>Ga0115567_10006632_pt1 | contig 11034 bp, 11 predicted proteins | sample COGITO_mtgs_1204_2_FD_88679 | JGI IMG/M metagenome (GOLD analysis project Ga0115567, IMG submission 88679) | Pelagic marine microbial communities from North Sea - COGITO_mtgs_120412 | ecosystem: Environmental > Aquatic > Marine > Epipelagic | place: Germany:Helgoland, sampling site Kabeltonne... | reverse complement strand
CGATGTGATGAAAGAGTCGGCGGAAATTGCCTACAGTTATGTCATCGCTCACCTGAAGGATTATGGCTGTGATCCAGACTTTTTTGATATGAGCATGGTGCATTTACACGTGCCGGAAGGGGCGACGCCGAAAGATGGCCCCAGTGCCGGCATTACGATGGCCACCGCTCTGGTGTCGCTGGCGCGCAAGGAGCGTATCAAGCGGCCGCTGGCCATGACGGGTGAGCTCACACTGACCGGGCAGGTGTTGCCGGTGGGTGGCATACGCGAAAAAGTGATTGCCGCCCGGCGCAGCAAAATCATGGAACTGATACTGCCGGATGCCAACAAGCGGGACTTCGATGAACTGCCCGACTACCTGCGAGAGGGTATCAATGCGCACTTCGCCCGCAATTTCCGCGAAGTCTATGAATTTGTCTTCCAGGAACATCGACGCGACAAGGCCTTGCATTGATTTGCCGGGCTTTACAGGCCGACCCTGAGAGGGCGGCCTGTGGCGTTACTGGTTTCTTGAAGCTACCGGCGGGCGGTCCGTTGAGATACCACATCGTCTTTCCTGCACCGTAGTGCCCGGACGCATGAGCCAGACTTGTCGCCCGGGTAACGCCTCTGTTGCACCTGAGAGAAATAAAATGACCACGACAGTAGATTTTATCTTTGATTTCGGCAGCCCCAATGCCTATCTCTCACACCGGGTCATACCGGAAATTGAGGTGCGTACGGGGGCCAAATTTCGCTACGTTCCCTGTTTGCTTGGAGGTATTTTCAAAGCCACCGGCAATCAGCCTCCGATGCTGGCCTCCAGCTCCGTAAAGAACAAGCTTGATTACGAGCAGCTCGAGATGCAGCGTTTTATCAAGCGGCACGGGTTGTCCGAATTTCGTTTCAATCCCCATTTTCCGGTGAACACCCTGACCTTGATGCGCGGGGCCATAGCCGCCGCACGCGTCAATCTGTTCGAGCGCTATATTGAAGCAGGCCTGGTCGCCATGTGGGAGCGGGGTCTCAAAATGGATGACGCCGAGGTGTTTGTCGACACCATGAACCAGGCCGGCCTGGAGGGCCAATCACTCCTGCAGGCTACCCGGGAGCAGTCGGTGAAGGATGAGCTGATGGCGAACACCCAGACCGCAGTGGAACGGGGGTGTTTTGGCATCCCGACCTTCTTTGTCGATGACGAGATCTACTTTGGCAAAGACCGCTTGCCGGAGGTTGAGGCTGCGCTGGCAGATCGCCGCTGATTCTGCCGCTGCGCGGGGCCAACAATTTTAGCCGGGGGTCGCCAGCTTGAGACCGATCAGGCCAACCACAATCAAGGCAACGCTGGCTATGCGCAGGGCGTTGGCTGGTTCGTCAAACAGTACGATGCCCAGTGCCACGGTGCCAATCGCGCCCACGCCAACCCAGATGCTGTAGGCTGTTCCGACCGGGAGTGATTTCATGGCGAGGCCAAGTAACCAGAAACTGATCGCCATTGTGCCGAGCGTCCATACGCTGGGCCAAAGTCGGGTGAAACCCTCAGTGTATTTCAGGCCGATCGCCCAGCCCACTTCCAGTAAACCCGCGAGGATCAGTAGTACCCAGGCCATAGGGAGTCCTTGTTTTCCGTCAGGGTCGTCCCCGGAGAGTAGACAGTGCGGAGTCGTCTCCGGCGAGCTAATTTAGCAGTTTGAGCAGTGCTTGATCCACTGCTTCAGCAACTGGTGACGGAGTCTGGCGCCGCTGCGCCGCACTGCCAGCACCAGTCAAAGCTGGCGGGGCTATCGCTGCCACATAGCGCGCAGTGCCAGTCGGGAAGGTCGTCCTGTTGCCGGTGCTTTTCAAGCAACTTTTGGCCGCGTTGGGCGTCCCGGTCATTGTTGACCCACAGCTCGGGCCAGGCATCGATGGGGGCCAACTCGCCGATTGCGCCGGCCGCGTATTCATTGCGCAGCTCGACGGTGATGCCCTCCCGTTCGAGCAGGCTGCGCATCTGGCTGACTATGACCAGTTGTGGGTGGGAGTAGAGAAGCTTCATGGTTTACTCTGGGCCTCTGGAATCGTTTTGAAACAGCCCGATTGCCCGGCTGCTGCCTTGTTCCTGCGCGCTCCTGTGAACGCTTAGCCGCCGGGGGCCCGGGCAGTAACCACTGCCCGCCGGGGCGCGGGATACCCCTCGACGGTACGGCCGGGATCTTCCTTGTCGAGGAAGTTGGACAACGAGTGAAACTGCATCCAGTCTGTGCTGCGCTGCTCGTCGGTGCTGGTGACCGATACATCGGCAACGACCGTGTCGACGAAGCCCACTTTGCGCACCCAGCTTAGCAAAGTATCGACACTGGGCAGAAACCACACATTGCCCATGCGAGCGTAACGCCCTTCAGGAAGCAGCGTTGCGCCAGCTCCGCCTTCGATCACCAGTGTTTCGAGCACCAGTTGGCCGCCGGGCCGAAGGCAATCGCGCAATTCCAGCAAATGGTCCATCGGAGAGCGCCGGTGGTATAGAACGCCCATGGAGAAAACGCTGTCGAAAGCCTGGAGCTTCGGCGGGACATGCTCAATGCCCATCGGCAGAACCCAGACATCAGGCAGCTGCAGGTACTTCTGCAAAGCCCAGTACTGCACCACAAACAGTGGTGTGGGGTCGATGCCGATCACTTCCGAGGCCCCGGCCCCGGCCATCCGCCAACAGTGGTAACCGCTACCGCAACCGACATCCAGAACCCTGCGACCGCCCAGGTCCTCAATGTGGGGCAGCAGACGATTCCACTTCCAGTCGGAGCGCCATTCGGTGTCGATATGAACACCGAACAGTTCAAATGGACCTTTGCGCCACGGGTGCAGCCCCTGCAGGGATTCACGCAAGGCAGCCTGGTCGCTGGCATTGAGCGCTGGTGAACAGGCCGCGCCAACGCGGGGTCTGTCCAGAAAGCGTTCAGACACGGTGACCTCGGGCAGGGCTTGGAGGCTGGCGAGCCAGTGCGGCAGATCGCCATAGCGCTGTCGTGACAGGCCGGAGGCGATCTGTTGCTCCAGCAGTTCGGCCCAGACCAGCAGTTCACCGCGCTGCCAGCGCTCGATCAGTGGCTGATAATTAATCATTTCAGGGCAACAAGCGAAGCGAAATTAAAACACTGGAACCAGACATCACAGCTGCCAAAACCAGCGTCAGCGATACGCTGTTTGTGCTCGGCCAGTGTTTCCGGCCGCAAGACATTTTCCAACGCACTGCGCTTTTGGGCGATCTCCAGGTCACTGTAACCGTTGGCGCGCTTGAAATCGTGATGTAAGTCGATGTTGAGTTCATCCAGATGGGGGTCTTCAAAGGTCACCTTCTCTGACAGCACCATAATGCCGCCCGGCTGCAGTCCACGGTAGATACCCGCGATCACCGCATCGCGCAGTTCGCGGTCTATGAACTGCAGGGTAAAATTGAGCACCACAACGGACGCCTTCTCGATGGTCACATCCTGCAGGTCGGCACACTGCAGGGAAACCTCGATGTCGTCGGAGTCGGTGTCGATCACGCTCTGGCAGCGCTCCAGCATGGCCGGGGAATTATCAACCCCGATAATCCGGCAGTCGTCGAAGTGGACATTCTGGCGCATGGCGAGCGTGGACGCGCCGAGCGAGCATCCCAGGTCATACAATTGGCTACCGGACGTGGCATAGCGACCGGCCAGCAAACCGGTCATGGCCACTATCGTGTTATAGCCAGGTACCGATCGTTTTATCATGTCGGGGAAAACCTGGGCAACCTTGTCATCGAACTGAAACAGGCCCGGCGTGGCCAGGGGGTTGGCGTAAATATTGTCGTGGGCGTCGGTCACGGTGAACTCTTGTCCTGATGTAATGCAGGGCGGGGATTTTAACACGCCCGGGCCCGCCTGTTCGCGGTCATACAGGGCTAACCCAGCGCGAAATCTGTGAGCTTTTGAACGGAATATGTATGGTAGTGACCGGCGATCACAAACTGCGGGCAGGTTGAATCTTTACCGGCAGCCGAGCGCGCGCCGACAGGTAGCGGGCGGGGTCAGTTGGCGCTGCGAATCAGCTGCGCGTCTTCGTTGCTGTACTGACGACGGGTACGGGCGCGCTGGTCGAAGCCTGCAAAGTGCGTGCTGCACTCCTGACGGGCCTGTGATGAGGTCTCGTGGGTAAACTTGATGCTGCGGAGAAACTCCACCAGACTGGTTTTACCGTGCTTACGTGCTTTCATTACCTACCTTTACTACTGAAAAAATCCGAACACAGCCCGAGTGTAGACCCGGGCGGGCGCGATTTGGCGTAAAAAGTACCCTTTTAAAGTGTGAAAATTGCGCTCTGGATTTCAATTCGTCGGGCGTGGCGTTTGAGTAGCGGCTCCAGTTGTCGACCAGCTCTTTGATCACTGCGCTGCCCACCAGATAGGCGTTCTCAAGGGCCGCGTCGAGACCGGCATAGCTGTCGTGTTGCTCTTGGCCCAGTCAATATTTATTTACCGTGCCAGAAGGTCATGGCGGCGAGTTGGTCACACTTGAGCACAAAGGGCTTGCGCTGGGCCACGGGAGAGTCCGGGTACAGTTTGCGGGTAGCCTCCGGGGCGGGGTGATCCGATGGGCCTGGAGCCACATGTGGAAGGTGGTTATTTCAAGCGGACTTTCCAGGCTGATCACCGGCCGCGTATCAAAACACCCGAAGGTGAGCGCTACACTCTCACCTCCATTTATTACCTGTTGACGCGGAAAGCGCCCACCGGCCACTGGCACCGCAACCAATCTGACATCATACATTTCTGTCATCTGGGAGCACCGGTTTCCCACTACATGATTCACCCGGATGGTCGGTTGGAAACGGCAGTTTTGGGCCCGGATCCGGCCGCCGGGCAGCGCCTGCAACTGGTGGTTCGCGGTGGAATATGGAAGGCTTCACACCTGCCTTCTGGCGACTACGGCCTGGTTTCCGAAACGGTAGCGCCTGGCTTCAAGTACGACGATATGACGCTGGGCGACAGGGAGGCTCTGCTGCAGGAGTTTCCCCGGCACGGAGAGTTGATCCTCGCTTATACGCGGGATGAGTCGGTACAGGTGGTCGGTGTTTCCTGAGTGTTGCGTGTCTCGAGGCGAGTCATTCCCGCGCAGGCGGGAATCTATCGGGGTGGAACGTCAGCCACCGGCAGCAGCGCGCATGAGGCAATCCCGCGAGCGGTGGCCCGGGTGCCTGGGTTCCTGAATCCAGGCCTCACTTTACTCACGCTTCTTACGATGGATCCCCGCCTGCGCGGGGATGACTCGGTGAGGCTGGCCTTTCGGGGATGACTCGGTGAGGCTGACCTCTCGGGGATGACTCTGTAGGGGAACTGTTCAGTCTCAAGCGGCCTGCTGGCGAATGGCTCCGCACCTGTTTATCGGGTTTTGAGGTTCTGCTCCAGGCGGTCAATGAAACTTGCCAGCTCTGGTTTGTTGGCGCGAATTTCTTCCGTGGTGAGGCCGTCGAGCTCATGGGGGAAGACCAGCCAGTCATCGGTTTCGTGAACGTAGTAGTCCGGGGTACGTGCGGTTTTATTGTTGCCCGGCTTGAAATAGGGTGTGGCGATACGAATCTCGGGCGTGTTTTTCTTGCACGCATCCCTGAGGTCCCTGACGGTTTGGTCAATGGACAGACCGGAGTCGTGGACATCGTCGACAATCAGCAGCGAGTTGTCCGATTCGAGCCGTTTGATGAGGTAGGTCAGGCCGTGGACTTTTACGTGCCGGCTGCGCTCGCCGATACCGATGTAGGACGAGGTGCGAATGGCGATGTGATCTGACTTGACGCCCAGTACGTCCAATAATTCCTGTACTGCGATACCGACCGGCGCGCCGCCGCGCCAGACGCCGACGATGTAGTCCGGCAGGTAACCGCTTTCAAACACCTGCCAGGCAAGCTTGAAGGAATCTTCCAGCAGTTGCTGGGCGCTGATGTAATGCTTGTGCATGGGCGCTGTTTCCTCCGACCGGCAGCAATATTGTTGGCGGCAAGATTACCACAGCTCATCCCCGGCGTGGGTGCACTATGGTGCCGTCTGCGCCGATTGCGTAAACTTTGCGCTCTGGTCGCCGCTCCAGTCCGGGCCATCTGCAAACAGGAAATCTCATGGGAAATCAGAGGCAGGGCCTGATCGCGCGCTATTTTGAGCTCGCTGAGCACGGTAGCGACCTGCGTACGGAGCTGGTCGCCGGCGCCACTACCTTTGTTACTATGGCCTACATCATTTTTGTGAATCCACAAATGATGGCATCCGCCGGGATGGACCCCCAGGCCAGTTTCGTGGCGACTTGCCTGGCTTCGGCGCTGGCCTGTTATCTGATGGGTTTTTATGCCAACTGGCCTGTAGGTTTGGCTCCGGGCATGGGGCTGAACGCCTTTTTCACCTACACCGTTGTAGCAGACATGGGCTACAACTGGGAGGTCGCACTCGGGGCGGTGTTTCTGGCTGGCGTGCTGTTTGTCATTATGAGTGTCACCCGTATCCGGCGCTGGATGCTGGACAGCATCCCACTGGATTTGCGCGTGGCGATGGGGGCCGGCGTGGGTCTGTTTGTCGGTTTTGTCGGCCTCAAAAGCGGCGGGATCATTGTGGCCAGTGACGCCACCTTTCTGACCATGGGGGACCTCACCCAAACAGGACCGTTTCTGGCCTGTCTCGGGTTTCTGTTGATTGCCATCCTTTCCATTCGGCAGGTACACGGCGCCATTATTCTGGGAATACTGACCATCACCGTGCTGGGTGTGTTGAGCGGCCAGGTAGAGTATCAGGGCCTGGTGGCGGCGCCGCCCAGCCTGGCGCCTACCTTTATGCAGCTGGACATTGTCGGTGCCCTCGATGTGGCGATGACCAGTGTCATTATCGCCTTTCTCTTTGTGAACCTGTTTGATACCGCCGGCACCTTGCTGGGCGTGGCGAACCGGGCCGGTCTGGTGGACGGGCAGGGCACTATCAGGAATATGGATCGCGCCCTGAAAGCCGACAGTACCTCCAGCGTATTGGGTGCATTTCTGGGCTGTGCACCGGTGACAAGCTACGTGGAAAGTGCCGCTGGTGTCGCCAGCGGCGGTCGCACCGGTCTCACCGCGGTGACAGTGGGGACGCTATTTCTTGTGGCCATATTTTTTGCGCCACTGGCTGGCATAGTGCCAGCTTGTGCTACCGCCGGAGCGCTGATTTATGTGGCGATGCTGATGTTGACCGGTATGCAGGGGCTGGAGTGGGAAGACCCCACCGAGGTAGTGCCCGCACTGATTACGATTGTGATGATTCCGCTGTCGTTCTCCATTGCCAACGGTATCGCGGTCGGTTTTATCAGTTATGTGGCGATCAAGCTCTGTGCCAGCCGTCGTCGGGACATCTCTCCCGGTGCCTGGTTTCTGGCGGCGATTTTTCTCGCCAAGTTTGCTTTTATGTAGTGTGTTCTCAAATCCGGCACCACATGTTCCGGTGGCCCCGCCTCGGGTATAATCGCGGCCCTTTTGTACGGAGGCCTCCATGAAACCGGACAATTATCCCCAGCAGCCCAGCCATATCTGGGAACATTTCTACCAGTTCACCCGGATTCCCCGTCCCTCCAAAGAGGAAGCGGCCGTGCGCCAGTATGTGATCGACCAGGCCGAGGCTCTGGGGCACCGCTGGCAGCTTGACGACGTGGGCAACCTGGTTGTGTATGTACCCGCCAGCGCTGGGATGGAGAGCCGCGGTACCGTGATTGTGCAAAATCACCTGGATATGGTGACGGTCAAAACCTCGGACAAGACACACGATTTTCACCGCGACCCCCTGGCCCTGGAGGTGGCGGACGGCTGGCTCAAGGCCGATCGCACGACACTGGGGGCGGACAACGGTCTCGGCTGCGCGGCCGCGCTCGCCCTGATGACCGATACCAGCCTCGACCACCCGTCTCTGGAACTGCTGTTTACCGTGGATGAGGAAACCGGCTTGGGCGGCGCCACGGAACTGGACCCCAGCATGCTCAGCGGCGATCGCATGCTCAACCTCGACACCGAAGACTGGAACGAACTGTACATCGGCTGCACGGGCGGTGGCGGCTGGACCTTCACCCGATCCTTCGATACGGTGGCACCGGGTGCCGAACTGGCGCATTTTTGCCTGAACCTCAAGGGGCTGGCGGGCGGCCATTCCGGCATTCAGATTCATGAGCAACTGGGCAGTGCGGTCAAGCTGCTGGTGGATTTTCTGCAGTCCGTGGACGGGGTACAACTGGTCAGTTTTGAGGCCGGTGTGGCGCACAATGTAATCCCCCGGGAGGGCGAGGTGTATTTTGCCTGCCCGGCCAGTGCCGCGGAGCGCCTGCAGGAGCGGCTCGACGCCTTGAGTCGCCAGTGGCTGGGTTACCTGCCTGAAGCAGACCACGGCCTGAGTGCCACGCTTGCACCGGCAGACGCCGCCGAGGTGTTGAGCGTGAATAACAGCAACACAGTCATCGATCTGCTGGCAGCCTTCCCCCACGGTGCGCAGTCCTACAATCTGAAACAACCCGCAGATCTGGTGGATCTGAGTATCAATCTGGCGCGGGTCAAGCTGATCGAGGGTGAATTTCTGCTGCAATCGAGTCTGCGTTTTTTCAATGCCGACCAGAAGGTGCCGCTGCAACGATCGGTGGAATCGCTGGCCCGGCTCGCGGGGCTGGAAGTACACCGCACCGAGGGCTACCCCGGTTGGCAGCCAGACTTCAGCAGCCCTTTGTTGGCTCGGGGCAAAGCTTTGCACCGGCGCCTGTTTGGCGTGGAGCCGGCGGTGAAGGCGATTCACGCCGGCCTGGAGTGCGGTATCCTCAAAAGCAAGAAACCGGATGTCGATATTCTGTCTTTCGGCCCCACCATTCGCGGCGCCCACTCGCCCACTGAGCGGCTGGAAATAGCCACAGTGGCGCCATTCTGGCAATTGCTGACCGCGCTGCTGGCGGAAATGTAAGTCGCACACCTACACTAATTGATACTATTGTTGTTAGAACTCTGGAGATCACACCATGCTGGAAGCACTGCCCCGTTTGCTCGATGACCCCATTCTGGGCCTGGCCGCCGCCTGTCGCGCGGACCCGAACCCCGGCAAGGTGGACCTCACCGTGGGCATTTACATGGACGAGCAAGGTGTTTGTCCGGTCTTTGACGCAGTGCGGCAAGCCCAGCGGCTGTTGATCGAAGCGGAGACTACCAAGGCTTATATGCCGCCCGCTGGAGACGCCTCCTTCAACTCCGGCATGCAGCAACTGGTTCTGGGCGAGGGCAGTGAAGCCCTGCGGACGGGGCGGGTCAGCAGTGTGCAAACGCCCGGTGGCTGCGGGGCGCTGCGCATTGGTGCGGAAGTCATCAATGCCGCCAAACCGGGCGCCCGGGTGTGGGTGTCCGATCCCACATGGCCGGTGCATATCCCCCTGTTGGGCAGTGTCGGTTTGCAATTCGAGACCTATCGCTACTACGATGCTTCCAGCCACGGGGTCGATTTCGAAGGCATGGTGGCCGATCTGAAATCGGCCACCCGGGATGATGTTGTGCTGCTGCACGGCTGCTGCCACAACCCCTGCGGCGCGGACCTGAGCATAGAGCAGTGGGCGGTCATCGCCGACATGGCTGAGCAGCAGGGCTTTATGCCCTTTGTCGATATTGCCTACCAGGGCCTCGGTGATGGACTGGATCGCGATGCGGCAGGCCTGCGCCTGCTGGTCGATCGCCTGCCCGAGATTATTGTGGCGGCGTCCTGTTCCAAAAATCTCGGTTTGTACCGCGAGCGCACCGGGGCCACCCTGTTTATCTGCAACGACTCGAGCTCGGCCCAGGCCCTGCAGAGCCAGGCGCTGGTGGCGGCCCGGAGGGTGTACTCCATGCCGCCGGCACACGGCGCATTGATTGCCGGCCGGGTGTTGACGGACGCCACGTTGCGGCTGAGCTGGGAGTCAGAACTCCAGGGCATGTGTCGGCGCATCAATGGCTTGCGCAGCGCGCTGCGCGAAAAACTGGAACTGGCGGCGGACCGCGATTTTTCCTTCATCGAGCACGAGAAAGGCATGTTCTCTTTCCTGGGTCTCAGTGGGGAGCAGACCCGGCGCCTGCGGGCGGAGCACAGTGTGTATATGCTCGATTCCTCGCGCATCAATGTCGCAGGCGTCAACGCGGCAAATATCGATACCCTGGCGCGGGCAGTCGGCCAGGTGCTGGGCCACTAGGCGGTGAACCTTACCACGCGGTGGCGCTGGCTGTTTCGACAGATGGCGAGACAGCTCTGGCTGACAGCAGTTTTATACGCTCTTGCCGGGATTGTTTCGGTGTTCCTGGGGGTGGTGCTGGGGCCCTATATTCCCTCCGACGCATCGGAGTTCGTCAAGCCCGAGGCAGTGGGTCACATTCTGGGTATCCTCGCCTCAAGCATGCTGGCAGTGACGACCTTTTCTCTGGCCACTATGGTGACAGCGCACGGCTCTGTCACCAGCAACACCTCTCCGCGGGCCACCGCGCTGGTGATTGACAATGAAATCACCCGCCATGCCCTGGGGGCCTTTATCGGCTCTTTCCTGTTCAGCCTGGTCGGCATCGTGGCCCTCAATGCAGGCGCCTACGGAGGCAGTGGCCATGTGGTGCTGTTTGCCGTCATGATGCTGGTGATCGTGCTGATCGTGGTGGCTCTGTTGCGCTGGATTGATCATCTGTCGCAATTGGCCCGGGTCAGTGACACGACGGAGCGGGTCGAACACTCCACACTTGAAGCCCTGCAAAAGCGCGCCCGGTATCCGGGGCTGGGTGGCAGGTCCTGTTCCGATATGAGCGAGCAGATACCCGCAGATGCGGAGACCATCCTGGCCCGCCAGATAGGCTATGTGCAACACATCGATATGGGCGCGTTGATTGAAATCAGTCGGACGCACCAGGTCGAGATTTTCGTCACAACAGAGCCCGGCGCCTTTGTCGATTTTGGCAAGTCCCTGGTGCGCCTGGCCGGTGAGCTGCCCGGGGATTTTGATCCTGAACACCTGTGCGACGCGTTTTCCATCGGCGCTGCCAGAACCTTCGATTACGACCCCCGCTTCG
>Ga0115567_10006629_pt1 | contig 11039 bp, 6 predicted proteins | sample COGITO_mtgs_1204_2_FD_88679 | JGI IMG/M metagenome (GOLD analysis project Ga0115567, IMG submission 88679) | Pelagic marine microbial communities from North Sea - COGITO_mtgs_120412 | ecosystem: Environmental > Aquatic > Marine > Epipelagic | place: Germany:Helgoland, sampling site Kabeltonne... | reverse complement strand
CGGCCATCCCCCGCACCGATGAAGCCCAGGTCTTCGGAAATATAGGAAAAGAAATCACCGCTACCGACAGTGATGGTCAACCCATCACCACGCTAAACAACGACGTCACCATTGAACTCTTCTACGCTAAAGACGAATTCGCTTCTATCGCAGATATTAATGATGTCCTCGATTTCAATGGACTCGAGGAACTCGATAAACTCAATAATGCCTACTGGGATGATACCACCCAAACCTGGGTTTCTATCCCAACCACCAAGACGTTTCAGGTCAAAGATGACACCACGGACACTTGGACCAATGTAGACTTTGACGAATTTGTCCAAAACGTAACCGGGAACGGAACCGATAACACCGGCAACGGTGGAGGCGAAGAATCTGAGTACTATGATGACTACAAGATCAAACTGGCTTCCACGGTAGACCATTTCACGATCTTCGGTGCGATTACTGGGGCAGACGGAACACCTCCAGGAGATCCTACCGGCCTGAGCGTAACTTCTGCCGCCAACGGATCCGTCAGTCTCGACTGGACTGATAATGCCGAAGGCGACCTTCTTGAGTATTTAGTTTTCCGTGGCGCCACCGATGGATTCGTTTGTGATGATGACTCACAGATTAATACTTCCAGTGTCACCGCCAGTAACTACACAGACTCCACACCAACAGCCGACACTTCGTATAACTACAAATACAAATTAAAAGCGGCTGACACATCCGGCAACGAATCAGACTGTACCAGCGCGGTAACAGCCGCCTACACCTACACCGCTCCGGTGGTAAGTTCCGGAGGTGGCGGTGGTGGAGGCGCAACGATCTACAAAGCTGCATCAACGCCTATCGGACGATCCGTCCCGATGCCAAAAAATAATTCTGATCGTGTTTTGATAAGTGCCGATGCCATTGCACTCAGCGCATCAGAAGGTCTGTTTACACGACCCGTCATCATCAAAAACATCTACCATCATCACGAAATAAGCATCCCACAAGGCACCCAGGTCACACAAGCCTCCGGAGAAACATACAAAGGCTATCTACTCTCTCCAACAAATATGAGCGCCGCAGAGATTCCTGCAGCTCCAGAAGGATTTGAATTCGTCGCCGGATTCAACGTCGGAGCTCATGAAAAAGTCGATCTCAACTTTTCAAAACCTTTTGAGATGTCCGTACGCCTCCCAAGCAAGAAACTTCTCTCTAAAAATCTAAAAATCTTTACCTATCTCCCCACCGAAGCTCGTTATAGTTTAGTTGGAGATGGAGGCGTCGTGGATCGTGCACAAGGGGTTCTCCGAGAAGAAGCCAGTCATATGTCCCTCTTTGTGGTCTTCGAGACCAACGGCAAAGACCTAGAAGCCTTTACAGAGACCTTCCACACAGCGGCCCCACTTCAAGCCGAAGAAGGTTCCGTTGCGGGACAAATCCCAGAAATATTAGAACTTCCCGTTCCGGCCTTTAAAGATATTCCAACTCGACACTGGTCCAAACCATTTGTAGATACCCTTCGTATTCGTGGAGTTATCCAGGGAAAAAAGGATGGTATATTTGATCCAAATGGCTCTCTTTCTCGGGCTGAACTCACAAAAGTAGCCCTCAAATCATTCAGCTTCTCTGAATCAGATATGCATTCCTCCGCAGAATCCATCCCCTTCTCCGACCTTCGATCAAGAGAATGGTATGTTGCATTTGTCATCGCAGCAGCCGATCTTGGGATTCTCGAAGGCTATCCTGATGGAACCTTCAAGCCTGACCAACCCATCTCACGCGTTGAAGCACTTAAAGTGATCCTCGAAACCTCCGGCGTCTTTAGTCCCACCGGACAAACCGAAAGTTTTGTGGACGTAGAAACCGCTTCTTGGTATGAGAAATACGTATCCTTCTCCACACAATACAAACTGATAGAAGGTTTCTCAGGTGCCAACTTCGCACCGGAAAAACCCATCACCCGCGCCGAAATGGCCAAGGTGATCGCCAAGATCTGGGAATTGATGGACTAAGAAGAACGAAGAAGAATCTATGATAACAAATGACGGAGTACTAATAGCACTCCGTCATTCGTCACCCTCAAAAAGATTAGTCCCAAGCCGTATCATTCAATAATTGATTCTCCACACTCGCTATTTCAGAAGTTCTGTTTAAATCTTCCCATACGTGATTTGAATCTCTCGAAACAGAAGTAATCGTTTCATCAAGTTTTGCTTCAAGAACCTTTGCTTCCGCTTCATAATCAATCAAAACTTGATCCAACTCTTTCACTGACTCGATCGCCATTGCTTCTTGATCCTTTTTTTCAAGAGCAGAACGTCCAACCTCACGAATTTCCCCAACCCTATCACCTACTGATTCCGCGACTTCACTAACCGCGACTTGTGCCGCGTCAACCTTATCAACCGCCGCATCTTTCAGCGCCACTGCGGTATCCACACCTTCTAAAACAGCGCGGTCTAACGTTGCTGTCGCAGTATCTAATACTTCTCTTGTTTTCGCTGATACCACTTGATATCCATCAGCCGTAGCTTCTACCACCAAGATTCCAGCTCCAACTCCCAACTCAACTGCCGCCATTCCGGCCGCTCCTGCCGCATTCGCGGCTTCTACAACCGCCACTCGACCAGCTTCTCCCATCTCTTTTACTTTGGCTACCGCTCTATCTTTATCTCTTCCCATTTCTGAAATCGATTCATTTACTGCCGCTTTCGCACTCGCATAACTTTCACTGACAGAATCAGTCGTTTCATCTACATACGCCTGTGCTCCCTGTGCAACTTCATTTGCGGACTGTCCCACTGCCACTTGGAAATCTTCCACGGTTGCCAATCCCGAATCAATCGCTTTATTTACCACCAACGAAGCAGCATCAATCACTTCACCGGTTCCTGATTTTACTACCTGATATCCTTCTAATGTTTTTTCTACTATCAAGATACCCGCGCCGACGCCCAATTCAATCGCGGCCATCGCATCCTCTCCTCCAGAAATCGCAATCGACAATACTCGATCCGCTCCTGCCGCTCCCATAGATTGTATCTTCGCTATCGCCACATCTTTATGATGACCCACCACACTCAAGGCTTCATCGACCTTCGCGTATGCTTCATCTACATACGCCTGTGCTCCCTGTGCAACTTCATTTGCGGACTGTCCCACTGCCACTTGTATGTCTTCAGCTTTATCCACGCCCTCCAAAACAACTTTGTCTAACCTGACTCTCGCCCGATCGATCAAATTACTTAATGCTTCTTGCTGTTCGGCCGCCTCCTGTGCCAATCGATCAATATTACGATCTAATCGGTCCAATTTTTCATTCATGGCTATCCCCAAACCTTGTCCCACTTCTTTTATAGATTGAACAAAACGACGAGCCCGAGCACGCGCACGCGCCAAAAACCCAGTAGCCTTTACTTCCTTCTGCTGCATTCGATTTGACACACGGTTTCCATTCGAGGTAATCCCCTCTTGCACACTCGTTCTCAATTTCTTTGCTCGATCAAGACGTTCTTGTTTATCAAGATTTGCTTCCTTTAAGGCCGCAATTTGTTCCTGTAATTCTTTAATAACAGGATCGTCACTTTCAACCGAAGGAATCGGTGCTATCACTGAAGAATCAATTGAGTTTTGTACATCCGGAAGCGGCTGAGGACCTTGTTTCATAGAAGATTTTAAACAAAATAAAAAGCTTAAATCTCCTTATTATACCACAAAAAAAGAAACCAATCAACATCTTCTATTAATATTTCCTAATCCTTATTTCAACACAAACCCCACAATCTTCCCCGGCACAAAAATTTCTTTCTTAATTTCCCCTTCTGCCAGATATTTTCGAACTTTATCAATTTCTTTCGCCGCCGCAAGAACTTCTTCTTTCGAAGCGTCTTTGGACATTTCTATATCGCCCCGAAGTTTTCCGTTGACCTGAACCGCATAGGTAACCGTGTCATCAATAGTCAAAGCCGGATCATATTCAGGCCAAGCTTCATAGGCAATACTGTCTGCATGGCCTAATTTAGACCAAAACTCTTCGGCTAGATGCGGCGCAAAAGGTGAGAGCAAGAGATTAAACGTCTCAAGTACTTCTTTGGGCACACTGTCTTCTTCAAGCAAAGCATTCGTCAGAATCATCATCTGCGAAATCGCCGTATTGAACTTCATCTGATCAATCTGCTCAGAAACTTGCTTAATAGTCTTATGCAGTAACACTTGATGTTTAAAATCACCTGAAGATTGTGGCTTATTAAAAACTTTAGCCACTCGATCCAACCATTTCCGAAGCCCTCCCACAGAGGTTGTCGACCAAGGCTTTTGTTGGTGAAAAGGTCCCATAAACATTTCATAACACCGCAAAGTATCAGCGCCAAACTCCTGTACGACTTCATCAGGATTCACGACATTCCCAAGAGACTTGGACATCTTCCGACCGTCTTCCGCTTGAATCATCCCCTGATGCCTCAGAGCTGCGAAAGGCTCGTCGTAATCAATAAAACCATGCTTGCAGAGCGCTTTGCAGAAAAATCGCGCATACAGCAGATGCAGCACTGTGTGCTCCGCGCCTCCCACATACAGATCAATCGGCCCCCAATGATTGGCTAATTTTTTATCACAAAAAGTTTCTTCATTCTTCGGATCCATAAACCGCCACATGTACCAAGACGAACACACAAACGTATCCATCGTGTCAGATTCACGTCTCACTATTTTTCTTTCCGCGGCTAATGACCCCGAAGCTTTGAGCTTCTCTTCAATGCGCTGTAAATCTTCTTTCGCATGAAAGCTTTCTGAATGCGTCAAAGGAGACTCCCCCGTCGGCACGAAATCTACATCATGGGGCAAACTCACCGGTAACTCATCATCCGGAATCAAATATTCATTTCCCTGATCATCATAGACCATCGGAATCGGCGCGCCCCAATACCGCTGCCGAGAAACAAGCCAGTCACGAAGTTTGTATTCTGTTCTTCGTATACCTTTATCCTTCTCTTCAAGCCAATCACAAGCCTTTTGAATACCTTCTTCTATGGAAAGGCCATTTAAAAAATCTGAATTGATAATCGTTCCCCCTGTTTTCTGAAAAATATCCTCTAGACCTTCTATAACCGGTCGAATTTCCAAATCATATTTTTGAGCAAACAAATGATCTCTCTCATCATGTCCCGGTACCGCCATCACGGCGCCTGTTCCATACGTCATCAAAACATAATCGGCTACCCACACAGGAACTTCTTCGCCATTTATCGGATTCATCGCATAAGCTCCCGTAAAAACACCCGTTTTTTCTTTTTGTTCTGATCGTTCAAGTGCTGTTTTTTTTCCGGCCGGCCCCACATATGCTGCCACTTCTGTTTTTTGTTCATCGGTCACAATCTTATCCAAAAGAGGATGTTCTGGAGAAACGACAAAAAAAGTAACACCAAAAAGTGTGTCCGGACGAGTCGTAAATACTGAAAATTGATCATTGTTAATTTCAAAATTGACTTCCACTCCCTCACTCCGCCCGATCCAATTGCGCTGATTTACTTTGGTGGATTCGGGCCAGTCAATTGTGTCCAGGCCGGATAATAATCCTGAAACGCCTTCTTGATCTTCAATAAAATCCGTCACCCGAAAAAACCACTGCGTAAGGTTCTTCTGGATCACTTCATGCTTACAACGCTCACAGGCACCATCGACGACCTGTTCATTGGCGAGAACGGTATGACAATCTTCACACCAGTTCACCGGAGCTTTTTTTCGATAGGCGAGATCTTTTTCGTAGAGAAAACGAAAGAACCACTGCGTCCACCGGTAATAATCTGGCAGACAGCTCGCCACTTCACGGCTCCAATCAAAAGAAAATCCTAAAGACTTCAACTGACGCTTAAACGTCTGAATATTATTCAGTGTACTTTTTTCAGGATGAACGTTCGTCTTGATGGCATAATTTTCTGCCGGCAACCCAAAACTATCCCATCCCATGGGATGAAGCACTTCGAATCCCTCATGTCGCTTTTTGCGCGCAATAATATCCGTGGCCGTGTATCCCAAAGGATGCCCCACATGCAGACCCGCTCCCGAAGGATAGGGAAACATATCTAATGCATAATATTTTTCTTTTGATGAATCATCAGACGCCTGAAAAGTTTTGTTGGCTTTCCAAAAATCCTGCCATTTTTTTTCGACGGCTTGATGATCGTAACTCATGATTATTCAATAGTGGAGTAAATACTCAGCATTGCATCCCGAAAACGTTCTGGACCGGAAAACCGAAAGAACGAATTTTTATTGCGTGGAAATTCTAAAATTAACTGATCCCCTGCAAGTTGCTCACTGAACGCTGACACCGGATCCTGATCGCCCAAGATTTCCAGCCAAAATTCTGAATCCTCTTCTCCTGACATATCATGATCAGCGAACCCAATCCGTGCTAAAGCCGATTCCGATTGTCCGAAGTTTCGAAACCAATAACCCCACGGCACTTTCATCGAAAATCCATAATAAGAACTTTCATACAAAAAAGCTTTGGCCGTAATAATATCGGTAAACGCTTGAGGCTCCACCGAAGAGGGCGTCGTCGATTTTTCTTTTTCTGAAGGCAGGGCCACCGCCTCTATCGTTTTTTCTTCAACCGATTCTTCAACCAACGCTTCTTCTTCATCATCTCCAAATAATTTTTCAAAAAACGAAGGCTTTTCTTCCGCTTCTTCTTTTTCTGCCGCACCTTCTAAAGAAGTCTCCTCTGAAGTTTCCAAAATTTCTTCTGGGATCAAAAATTCTGGATCATCCTTAATACGATTCGCTTCTGCTGCCGCCAATACCTTTTGGTGTTTTTCCTGAGCTTTTCGTACATTCGCCTCCCCTTCTACAAAAGAATTCAAAAGCTTATAAAAAGCTGTTTTACGTTCAAAATCCTCAAACCGCGTGGTGAAAACAAAAACATATTTTCGATCATAAAGATTTGAAAACAATGTAATCGTCTTCCTGTTTTGACCCATATCTTCAGAGGTTTCCTGAATCCCCGCCATGTTGGCGATAAGAATATTAGGATCTTGGCCTTTATCTTCTTTTTCTAAATCTCGAACAGAAAATGTCAGGAATACTCGACGCGCTTGGTCGGACTTTTCAATAAAGTGTGCGGTTCCATCTGGAGCCGTTGTATATTCCCATCCCTCAGGATGAGTAAACCCAAACGTTCTTGTCTGGAAAAAAGAATCCTGAGGCACCGATTCTCCACGATCAATATTTTGAACACGAATCGATTCTACCCAAAACACTTCTCGCATCTTTGCCTGTCGACGCACTCCCTCCACTTCCACCTCTCGTCCTTCAAAATCTTCCAAACGAACAATATTCGACGCCAAATAGGCCACTAATTTTTCATCTTTTTCTAATCGATGCGTTGATTGCGTCGAAACCGATACCGAAAAAGGAAATATACGACCCTCAATCGTCTCAACCGGTTCTTCCGGAAGTCGCGTAAAAGGATCCTCCTTTTCCCCAAGACAAGCGGTTAGGAGCATCGAGGCAAAAATAAACGCGAAAGCAATACCTTTTTTCTGAAACATGGGATTATCGCCCGCGATTATAGGATTTTATTCAAAAATAGAAAGTGGATTTTCACTCCCCAAGCCACGCATAAGGCAAAATCTCTCGCAAAGGCTTGCGACTCAAAACCCGCCAACGCTGAGAAAGGCTTTCTTCCTGAGCAATAAATTCCTTTTCTTGAGAAAGTGCGACTTCTCTTTCCGACAAAAGATCATTGAGTTTCATCATCGTAACGGGCCCCACACGGCCGGCCCCAGGCGCCTCCAAAGAATCAATAATGTTATGCTTCAACTGAAAAGTTTTCACCGCGCGCAGGGTACTGGGTCCGAAATAGGCTGTCGGCGAAACCTCAAGCAACTCTCGTTGTACCAAAATCTGCTGAAGACGGAGCACCGCTTCATTCCGAAGCCCCTTTCGAAGCGCTTCTACAAAATGAAAAGAATCCCACAGTCCCGCAATATTTTTTTGCAATTGATGCTGATACAAAGCCTCACTAAGACGTTCTCTCGTCTGAGGACCAAATCCCCCCGCCCCATAAGCTTCCCATGATTCAACAATCAAATGTCGCTTTTGAAAGGTAAAAACCGCCTCTGACAAGATCTGATCAAACACGCCCGTGAGATCGCCTTCATAAAATCCCAAATCTTGCAGTGACTGCTGAAGTCGCGTCACTTCTTCATGCTTCATCCCACGATAAAGATTCGCCGTAAAAATTTCTTTCCCCGGAATATCTACAATCTGATGCAACGCCAAAGGAAGATCGAAATTTACAGTTTCTGCGACACCACTCCCTTCTGGATACACTTCACAAGGAATATGTCGCATACCCCAGGCAAGCGCCCGCAAAAGCCCCTCCTCTCCATACCCCATCCAAAGATCGAGTCGATCATTCACCGCAATAGCTCGTTCTCCTTTCTGAACAATAGCCTGCCCCCGATCATGCACCGTCCCACAGCCAAAACTCGGCACACAAATCCGCGTTCCAAAGGCTATCGACCGAGGCGCCGCCATCATCCCTGGATACACGCCCATACCATCGGCCCCCCGAATACCTCTTCCATTCAGACGAATCTCAGCTTCATAATTCCCCGTTACATAAAAATTCTGATTGGGGAGCGGTGAGTAGTAACCCGTAATCGTAAATGTTTTCTCAATAGGTTCCACACCCAAAACTTCTCCAGGAAGGAGGATCATCCCGAGCAAAAAGAGGCCTAAAACCGTATATTTTTTGTATTTCATGTATGTTTTCTCCAAATTTATAACCCTCTTATGATAAAAAATCAAATTTTTTTAGCCTTCTGTCCATCTAAAAAACAAAAGATTGAGTACAAAAAATTTGACCAAGCTTTGAACACAAATTATATTCGTAATATGTGGCTTTTAAGAAATCTTACTTTTAGTCTGTTGTTGCTTCCCATAGCGACGCATGCTTTTAGTGATATTACTCCGGCTGACCCTCACCGAGATATTTTTTCGCATCTCCAAGAGGTGCGGATCATGGGCGCCCTCCAAGACGGAGGTTTTCATCCCGAAAAAACACTCACTCGAGCCGAAGCCCTGACGATTGCCCTTCGTTCCGGAGATATCAGTATTCCTTCTGAATTTTCAATGGAGACCCTTCCTTTTACGGATGTTGATCCCAACAGCTGGTATGCTCCTTCTATTGCACGGGCCGTCAGCCTTAAAATGATCTCAACACACCAAGATCAATTCCGACCGCTCGATACCGTCACCAAGGCCGAATACCTCGCCCTTCTTTTTCGCACGACACTCGTAGACTTCCGGCCCTATCAGAAAAAAGTCCAAAATATTTCCCTCGACGTCAACGAAGATCACTGGTTTGCGCCAACTTTTGCCTATGCTAAAAAGTTTCAAATCGCACATCTCCCACCGGACCGACTCTACCGTCCTCATAAATATTTAAACCGACGAGAAGGCGCCGTCATGGCCTTTCGACAACTCAAACTTTTTCACGGAACCGAAGTCACGTATAATTTTGTAGAGCTCCAAGCACAAATCCAACAGTTCATCACCCTCCTGCGAGCCGGCGAAAGTGATAAAGCTGAATTTCACCTCCAACGCATCATGGAACTCCAAAGCCTCCTTGCTCGAACCAAGAACAATGAAGATGCTGTCGCCGCACGATCCCTTTCTCTCGCCATGCAACACTTCGCTGAAAGTTTGAAATATTTTCAGTACAAAAAAAACCTCTCCGCCCTCGAACACCTTCATCTTGCCGCCAAACAAACCGAACGGGCTCAAGCAAAGTCTGAAACCCTTGCCCCATTCGCGAAAGAGCTCAGCGGGCTTATTGATGAAACCCTGGTCAGCTTTACCCATCCAAACTATAGAATGACAGCACGATAGAGAATCCTCATAAATGAAAACAAAGAGAGTCTTGACTTTTATTTGATTTTAAAGTATAATAAAACCTTAAGGCAAATATCTGTCAACTCACCCCATGCCCCTCTCTCTTCCAACCCACGCCATCAACTCCCTCAAGGACTTCCTCGCAAAGGATCCTCGGGTGATGATCATTACCCACGCTCACCCAGACGGAGATGCGCTGGGGAGTGCTTTGGCGCTCTACGCCGGCCTCAAATCCATCAAGCGAAAAGTCTCTGTCGCTTGTATTGATGGTGTCCCGGAGAAATTCCAATATCTCACCCATCACAAAGACGTCGTCAAAGATTTTGATGAAAATGAATTAGAGGGCGTGATTTTTGTCGACTGTGGCCATGAAAAAATGTCAAAATTTGCAGAAAGCAAAAAGAAACTTCTTTCTGGCGATATGTTTTCGATGAACATTGACCACCATGCGTCCAACAAAGGATTCGCACAGGTCAACATGGTCCTTACCGAAGCCGCAGCGGCAGCTGAGATCGTCATGGACCTTCTCATTGCCCTAGAGATCAAAATCACCCCTGCCATCGCCACAGCGCTCCTCACAGGACTCTACACCGACACAGGAGGCTTTATGCACCAAAACACAACGCCCAGCGTCTACACCCATGCAGCCGAACTGGTCCGCAAAGGAGGAAACATTCAGACCATTGCCCAAAACCTATTCAACACTTACGACCTCAAAACACTTCGCCTCTGGGGCAAAGTGCTTTCGGGACTGCACATCACCGCGGATGGAGCTGCCATCGTCGGGATAGCGCGTCGTGACTATGAATCCATCGGTGCCACACGAGAAGACCTCGAAGGCGTAATAGACTACATCAACTCTATTCCGGAGGTCCAATACTCCGTCATGCTGTCGGAAGACAACAAAGGCAACGTCAAAGCCAGTCTTCGTACTCGAAAACCAGATATTGATGTCAAGGCGCTCGCCGAAAAATTCGGAGGCGGTGGCCATATCAAAGCTTCTGGGTTCATGATTCCCGGCGGACATTTAGAAAAACAAATCAAGTGGAAGATTGTCCAATCCGAAAAGAAAGAAAAGTAAGACAATAATAAAAACCACAAAAAACAAACCTCTCCCAATATCGCTCGTCTGCGATATATTTTTTAGTATCTTTTTT
>Ga0115567_10006621_pt1 | contig 11046 bp, 8 predicted proteins | sample COGITO_mtgs_1204_2_FD_88679 | JGI IMG/M metagenome (GOLD analysis project Ga0115567, IMG submission 88679) | Pelagic marine microbial communities from North Sea - COGITO_mtgs_120412 | ecosystem: Environmental > Aquatic > Marine > Epipelagic | place: Germany:Helgoland, sampling site Kabeltonne... | reverse complement strand
TTTTGGCTCCTCGGGCAGGACTCGAACCTGCGACCAATTGATTAACAGTCAACTGCTCTACCAACTGAGCTACCGAGGAATATTAAAAAACACAACTTACGTTTTTTTCAAACTAAAACAAGATTTTTTTTTGGAGGCATCGCCCAGAATCGAACTGGGATACAAGGATTTGCAATCCTCTGCGTAACCATTCCGCCACGATGCCATCACATCTCACATTAAAGCAATTAGAGAACCTTTTATATATAAAATATTAATAATTAGTCTACCAAATAACGACTCAAATTCATTATTGTTAATTCATATTAATAAATTATAAACTATTAATTACCAATGAGTAACGATAAATATACACATTCTGAAATAGAGGATAAGATTTACTCTTATTGGGAAAAAAACAATCTATTCAAACCTACAACTAACAAAAAGAAATTTTCGATTGTTATACCACCACCAAATGTAACAGGAAGTTTACATATGGGTCACGCATTGAATAATTCAATTCAAGATTTATTGGTTCGTTACCATAGAATGAATAATTTTGAAACTCTATGGCAACCAGGAACTGATCACGCTGGAATAGCAACTCAAGCTTTAGTCGAAAAAAAATTGAAAGCTGAGAAAATAGACAAAAATGAATTAGGCAGAGAAAAATTTATTGAAAAAGTTTGGGAATGGAAAAAACAATATGGCGACATAATAATTAATCAACTTAAAAAATTAGGTTGTTCATGTGATTGGTCCAGAAATGCTTTTACTATGGATAAAAACCTTTCTAAATCTGTAATTAAAGTTTTTGTAGAATTACATAAAAAAAAATTAATTTATAAAGCTGAAAAATTAGTAAATTGGGATACAGTGCTTAAAACTGCTATCTCTGATTTAGAAGTAGATCAAAGAGAAGTTAATTCTAAAATATATTATATTAATTACCCAATAGATGGCACTGTTGATTTTATAACTATTGCAACTACTAGACCGGAAACTATGCTTGGAGACACAGCCATAGCTGTAAATCCAAAAGATAAGCGTTTTAAAAAATTAGTTGGAAAAATAGTCACCATCCCAATTGTTGGAAGAAAAATTAATATCATTGAAGATGATTATGCTGACCCTGAACAGGGCACAGGCGCATTAAAGATTACACCAGCACATGATTTTAATGATTATGAGGTCGGGCAAAGAAATAACTTAGAAATCATAAATATTTTTACTGAAGCAGGAAAAATTAACAATAATGCTCCAAAAGAATACGTCGGTCTAGATCGTTTTGAAGCTAGAAAAATGATTTTAAAAGAGCTTAAAGATAAAGAGTTTTTTGTTAAAGAAGAAAATATTAAGAATAAAGTTCCTTACGGTGATAGATCTAACTCTATTATCGAACCTTTTTTGACTGAACAGTGGTTTGCTGACGCAAAAAAATTATCTGTTAAAGCTAAAAAAGTTGTAACCTTAAAAAAAACAAATTTCTTTCCTAAAAATTGGTCAAAAACATATTTTCAATGGATGAATAATATTGAACCCTGGTGTATCTCAAGGCAACTTTGGTGGGGCCATCAAATACCAGCTTGGTATGGACCAGATAAAAAAATCTTTGTAGGAATTAATGAGGATGAGGCGAAGACTCAAGCAAAAAAATATTACAAAAAAGAAGTAAAATTAATTAGAGATCCCGATGTGTTAGATACTTGGTTTTCATCTGGTTTATGGCCTTTCGCTACTTTAGGTTGGCCTGACAATAAAAAATTTGTTAAAAAATTTTATCCCACTTCTGTTCTTGTAACAGGGTTTGATATTATTTTTTTCTGGGTAGCTAGAATGATTATGTTTGGGACTGAATTCTTAAAAAAAGAACCATTTAAAGATATTTATGTTCATGCTCTTGTTCGTGATGAGAAGGGTCAAAAAATGTCTAAATCAAAAGGAAATGTAATTGACCCTTTAGATTTGATAAAAAAATATAGTGCTGATGCTTTAAGATTTACTTTGCTTTCAATGGCTTCACCAGGAACTGATGTAAAGTTGTCTGAGGATAGAGTAAAAGGATATAGAAATTTTTTGAATAAATTATGGAACGCAAATAATTTTTTAATAACCCATGAATGTGATTTTGATAAAATAGATAAAATTCCAAAATTAACTATTAATATTAACAAGTGGATTTATTCAGAACTATTAGAAGCAAATAAAAAAATTGAAAAAAATCTTAAAGATTATAGGTTTGATGAAGCAGCCAAGAATGCCTATCAATTTGCTTGGCATTCTTATTGTGATTGGTACTTAGAACTGTCTAAAACAATTCTTTTTTCAGATAATGAAAAATCTAAAGCTGAAGTTAAAAAGGTTTCTAGCTATATATTTAAACAAATTTTAATTTTACTTCATCCTTTTATACCTTTTGTAACAGAAGAAATATGGCTTAAAAACAAATTTGATAAATCTGGTAAAAAATTTCTTATGTTAACAAATTGGCCAAGGGGTAGTGCCAAGAAAGATAATAGCACGAAACAAGTTGAGAAAATTATAGGTATAATTTCTGAACTTAGATCCTTTAAAAATGAACTTAATGTGGGACCTGGTTCTTTTATTGAAATGTCTATTAATAATATAAGTAAAAGTAAAAAATCTTTTATTATGGATAATGAAATAATATTAAAAAAACTCGGAAGAATAAGCAATATTCATCAAGATAACATCGATAAACCTGCAGCAACCATGATGGTATCTGGCGATATGTTTAAGATTTATTTTGATAAAGATATAGATTTAGAGTTGATTAAAGAAAATCTAACCAATAGACAAAATAAATACCAAGATGAAATGAATAAAATATCACAAAGACTGAATAACAAAGGTTTTGTTGATCGTGCTCCAAAAGACATTGTTCAACAAGAAAAAAATAATTATAATAAATTAAAAAAAGATATTGAAAGAATATTAGTAACAGTAAAAGGTATATAATGAAAAAATTTAACAAAAAAAAACTACCAAGCAGACACACGTCATTAGGAGCAGATAGAGCTCCGCATAGATCTTTTTATTATGCAATGGGTGAAACTGAAAAAGATGTCTCCAAACCTTTTGTTGGCGTTGTTTCCACATGGAATGAGGCAGCTCCTTGCAATATTGCTTTAATGAGACAAGCACAGTCGGTTAAAAAAGGTGTAAGAGCTAATGGTGGAACTCCAAGAGAATTTTGTACAATTACTGTTACTGACGGTATTGCTATGGGTCATGAAGGAATGAAATCATCATTAATCTCACGTGAAGTAATTGCTGACTCAGCAGAACTTACAGTTAGAGGTCATTGTTATGATGCTTTAGTAGGTATTGCAGGTTGTGACAAATCATTACCAGCTTTAATGATGTCAATGGTTCGATTAAATGTTCCAAGTGTTTTTATTTATGGGGGATCAATACTTCCAGGACGATATAAAGGTAAAGATGTAACTGTTGTTGATGTTTTTGAAGCTGTTGGAAAACATTCTTCAGGAAAAATGTCAGCAAAAGAATTAAGAAAATTAGAATTAGTTGCATGTCCAAGTGCTGGTGCTTGTGGTGGTCAATTTACTGCAAACACAATGGCATGTGTATCGGAAGCAATTGGATTAGCATTACCTTACTCAGCAGGAACACCAGCTCCTTATGAGGAAAGAGATAAATACGCAAAGTTAAGTGGTGAAATGGTAATGGAATTATTAGCTAAAAAAATTAAACCACGAAATATCGTAACAAAAAAAGCTTTAGAAAATGCTGCAACAATTGTTGCTGCTACTGGTGGTTCAACAAATGCTGCTTTACACTTACCAGCTATTGCAAATGAAGCAGGAATTAAATTTGATTTAATGGATGTTGCAAAAATATTTAAGAAAACTCCTTATCTTGCCGATTTAAAACCAGGTGGGAAATATGTTGCAAAAGATATGTGGTTGGCAGGTGGAGTTCCAATGTTATTAAAGACTCTTTACGATGGTGGTTACATTCATGGTGACTGTATGACTGTTACCGGTAAAACAATGAGAGAAAATCTAAAAGGGATTAAGTTTAACTCAAAACAAAAAGTTTTAAGAGCATATAATAAACCACTATCACCAGATGGTGGTGTTGTTGGATTAAAAGGCAATCTAGCTCCTGATGGAGGAATTGTTAAAATTGCTGGACTTAAGAAATTACAATTTACTGGAAGAGCAAGATGTTTTGATAATGAAGAAAGTGCTATGAAGGCAGTTCAAAGTAAAAAATATAAAGATGGTGATGTAATTATTATTAGATATGAAGGACCTGTTGGAGGACCTGGAATGAGAGAAATGCTTTCAACAACTGGTGCAATTTATGGGCAAGGAAAAGGTGAAAAAGTTGCTCTAATAACTGATGGAAGGTTTTCAGGCGCCACAAGAGGCTTTTGTGTAGGTCATGTTGGGCCAGAAGCTGCCTTAGGAGGTCCTATAGCTCTTTTACGTAATGGAGATTTGATTGATATTGATGCTAAAAAGGGAACTATCAATGTAAGACTATCTAGAGCTCAACTAACTTCTAGAAAAAGAAAATGGAAAGCTAAAAAATCTGATTTTGGATCAGGTACACTTTGGAAATACGCACAAACAGTTGGACCTGCATATTTAGGAGCACCAACTCATCCAGGTAAGAAAAAAGAAGTTAAGGACTATTCAAAAATTTAATGAAAATTCGCCCAGTTATTTTATGTGGTGGTGCAGGTACAAGACTGTGGCCTAATACTAAAAAACATCAAGCAAAACAGTTTATAGATTTTGGTAATTGGACTTTATTAGGTAAAACTCTAGAGAGAGTAAAAGCTTCTATATTTGATACCCCAATTATAAGCACAAACTCTAAATATCTTAAGCAAGTCAGACAACATCTTAAAAAGCATAAAATAAAAAAATTTAAAATCGTTCTTGAGCCTACAAAGAGAAATACAGCACCAGCTATATTAAGTACTGCATTAATAAAAGATATTCCAAATGAACAACCTTTAATGTTCTTAGCAGCTGATCATTTGATAGAGAAAGTTGGTTTGTTTAATAAGGCTATTAAAAAAAATCAAAAGAAATTAACTCAAACTAATATATTTATTTTTGGGATTAAACCCACAGTGCCTTCAAGCGAATTTGGTTATTTCTTAACAAGAAATATTAAAGGAAATAATAAAGTATATAAATTTGTTGAAAAACCAAAAGAAGCAAAAGCCAAAAAAATAATTAGTAAAAAAGGATATTGGAATTCCGGAATGTTTTATCTTAGAAAAGACTCAATTATTAATAACTTCAAGAAATACCAACCAAAAATTTACCGAAATTGCATTGAAGCTGTAATTAAAGCAAAATATAAAAATAATGTGTATTATTTGAACAAACAAGCTTTTATTAAAGCAACAGCCAAGTCTTTTGACTTTGCGATATTAGAAAAAACTAAAGAAATAAATGCCATCAAATTAGACATCCCTTGGTCTGATTTAGGATCTTGGAAAGAAATCTGTAAAATGTATGGGAAAAATAAAAGACTATACTTTAAAAAGAAAAATGTATTTCATAGACCTTGGGGTAGTTACGTAAATTTATTTAATGGTAGAGAATTTTTAATTAAAGAATTATATATCAAATCAAAAGGAATATTAAGTCTCCAAAAACATCATCATAGATCAGAACATTGGGTAGTTACACAAGGCAAACCTAAAATTACCCTTAATAAAAAAAATTTTATAATGAAATCAGATGAAACTATTTTTATACCTTTAGGATCAGTTCATAGAATAGAAAACCCCTATAAGAAACCAGTTAAGATTATTGAAGCACAAGTTGGATCTGTATTAAAAGAAACAGATATAATAAGGTTTGAAGATATATACGGAAGGGTTAAATAAAAAATGTTTAAAAAAATATTTTTAAATATTAAGAATTTTTTTTTGATAATCAATAATATTAATAAAATTAATAAAGCAAAACCTAAATTTATTTTTTATTCAGAAAATAAATCATATCTAAAATATGCATATTTATTGGTCGAGACTATATCAAAAAAATATCCAGGTGAAGTTTATTATGTTTCATCAGATATAAAAGATAGAATTGAAGAACTAAATGTGAAAAATATTTTTATTGGAAATGGAATTCTTATGCAATATTTTTTTTTAAGTGTTAAAGGAAAAAATATGTTTTTAACTTTAACAGATTTAGATAATTCAGTTGTAAAAAAAAATAAATACATAAAAAGTTATATATATTTTTTTCATGCAGCAGTTAGTTCAACTAAAATTTATACACAAACAGCATTTGATAACTACGATCAAATACTATGCAATGGAGACTATCATGTTAAAGAAATAAGGAAGAGGGAAGAATTAGCTAGTTTAGATGAAAAAAAGCTAATTAAATCAGGTTATTTCTACTTTGATTATTTAAACAAAAAAATAAATAAAAAAGACAATAAGGATGAAATATTAATTGCTCCATCATGGAACAAATCAAAAAAAGATTTTATTAATGAAAATTTTGAAAAAATAATAGATAAAATTATAGAAGCAGGATTTAAAGTAAGATTTAGACCTCATCCAGAGAATTTAAAACGATCGATGAATATATTAAATCATTTTAAAAAAAGATTTAAAGGAGATAATTTTATTTTTGATGATGAGCCAGAAAATACTACTGCAATGGAAAATGCAAAATGTTTAATTACAGATACCTCAGGTATAGCAATAGAATATACTTTGTTAATGAAAAACCCTGTCCTTTATTTTGAAGATTTTGATAAAATCCATAATGATCAGTTTGAAATGTTTAAAGATTTAGAAACTATGGATGAAAAAGTAAAATCTGAATTTGGCTATAAATTTGATGTAAATCAGATTGATGATTTAAAAAAGATTATCAATTATGCTATTTTAGATTTTAAAGATAAAGATCTTGATATTAATGAATTTATTAATAAAAATTTTTATAATTATAAAAATACAATTGATTATTTTAACAAAGAAACACTTAATGGTTTATAAATTTTATTATGAATATTAAAAAAAAATTTGGTCCATATATTAGAGAATTAAGAATAAAGCGTGGTTTTGGCCAAAGGGAATTAGCGGTAAAGATTGGTATCGCCGCATCATATTTAAATGATATTGAAAAAGAAAAAAGAGCTGCTCCAAAAACAAGTGTAATTAAAAAGTTATCAATTTTATTAGAGGCGAATAATAATGATTTAAATGATTTAGCTGGTATATCAAAAAAAAGTGTAGCACCAGACATAGGAGAATTTATTGAATCTAACCCAAGAATTATTTCACTTATAAGAACAATTAAAGATAATAATCTTAATGATAATCAAATCGATGATTTAGAAACATCTATAAATAAAGATATGACCAAAACATTAATTATTGCTGCCGGATTAGGTAGCAGACTAAAAAAACATACTGAAAACTTACCAAAATGTATGTTGGATTTTGGTGGTAAAACTTTGTTACGAAGACAACTTGATGTTTATAATGATTGTGGAATAAGTGATATCTCTTTAATCAGAGGTTATAAGAAAGAAAAAATTAATTATAAAAATATAAAATATTTTGATAATACAGACTACAAAAATAACAATGTTTTAAATTCTATTTTTTACGCTGAAAAAGTTATTAATGGTAATATAATAATTTCATATTCTGATATTTTATTTGACTCTGTTACAGTTAAAAGACTATTAAATTCTGATCATGATATTTCCGTTGTAGTAGATATAGATTGGAGAGGTTATTATGTTGGACGTAAGGATCACCCAATAACTGAAGCTGAAAATGTAATATTTAATTCTAACAATGAAGTAGAAAAAATTGGGAAAATTAATAAAGGCAATGATGAAGTTCATGGTGAATTTATTGGAATGATTAAGTTGTCTGATCGCGGTGCTAAAATTTTTAAACAACATTTTCACCGTTTAAAAAAGATTTATTGGAACAAGCCTTTTCAAAGAGCCAAAACTTTTCAAAACGCTTATTTAACAGATATGATTCAAGAACTTGTTGATATAGGTATAAAAGTTCATTGTGTAATAATTGAAAGTGGATGGAAAGAAATAGATACAGTTGAAGATTATAAAAAGGCAGTTCACGGTTTTAAGAAGAAGTTAACAAACAATTAACATTTCTTTAATTAATAAGGCCTATTTGGCTATTTTTATTAACGTGTAAGCGAACATTATTACTATATAATTAACTTGTAAGCGAACAAAAATAATTATAATAAAGCATTTAAATGGAGAAATAATGAAAATATATATAAAAAAAATTTTTTTACTGGGCTTTTTAGTTTTATTATTTGGCCCTATAAATGCTGAGGTAAAAACTTATAAAATGGTATTTGTACCTGCTAGTGAAAAAGGTGATGAAAGCGACTACACAAATTTAATTTCAATTACTGAAAAACTTACTGGATTCAATATAAATACAATTAAAGTGACAGATTATAATGCAGCTGTTGAAGCTATGAGAGCTGGTAGAGCACATATAGCATGGTATGGCGGAAAAACTTATGTAAAAGCTGCTGAGATAGCTAATGCAGAAGCTTTTGCAGCAGGTGTTAGACCTGGTGAAAAAGATGCCGGTTATTACACTTACTTTGTAGTTAAAAAAGATAGTGAGTTAAAAGAGTTTAAGGATGTTAAGGGAAAAATTTTATCACTAAACACTATTGGTTCAACAAGTGGAGACTTAATTCCCCAAGTAGAATTAAGTAAAATTAATCTTGCAATTAAAAATAAAGATCACTTTAATAAAGTTTATTACGCTGGTAGCCACGATGCTTGTTTATTAGCTGTAATAAATAATCAATCTGATGTTTGTGGAATGAGTTCGAGAAATTTTGAAGCAAGGTTAGAAGATGGAACTTTCAAAAAAGAAGATGTTAGAATCATACATAAATCTGATCGAGTGCCACCACCACCATTAGCTTACTCAAAAATAATTCCTAAAGAAGATAGAGAAAAAATTAAAAAAGCAGTGTTAGAAGCTCACAAGCATGGAGTTATAGGTGGATATGGTGGAAAAATGTCACATTACATGGAGGTCAAAGATTCAGACTACAATGTTTTGAGAGATGTGATTGAATTATTAAATAAAAACAAAAGTTAAATTCATATATGACAGCTATTCTTGAAATAAATGATCTTAAAAAAACTTTTGATAATGGTACCCCTGCCTTGAAAGGTGTTAATTTAAAAATTAATAAAGGAGAATTTGTAAGCATATTAGGTCCTAGCGGCTCAGGAAAGACAACTTTATTGAGAACTATTAATGGTCTTGAAACTTCAAGTGTAGGAGAAATTTATTTTGATAATAAAGTAATTGATAATAATACAATTTTAGAAGTTCAAAAAAAAACTGGAATGATTTTTCAAGATTTTAATCTAGTAAATAATCTTTCTGCGATAAATAATGTTTTAACTGGTCTTTTAAATTCAAGCAATAAATTTTTATCTTTATTTTATTTATTTAAAAAAGATCAAAAAATTGAAGCTTTAAGATCTTTAGAGACAGTCGGTCTACTTGAAAAATCTTATAATAGATCAGATGAATTATCTGGAGGACAAAGACAAAGAGTTGGAATAGCAAGAGCAATAATTAAACAACCATTATTGTTATTAGCTGACGAACCTGTTGCTAGTCTAGATCCAAAAGCTGCTAATTTAATTTTATCTCTACTAAAGAAAATTAATAAAGAGTTTGGTACAACTATTTTATGTAACCTTCACCAAGTTGATTTAGCTAAAAAATACTCAGATAGATTAGTAGGTCTTTTGGATGGTAAAATTATATTTGATGAAAAATCTGAAAACATCAATAAATCCAATCTAGAAAAAATTTACGTATAAAATGGAAAAGAACATCTTAGAACTTAAAGTAAACAACAAAAACAAAGATCTTGAAAGTCATTTAAAACCACAATGGTCATGGAAAACACTTATTTCTATTGTTTTATTTTGTTCTATTTTAGTTTTTGTTGTTAAGGACCTAGAAATTGATTTTATTAAATTAGTATCCGACTCTTCCAAATATTTTGGAGATATCTTATCAAGAATGCTTCCTCCCGATTTTAGCAATTTAAATCAATTAGTTTATGCAATGTTTGAAACTATTGAAATTGCATTTTTGGGAACTTTTATTGCAATAGTTTTATCTATTCCCTTAGGATTATTTTCAGCGAGAAACTTAGCTCCTAATTATTTTGTCTACATAGTTTGTAAAACTATTGTTATATTTTTTAGAGCAATACCTGAATTTATTATTGCTATGATTCTAGTTATTGCTATTGGATTTGGAGCAATGCCTGGAGTATTAGCATTAGGCTTACACACAATGGGATTTTTAGCAAAATTTTATGCTGAAGATATTGAGCACATTAATAAAGGACCAATAGATGCTCTTAAATCATCTGGAGCCACAAAAAGTCAAATTATTTCATTCGGTGTCATCCCTCAAATTTTACCTTCTTTTGTAGCAAACAATTTATATATTTTAGATAGAAATGTGAGAATGGCCACAATGCTAGGTATTGTTGGAGCTGGTGGAATAGGCTATGAGCTACAATCATCATTCAGAATGTTTGAATATGAAAGAGTATCAGCAATTATTATACTTATTTTTATAACAATTTTTTTAATAGATCACTTATCTGCTTTTATAAGATCAAAGATTAAATAAAAATTAAATTTTTAAATTTTTGGCCATGTTAATTTACTTAACATGACCAAAATGATTAATTTAAAACCAATTATTTGGAATAATTATGTAGTGAATTGCAAGTACAATTCCAACCGATACACTTAGTCCAAAGATCATTTTAAGAAAGTCTTTTCCAATTAATGGAAAAACATACTTAAATTTATAATCTTTGTTCATTGTTGAAATTGCTAGTTCTCTTCCACATAATAAACCAACGAATACCCATGTTGTTGACATCGGTAAATCGTTAAGTTCTTTAAAGTAGTAAAGTACACCAGCATATATAACGTTAATTATAGTAGCTGATCTTGCATATCTAGTTC
>Ga0115567_10006617_pt1 | contig 11049 bp, 12 predicted proteins | sample COGITO_mtgs_1204_2_FD_88679 | JGI IMG/M metagenome (GOLD analysis project Ga0115567, IMG submission 88679) | Pelagic marine microbial communities from North Sea - COGITO_mtgs_120412 | ecosystem: Environmental > Aquatic > Marine > Epipelagic | place: Germany:Helgoland, sampling site Kabeltonne... | reverse complement strand
TTTATAAAGCGACTCTCACACACAATCTCCACTCTAAACAGAGCGCCTCGACGAGGCGCCGCTCGAGCCTCTGCCCAAGCAGAGCAGCGGAGCATACAAGCAACTAAACCCTAAACCCTAAACCGCTCTGCTTCCGGCGGGGAGGCGGCACCAGCGACGGGCGGAGCGGACGCTGCACGCACTAGGAACTGACACAACATTTTCTTTCACGGAACATCCATCAATCACAGTCGGCCATAATCGCCCAAGCGCTCGCGGTCACTTTCCTGAGAGCCCTGAAGAGACAGCATATTCATCAAGAGGCAGGGACCTTTTTGTGGCTCTTCATCAGAATTCAAAAGAACTTTTTCAGGCCTCAGTACCTTGGATGGGGCACCGCAAGGCGGCAAGACACGTTGAAAGAGGCCCAGGGCAAGCGAAAAGGCACCTACCTGCTCAGCCAGAGGCAGGACTTGTCAAGAGTGGACCACGCAGCACATGACTACCGAAACCCAATTTAGTGGCCAGGAACAGACCGCGATGCAAGCTATCCACGAGTACATATCCAGAGGAACTGTCCGAAACACTTGACCACCGAATTGGACGGAGCAGAATTGCACGATCGCAGAAGCAATCCAGATGAAACAGAAGATGGGGTTCCCGAAGACGCCCTCGAGACAATTCTTTTCGTTGTATATCCTTCGAGCGTTCAGCTCATTGAACAGCTGCATCCACACAAAGGAATTGTAAATGACTGTGTCGCGGTAGTTGCCGTCTTCATTTTTGCCCATCCCATTGGGCTTCAGGGGAACGCAAGGCCCTCCTGTTCCAAAACCATCAGAGCAGTCAAGGATGAACCTTGCGCCAAACCAGAGCAGTCCGAGCTGTACTATGATTTGGTAAATCGACTGAACCGCGATGTTACGATACATGTGTGCATTGATCAGACGGTCGTTTCTCCCGTACGGCTCACGCTGCAAAAGGTCCGGTGTCGGAGCCTCGGTCGCCAGCGCGAGTGCTCCAAGCGTATCCATGATGAGATTGACCCATAGTAGCTGCACAGGTTTGAGCGGCGTGCCAAAGCCAGTAATTGCCCCTACCATGCAAATAAAAAGCGCGACAACATTAACAGTGAGCTGAAACTGCAAGAATCGACGAATATTGTCGTAAACAGAGCGCCCCCAGAGCACACTCTTCACAATTGAAGAAAAATTGTCGTCCATGATCACAATGTCAGATGCCTCTTGCGCTACACTCGTACCTGCAATACCCATCGAAAGACCCACATCTGCCTCCTTGAGCGCAGGCGCGTCATTGGTGCCATCACCTGTAACCGCAACCACTTCTTCCATCTCCTTCAAACGCTGCACCAGGGTCAACTTGTCCGAAGGCGAACAGCGTGCCATTACCTGCAACGACCGCAGGATTTCGCGCTGTTCTTCTGGAGATTTTGTTCGAAAGTCTGGCCCTTCAATAGCCGTGCCATCCGTGAGAATTCCGCATTCTCGCGCGATATTCTTGGCCGTCAGCAGTGCATCCCCAGTGAGCATACGAATTGTGATGCCAGCGCGCTGGCACTGTCGTACTGCATCGGGAACCTCTTTTCGCAAGGGATCCTTGATGCCGAGCACACAAATGCAGCATAGTTCCCTCTCTTGCGCTTCAAGCTCCTCTTCGCTTGTTGGAATGCCATCCGCAAGCTCCTTGGACGCAAGTGCGATCGTTCGCAGCCCCTGCGACGCCATCTTGGAGATGTACTGATTGATGCGAGTCCGTGTTTCCTCCTGCATTTGTTTTACTGTTCCATTTTCCGTCATGTAGTGTGAACAGAGTGTCATAACTACCTCAGATGCTCCCTTTACAAGAAGCTTTGACCGGCCCTCATTTTCAACAATCGTGCTCATTCGCTTTTTGAGAGAAGAGAAGGGAAAGGTCCTGCGCACTGTGGCTGCCTCACGGATTGTGCGGTAATCGACACCAAGTGTCCGTAGAAATAGAAGCATTGAACCCTCAGTTTTGTTGCCAATGACTTCAGGCCGACCAGACTTACCGTCGACACCGATGTGCGCCTTGCTGTTGACAGCCATTGACTCGACCAGCGCGGCAAGAACTGCTGGACTTAATTCCGCTTGCGTGGGAAGGAAACCATCACTCGCACGGCCTGCAAAAAAACCATCGGTGACATTCATCTGATTCTGCGTGAGAGTGCCAGTCTTGTCTGAGCAGATATTTGTGCATCCTCCCATCGTCTCGCACGCAGCCATGACGCGTACAAGATTCTTGTCAGCTTGCATCTTTTTCACGGAGTAGGCAAGTGCAATAGTAACCGCCAAGGGAAGACCCTCGGGAACCGCCACTACGATGATCGTAACTGAGTCGATGAAAAAGCCGACAATATCTCGCAGCTTGAGAACGTTGAAATTGTCCCAAGTTGTCATCCATTTACGGTGTGGGTTTAATTCACACTTGCTTCGATCATCCAATCCAGGATATCCGAGCACGCAGTCCTCGCGAGGAAGTGGATTGCCCGTAATGTCCGTATAAAAGCACGTTCCACGGCCGAGATCGATAAACCAGATGATTGTCTGCCCAATAAAGCAAAACAATGCTACTGCCATGCCGAGATAACCGATTTGCTCCGCCAGCACCTGTCCATATCATTGCCGTATCGTAAGATAACTGAAATTATGTGCACGATGGGCTATGCCACTTGTGCATTTGTTGGGAACGCAGCGGTATGGGTCATATGGACTCTTACCGTCAGCTTGTCCTGAAGGGGAGTGTCGTCCCGCTCTGAGACAAGCTCAGAAAGAATGCGCCCCCACTCTGAATATTCTCCCACTGCGACAACAAGGTAAGTGCAGTCGCCATCTGTCACAGTGCTTCCAGAAACTATAAATGGGTGTTCCTCGCTCTTTGGAATCGTGTCGCTCTCTCCCGTCATGGCGGACTCGTCCATCCGGCAAGCATTGCCCTTAATCAAAATCCCATCGGCAGGGACTTTCGCTCCTGTATCAAGGCTGACCAAGTCCCCCACCATGATGTTCTCGGCACTTACACGAACTTCCATCCCGTTACGACGCACAACTACTGCACAGTCATCCTGCTGAGCTTGCAGACCCCGAAATTGCTTCTCTTTGCTCATCTCGTTCCACGCGGTGATGTTTCCGATTAGCAGGCATGCACCCAGGATCGCTGCTCCGTCAAGCCACCCCATGCATGAGTCGTCGTCCTCAGTCGTACCTTTGAGATCCACTGGTCCGCTCCACAGCGGCTTTCGCGGGCAGCCAGCGCCAAGATCGAGGTAACAGACAATAATGGACAGCGTTATGCTGATCAAGGCTGCCGTAAGCAGGATCAGAACTGTCGTATCCTGCATCGCCTCCACGAAGAGTTCCACATATGTCGCTGGCGCCGGACGCTCAACCTTGTTGGTTCCATACTTCGCCTTACGGCGAACATCATCATTGCCTGTCAGGCCCCTCTTGAGCGAAGACCCAACTCCTCTGGCGACGGCCTGCACCCCGCCAATTTCATCCAGCTTTGCCTTGCTCTTTTCTTCCATCAGCTCATTTAGAACCTGTGATCGACTTGGTGTTTTAATCCTCAAGCACTGGGCAATTCGGTATCAACATGGCGGAGAGCTTTGCAATCAAGACGCGGCACGTGCACAAGGTCAGCAAAGAGATATTTCTGTACAGCAGGACAGTGCTACTTCGCATGGCTCAAGCGAATTCATCCAAGGGAGCAAGCCAGGCCCTAGCCCGCATTATCGGCCAGACGGCCCCAGCTGCGCGACTATGTAGCAAGAAATGGTCTCACCTCGGTTCCAAAAAGCATCGTGCCAAGCACGTGTTCACCGTCGTCGGCCTCATTCTTGAAGCCGAGGAAACCGGAGAGCTGCTTTGCCACCCTGCCCAGAGAGTTCTCCCGACCCATGGACCCGGAGCGCGAGCCCGACCTCGAATTTGTTCGACCTTCACCTCTTGACAGTGGGGTTATCATCGGCTCCTCAATCGATCTCATCTTGCCGCCCGAGCGACGGCCAGCCCGGCTTGCTCGCGGACTCCTCTACGCCTGGTTAGTCCTGGTCTTGTCCAGAAATTCCACAGTCTCTCCTACCGACGAAATCTGCCCGCAACGTGACCGAATTGAGTCCCGAGTTGCTTGAGGTTGAGCCGCAACAGCGCGAGACGGAGACGCAACAATGTTCTTCAGGCGAGGTACTGCTAGACCGCTCCGCGCAGCATCGCACACCCTCAACATGGTGCCCCTTTTGTTTGTTAGCATCACCAGCTCCAAATCCCAGCTTTCTGATGGCCGGCAGGAATCCAGCATGCTACCATGCGCGGAGGCACGTCATTCGCGCGGCGGCAACACGCCCCCATAGCTTCAAAGAGAACCGTAGTTCCACGTTCCTTTGCCATGAACGGCACGTTTTCCTCCACTTTCCGCATGATGGCCTCCTCCGCGCCGACGTACAAGAACATTATTGTTGATAGGGAGGGAAAAGTCGGTCTGATAACGCTCAATCGTCCAGAGGCACTCAATGCACTCAACTCTGCGCTGATGTAAGTATCACGGCCATTCCCTAGTACTAATGTCCAGAGGCACTCAATGCACTTAACTCTGCGCTGATGTAAGTATCACGGTCATTCCCTAGTACTAATGTTGCCGCCTTCAGAGTTTGCTCAGCACCTGACAGGCCGTGTTGTACTCTCGGCAGTCTAGAACTCGGTCAAGCGATAAAGAATTTCGACCGAGATCCGAGCATCAATGTCGTCGTCCTCACAGGTCTAGTTTATATGGAGTCCTCGTTCTGCTCAAATGCTTTCATCACTGAATTGCTGTGAGGCGCCTGCAGGCAGTGAAAAGGCATTTGCAGCGGGTGCTGATATTAAAGAGATGAAGGACAAGACTTTTATTGAGAGCTTTAAGGAAGACTTCATAAGCAACTGGGGAGATATTGCCAAGTCTCGGAAGCCTCTCATCGCTGTAACCACCCTAACCTGCCGAGCCTGCGTTCGGCAGCCGATCTTGACGTCGTGAGTTTTCGTGCACGGCAGTTACATGCATACGAAATTTCACGATTCCTTTCAGACCCGACCAGATTCGTGAAATGAGCTGAAGCTCACGATCATGGCGTTGTCGGATGGCAGGCGGTGAACGGGTTTGCGCTCGGGGGCGGCTGTGAAATGGCGATGATGTGTGACATCATCTATGCAGGGGAAAACGCCCTTTTTGGGCAGCCCGAAATCACGATCGGCACGATTCCTGGCGGAGGCGGCACGCAGCGCCTCATCCGCGAGATAGGCAAGTCGCGGGCGATGGAGATCATCCTCGCCGGGGAGAAGATCCAGGCAACTGAGGCAGTTCGTCTAGGCTTGGTTTCAAAGGTCTTTCCGCCGGCAGAAACGCTTCCTGCAGCTATTGCTCTCGCCCAAAAGATGGCCGCAATGTCGCAGCCGGTGCTAATTTCTGCCAAGGAGGTGCAGTCCTGCCTCGTCCCTTGCCTCCTGCGGCATGGAAACATTGCGATGCTCCAGCTGCCCTCAACAAAATCTTCCACTTCAGGCAGTGAACAATGCTTACGAGATGGGCATGCAACAAGGTCTCAAAGCTGAGGTTGGTCGCACAGCCCCGTGCCCAATTCTGCACTCCTAGATAAGTGAGTCTCTCCCCTGCAACTTTTTCAGATTCGCGCATTCTGGAGCACCTTCGCGATGAAGGACAAGTTTGAGGGCATGAATGCATTTGCTGAGAAGCGCAAGACCTCATTTACAGACGAATAGATCCGCCGTAGGGATTCTAGCGCAAGTTCGGCTCGCGACTACCGCGAAGATATGCAGAGGAGTAGGTGTCAAATTACTGTTGGAACACCACTTCGCGCGAGGCGTAGCACAAAACGACCTGATCAGTACAAGCAGACTGTCTTTCAAGAAGTTTCTCCTCGCTGACTTTTCCTGGCGCTGCTCTAGTGTAACAAGAATGCAGGAGTTGGTATCTTGTGAGTGACATCAGCGGGCTGCAAAAACGAAGGATGGCGATGTCCTGCTTAGGCGATCTCGCTCTGTTCTTGGAGCAGGAGACGACAGGCGCAGTAAGTCTGTGAGTGTAACAAAATATCAGCGCGAAATCAAAACCTTGCTCTTTACCTCCCATTCCTTCCCCGTGACGCGCGCGGGGCACGGCGGGCGGCAGAGCGACGAACACCGGGAGTACGCGCTCGCCGTCGGCTGGAGTCCGTGTGTGGTGGACTCAAGGGTTTTGACCATTGTAACGACGGCATCCCGTTCTTTCCGTTCTTTATTTCTCTCATTTTTGCAAGGACCAGCAGGGGGTGCCGCACCTCCTTCTCGCCTGTCCGTGGTGAAAGCAATGGGCGGCAAGTCAGAAACTACGGCGACTTCTGGAGCTGCGCCCAACGCTGTTGGAGGAATCGTATCGGATCAAAACACTCCTCTCGCAAACGGAGATGTCGGTACGCTGGGGTCTGAGAGCGCGGACCAGGTGTTCCAGCGGGCTGCGGAACTGCTGCGGCGTGGTGATCATGGCGAGGCACTCACAAGCTTGAACACTGTTGTTGACACCCTCAAGGATGATGCTGAGAAGGGCAGGCAGCGCAGTGACCCGAGCTTGAGTCTTGCCGCACATTCCGGGCGTGCGATGTGTTTTACCGCCCTGGGTCAGAGAGCTGACGCAGTGCAGGCTCATTCACTGGTGCTCGCCATGGCGGCCGAGAGCAAGTTGAGCAATTGGGAGGCAACAGCATGGGGTGACCTGGGCGACGCCTACGCCGCAGCTGACATGGAGTCCGACGGAATGGAGGCAAGGAGCTTTGCAGAGTTGCTGGTTAAGGAGGGCAAGGGAGTCGCCCGAGTAGACAAGGCTGGAGTTGGCCAGGGCGACGTCCCACATCTCGACAAGATCCTGGGCAGTGTCGACCTCTCAGAGTGGAAGGACACAGACATCTACAAATCAGTCACGAGCTTCGAAAAGATGGCAGCGGTTGCAGCTCAAATGAAAAGCGAGGTACATCCCTGAGTGCTGCCTTCGCTTCACATTCTCAAGCGTTGCCAATGACCTCAGTATTTTGTGCAGGGGACGCCGCTGCTCATTCGGGCACTCGGTAGCCTCGGATCGCAGTATCGAGAATTGGGGCAGTACAGACTCTCGACCCGGCTGCTCGAAAGCGCGCACGCGATTGCAGGTTTAGGTGGAATCAACGACCGCGTTGCCACCATGGTGTGCTGCAGGTAGCGAATTCAGCCCTTCCATTCCCAGAAGACGGTATGTTCACTGCAGTGTGATGCGTTTGAACTGGTGGAGTGAGAGTTGGTCGCTCCGTTGAATGACAGCCATGGGGATTGCAGAGCACTTGGCCAGGCGTATTCGGACTGGGCGCTGCGCTACATTCGTGAGAGCAAGGTGGTGTTCGAGACCTACTCGGACACTGCGATCGACTGGAACCGCAAAGCGCGCGCAGCTGCGGCGCTTGAAGGAGACCAGGCGAGCGTACAGGGGGCTCATTTGCGCATAGCTGTGGAACACTCGCGGCAGAAGGCGCACCACAGAGCAATTGAGCAGCTGCGCCTGGCGCTGGCGCTCGCAAATCGGCGAGGTGATGTGCGTAGCCAGGCTGATTGTCATCGCAAAATCGGAATCGAATTTCAAGCCCTTGCACAGCACCGTCAGGCGCTGAAGGAGCACGAGCGGGACCTTGAACTTGCGCTAAAGCTCGACGACCCGCATGCTGAAGGCCGCTCGTGCCGCAACCTGGGCGTCTCCTATGCCGCACTAAAACAATTTGGTAAGGCCCTGAAGCTTCTTCAACACGCAGAACGCATCGCGATGGACGGACAACACTGGGACGAAGCCGCGCTTGCGCGCATCGAGATCGGGGAAGCTTGCAGCCGGAGCGATCAGATGGACGCTGCAGCCGCGAGCTTCACGGGTGCAATGGAGCTCGTTGACGCGCACACACTTCCTCTTTCTACAGCGCAGCGAGCAGCGCTTGGTGCAGGCGACGCCTGTCTCAAGATTGGGCACTTTGTCGAAGCGCTGCACTTCTTCGACCGGCACCTTGCCGTTGCTGTTGAGCAGCGCGACCCGCAACTTGAGGCGCGCGCACGCGTCTACGTCAGCAACGCTACATATTGGCTTCAGGAGCGTTGGGGCTCCCGTCCGAATCCCAATGTCACTCGGGTGCTGTTTCACGCCGAATCAATCGCAGCAGCGCGGACGGGGACATTCGCCCACGCATCGCAACGCCGCAGCTCTGGCAGGGCTGTTGCAGCGGCGGGTGCGAGCGCAGGAAAAGGTGAGTGCGTGCTTTCAGAGCCCGAGGTCGTTAGGCGCGATGACCCTGCTGAGCTGGATATGGAAGCGGCTGAGTCGGGGGAGGGGCTTAAGACTGGTGGGGTCCAGGAGGGCGTACAGAATTGAGCACAAGTTTTGGGGAAATTTCATGGTCAGGGACTCCCTCGCATGGCTCTCATGCACTGCATGCACCGGTATTAGTGCATGCATCTGCGGAAGAGGTCGAATGCCGATTAGGGAGAATGTTCTCGTGGGCTTTCCCGTGGGTACCATCTGGGCTGCAGATCCATAAATTTATTTGCTCGAGCTGGGCGCGATGATCCTGCTGAGATGAGTGCAGCAACTGTCACGGCCGACCACGTCGCATGTTTTGCCGTGCGTACGCTTCGTTTTTTCTTGAGGCTCCTGCCCATACGCTTTGTCGTAGGCTGGCCCTGTGGAAGTGTGCTGCATCCCATCGCCCGTCTGTTTCTGGCCCGGAGATCGCAAGCTACCTTGGAGGCAGCCTGGACGGGGCTCAACAGTGAAAGACTAAGCGACGCGAGTCTAGTTGAGCTGGTACAGTGGAGCACACTTCACATTGCGCGTACAGCCGCTATCTTTCTGCGGCTCCCTCTCTCAGAAGAGGAGCTGAAGAAATATGTTACTATCGACCAGGCATCGAGGGTCGCTCTTTCCGAGGATCTTGAAAGAGGCGGCTGTATCATCGTTTCCGCACACTTTGGAGGGTTCGAGCTTATTATTCCTGCACTTCTTGCGCATCTCTCTACTAGCTTGGCCGGGAAAGAGGTAGTCGTGCCGTACAAACCGCTTCATCTTCGCCATCTGAATGATTTGGTCCTGTCGATCCGCAAGGAGATTTCTCATGACCGCTGCCACTTTATGCCATCGAAGGGCAGTATGGGAGTGCTCCAGTCGGTCATCAACCGGGGAGGTGTCGTTGGAATGCTCCCGGACCAACGAAGTACCTCAGGGTCCTGTTTGCTTCCCTTTCTGGGACGACAGTGCAGGTGCATGGACGGCTTTGCTCGGCTGCAGATTTCCACGGCTGCACCTGTTTGGTTTGTGACTTGCGAGCTCACAGATGAGCACAGCTGTTCTCGTGAAAGCGGCCGGTATGATCAAGAGACATGTGCGCATGTGTCCGCTTTCCGCCTTTGCTCGGGATCTGCTTGTGATCTGGAACGAGGCACCAGCGCAAGCGGCATTAGCGCATCAGCGGCAGCTGATACAGTCTCACGGTACAACCGTTTGCTTGAGAAGGCAATCATGAGAACCCCATGCCAGTATCTGTGGGCCCATGACCGGTGGCGCGCAAAAGAACCGTGCCGGTCACCCATTTAAAAATTACATGCTCTGACCCTCGTTCCCCGTGAAACGCGCTACGTCTACTCGTCATCCTCCTCAGCGTTCTCCTGGATGTTGAAGTACTTAAGCTCGTAGGTGGACTTGTTGGTCGCAACAACGCGGAGGAAATCACGCATCTGTAGAGCCGAAATGAACCAGTGTCACACACCAAAACCGCAACCGCAAGCTCTCTCACACCGTGCAAACAACCACAAATCAAAAGAGTACAACTCTGAATGACACCTGGTTCTTCTTGAGGTACTTCTTCGCGAGGTACTTCAGGTAGCGCTTCGAGAAGGAACCCTCGGCCTGGACCGTGATCTTCGACTTGTCGGTACCGACGGTCACAGCGTCACCCAGGTTGCCCGCCTTGCCACCAACCTTGATGCGCTCCTTCAGGTACTTCTCCTGTGTAACAGAAATGCAAACGTCACGCCTGGAGCAGCACAGCAGAATCGCGCCACGGTCTGGCCGTACAGGAAACCCCAGCCCGCACGAAGCACCAACCAGCGCTGCAGGCGCATCATCGTAATCCTCCAATGGGCAGGGAGCTCACGAAAGCAGCCACATCGAGGATGGAGTCGGTCTCCGCAGTGGTGCAGTCAAGCACGAACTTGGAGCCAGACTTCTTCTTGGAGATGGTCTTGCCCTTGATAGCCTTCTGCATAACCCCAGGAGCCCGCGCGTCAACGTCCGTCGCCCGCATTGAATCAAGGCATGTCTGGCCACTGGAAAGAGGGCCCAGTGGGGGTGAGGCTGCTGAGAATAGCGCTCAGCACCGATGCACCCTGCCCAGACGCGCCAGGAAGGCGGCCGTCGGGCGCTGATGGGTGGGACAGGAAGTTGCAAAAGCAGCGCTCCCGGGGAAACTAAACAACTAAATGAAACATGTGGGGTCGCAATGCCCGCTGGGAATTAGGCCCAGCGGGGGTGAGGCGGCTGAGCAGTGGTCTCAGCCCCGGTGCACCCAGAGATCGCCCCCCACTCACCGGAGCCGCCGGCATCGCGAGATGATTGGGTTTTTTTCTATGGCCCACGCGCAGATATTTCACTCGACTCGAGTAAACGGCTCAAAGAGTCGACCCTGAGTCGTTTACTCTGAAAACATTTGAGCCGTTGAAAAACAAAGTTTGTGGCAGTGGTTCGCTCTTCTCTCAGAGTGAACTGCCGACCAGGGCGCATGCGCTCTGCAATCTTCCGTGCAGTGCCAGGATATGGTGCAGAGACCTACTGGTTTGAACATGCAAACGTTTGCTGAAATTGTCACCGCTTCTACACCTACATGGCCGCGCTAGTCGATCCCGTCTCCAAGGTACTGGCGCACTCTTTGATACTCCCTTGTGGCCTCGCTGGGCTCCGACTCGAGATCCGCAATCTGTCGAGGACCGAGGATAAGGAATGGAG
>Ga0115567_10006607_pt1 | contig 11068 bp, 12 predicted proteins | sample COGITO_mtgs_1204_2_FD_88679 | JGI IMG/M metagenome (GOLD analysis project Ga0115567, IMG submission 88679) | Pelagic marine microbial communities from North Sea - COGITO_mtgs_120412 | ecosystem: Environmental > Aquatic > Marine > Epipelagic | place: Germany:Helgoland, sampling site Kabeltonne... | reverse complement strand
GGTTTCATTTGGAAATGCATCAGGCCCTTTATCTGATATTAATGTTCCTAAAATGCTTCAACCAAAAGGATTGTATCTTGTAAGGCCTGCAATGCAACAATACCTATCAACTAAAGAGGAGCTTGATGAAGCATCAAAAATAATGTTTGAAAAAATCAGTTCTGGAAAAGTTAAAATAAATATATTTAAAAAATATAAATTAGATCAGGTTATTGAAGCTCATAAAGATTTAGAGGGAAGAAAAATTTTAGGTCCTGCGGTTATACTTCCTTAATCAAGCTTTACATCCATATCAGCCATATGCAGTTTAAGTGCATTCGTTGATATATGAATTTCTCTAATAAAAAAAAGTATTGAGATAATCATGGATAAACAACAAGAACCAAAAATCAGTCTCGCAATAAAAACTTCGTTTAGATAAAGACCTAATACAGTTAACATATTGAACAAAAATCCAAAAGCTGCAAACATGATTGTCCATCTAAGAAGTGTAATTCGTCCACTTAGATTTATAAATTGTTTTTTCCATTCATGAGGAATATGATTCTCATATACATGCTCATCATGAAGTTCTCTAATCAACATACTTAGAGAGTGGAATCTGTTACTATAGACACTCATTAACAGAGGAATAGCTGGAAACATTAATGCAGTAACTGTGTAATCTATATTCATACGAATCAATTTGATTATGAATCTAGCCTTTGTTATTTACAAGTAAAATATGAACCAAATTAATCTATTTATTGAACTCACAAGATTAAAAAGACCTATTGGCTTTATGCTTTTGTTTTGGCCATGTCTTTGGGGTCTAACAATAGTGTATGATTTTAATTCAGATTTAATTAATTATTTTTTTTATTCTTCACTTTTTCTTTTAGGCTCAATATTGATGCGATCAGCAGGATGCATAGTAAATGATATAGTAGATAAAAATTTTGACAAGAAAGTAGAAAGAACTAAAAATAGACCCATTGCATCTGGCAAGCTATCCATTAAACTTGCATCAACATATGCTTTATTTTTATGTGGCATAGCCTTTTTAGTGTTGATTAATTTTAACAATTTTACAATCTTAATGGCTTTAGTCTCAATGCCTTTCGCGTTTACATATCCATTAATGAAAAGAATTACTTATTGGCCTCAATTATTTCTCGGAATTACATTTAATTATGGGTTAATTTTAGCTTGGATTTCAATTGCAAATGAAGTTTCAATAATTCCAATTATATTTTATCTAGGAGCCATATTTTGGACACTAGGCTACGACACAATTTATGGATTTCAAGATATTAAAGATGATGAAATAATAGGGGTAAAATCAACTTCAATAAAATTTAAAAATGATCCAAAAAAATTTTTGTTTATTTCATACTCTTTGTTCATCATATCTTTGTTTTTAGTTGGAATATTAATGAAATTTAAAATCTATTATTTTTTATTTATGATTATCCCTATTTTACAGTTACTCATATTTCAGGTCAAAAAATTAAATATCAATCAGTCGATTGATTGTTTATCTAAATTTAAAAGTAATAATTTTTTAGGATTGATAGTTTTTATTAATATTCTTATTGGGAAGTTAATATAGAAAATAATGAAAGCAAAAATATTCAAAAGACTTTATCACGAGTATACTAAAAAATTTATTAGTAAAATCTTATTGGCTGCGATGTTTTCAATTATTGTTGCCATAAGCACTTCTGCAACAGCTTGGCTTTTAGATCCAGCAATAGAAAAAATATTTATTAACAAAGATCAAACTTTGATAATTCTTATTCCACTTGCAATTATTGTTGCTTTTAGTGCAAAGGGTATTTCGCTCTATCTGGCAAAACTACTTATGATCAATGTATCTGAGGAAGTAAAAAAAATTTTGCAAACAGATATGCTTAAATCTTTTATTAAAGCTGATACTGAAACTATTGAAAGTAAACATTCTGGTAAATATATATCAAATTTAAATTTTGACGTAAATCAAATCACCAGAATGTTAGCAGATGCATTTTTAAGTATTTTTAAAGATGGTCTAACGTTAATAGGATTACTTTTTGTAATGTTTTTCCAAAACTGGAAATTATCATTAATAGCAATTATTATGATTCCGCTTGCTTCAATAACTGCAAAAGTTTTGGGCAAAAGAATGAGTAAAATTTCAACTCAAGCACAAGAAAAATCTGGTGATTTGAATAGATATTTAATTGATCTTTTCAAAAATCATAAAATAATAAAAATTTTTCAAAGAGAAAATTTTGAAAATATGCGGTCAGAAAAATTTGTAAATGATTTAAAAGAAAAATCAGCAAAAATTTCAGCTGTTTACATTAGATCTGCACCTGTGATGGAAATACTAACGGGTATAATGATTGCTATTTTGATATTTTATTCTGGAAAATTAATTATTAGTGGTGAGTTAGCAATAAATAACTTTTTTTCATTCCTTGCTGCAATGATGCTAGCTTATCAGCCTGTAAAAACACTAACTAAAGTCAATGTTGCAATTGAACAAGGTTTGGCAGCAGCAAATAGAATTCTTCCAATTATAGACATAAATAATGAAATCAATTTAAATGAGGATAAAGATAAATTGAATATTTCAAATGGAAATATAATTTTTGAAAATGTTGACTTTGTCTACAAATCTAATCCTGAAAATAAAGTCCTTCAAAATGTTAATGTAAATTTTGCTGGTGGCAAAATGACAGCATTGGTTGGTCATAGTGGATCAGGAAAATCAACATTATTAAATATGATACCAAGAATTTATGCTCCAACTGATGGTACCATTCAATTGGATGACCAAGATATATCTTTGTTTAATTTGGCATCTTTAAGAGGCCAAATATCAATAGTTGATCAAAACACGACATTGTTTGACGATACAGTTTTAAATAATATTAAATACGCTAGGCCAGAAGCTAGCAATGAAGAGATTCTTGAGGCAGCGGAACAAGCAATGTGTAGTGAATTCATAAATAATTTAGAGAATGGCTATGAAACTATGATTGGTGAGAATGGAGTTAAGTTATCAGGTGGAGAAAAACAAAGACTATCGATAGCAAGAGCTTTCCTAAAAAAAAGTAAAATAATATTATTGGATGAAGCTACTTCATCGTTAGATTCTAAAACTGAAGAAAAAATACAAAAAGCACTTGGTCAATTAACTTTAAATAAAACGACAATTGTAATAGCTCACAGATTATCAACAATTCTTAACTCAGATAAAATATATGTTGTTGATAGTGGTAAAATCATTGACTCTGGAAAACATGAAGAGCTTTTAACACAATCAAAAGTTTACAAAAATTTTTATGAACGACAAATTAAAGAGCATTAATGTATTTTTTTTACAACATACTTACAAACCTAACTATCATCATATCGCCTATAATTATTCTTTACCGAATATTAAGAGGTAAAGAAGATATAAAAAGAGTTGGAGAAAAATTTTGTATTTATTCTCAAAAAAGAAATAAAAAAAAAATTTGGATACATGCAGCGAGTGTTGGTGAACTAATGAGCATTGTTCCAGTTATTAGAAAATTAGAAAAAAATAAAAAAATAAAAGATATTTTACTATCAACATCAACTATTAGTTCAGGGAAAATTTTTACAAAACTTAAATTAAAGAAAACGTCACATATATATTTTCCATTAGATAATAAGTATATAGTAAAGAGATTTATTAAATGTTGGCAGCCAAAATTAGCAATTTTTATAGACTCAGAAATATGGCCCAATATGTTTAATAATTTAAAATTGAGTAATATTCCAATTATAATTATGAATGCTAGAATTACAGAACGAAGTTTTAATAAATGGCAAATTTTTCCAAACTTTGCAAACCAAGTATTTGGAAAAATATCATTGGCATTACCTCAAAACTTAGAAACTTTAAAATATCTTAAATTGTTAAAAGTTAAAAATATAAAGACAGCAGGTAATTTAAAGTATTATGGTCAAAAAAATAATCAGGGTCATTTAGCAAAATCATTAAGAAATAAATTCAAAAATTTTAAAGTATGGTGTGCAGCAAGCACTCATAACGATGAAGAAGTATTAATTGGAAAATTACATAAGAGACTAAAAAAAAGAGAAAAAAAATTAATTACAATAATAATTCCAAGACATGTTGATAGAACTAATGAAATTATACATGCTTTGAACAATCTTAATCTTAATTGCATCACACATTCTTCAAATCAAAAGCTTCAAAAAGACACAGATATATATTTAGTTAATAGTTATGGTGAATCTTCTAGGTTTTACAATTTAACAAATATATCTTTTGTAGGTGGATCAATAATAAAACATGGTGGTCAAAATCCACTGGAGCCTGCAAGATTGGGAAATTACATAATTAATGGACCTAATGTAAAAAACTTTAAGGAGATATATGCTTTTTTAAATAATCTTAAAATGGCATCATCCACATCTGATATTTCAAAAATGGAAAATTTGATTTTAAAAAAATTAAATACAAAAGCTCCTAATAAAAATATAAAAAAAATTACTAAAATAGGAAATGATGTTCTTAAAAAAAATTTATCTTATATAATAAGATATTTAATATGAGATTAATTAAGCCTAAATTTTGGGAAACAAAAAATTTTATTTCACTAACACTTTATCCGCTATCAATAATTACATTTTTAATCAATATTTCAAAAAAATTTTTAATTAAAAAAAACTTTAAAATTAAAACCATTTGTATTGGGAATATATTTGTTGGTGGAACAGGCAAAACATCCTTAGCAATAGAAATAAATGATTTGCTTAGAAAAAAATTTAAGACTGTATTTATAAAAAAAAATTATAAAAATCACTCAGATGAAATTAATTTATTAAATAATAGAGGTAAGATTATATCATCAACTAATAGAGAGAATGCGCTTTTTAATGCTTCAAAAAATAATTATCAAGTAGCAATTTTAGATGACGGCTTGCAACAAAAAAATATAAATTATGATTTAAAAATCGTATGTTTTAATTCAGAATATGCACTTGGAAATGAATATATGCTTCCAGCAGGACCTTTAAGAGAAAATTTAAATGTAATAAAGAATTATGATTTAATTTTTTTAAATGGAGAGAGAAAAAATAAAAAACTTTTATCTAAATTAAAATCTATAAATAAAAATTTAAAAATATTTGAAGGAAAATATAAACCATTAAATTTAAAAAAATTTGATTTAAAAAAAAAATATTTAATGTTTTGTGGTATTGGGAATCCACATGAGTTTGAACAAACATTAATTAAATATAAATTTGATATTAATAAAAAGATAATTTTTCCTGATCATCACAAATTTACAAATATTGATCTAAAAAAATTAAAAGATTGTGCCAAAAAAGAAAATTTAACATTAGTAACAACAGAAAAGGATTTTTTTCGTCTAAATAAAATTCAAAGAAAAAATATAAAATTTTTGAAAATTAAGTTAGAAATCAAAGATAAAATAAAATTAAAAAAAATTCTATTATCAAAATTATGAAAAAAATAGCTTACTTTTTAGAATTCATTTTAATTAAAATTTTATTTATTTTATTTCGGCTAATAGGATATCGACTTTCATCAAACTTAGGTTTTTTTATTGGAAAAACAATAGGACCAATATTTAGATCAAAGAAAATGATAATTAAAAATTTAGAAAAAGCAAAAATTAAACACTCTGATGATCCGTCAAAAATAGCTTCTAATGTACTTGGTAATTATGGAAGAATTTTTGCTGAATACGTTTATTTAAAAAAATTTAGAAATAATGATCTAAAAAAGTTTGTCTCAATAGATGGTTTAGAGCATTTAGAAAATTTAAAAAAATATAATAAAAAAGCCGTATTTATCTCAGGTCACTTTAATAATTTTGAACTTATGGCAATGGAAATAGAAAAAGCAGGAATTGACCTTGCTGCAATATATAGACCTTTAAATAACATTTTTTTAAATGAAACAATGGAGAAAATCAGAAAAGAAAATATTTGTAAAAATCAGATTAGAAAAGGTAGAGCAGGAAGCCGTGAAATAATTAAAAACTTGATTGAAGGAAAATCAATAGCTTTAATGATAGATCAGCGTGTTAGAGAGGGTGAAAAAGTAAAGTTTTTTAACAATTTAGCAACAACTACAACTATACCAGCTCAATTGGTAAAAAAATATAATTGTGAGCTAGTGCCTATTTATATTGAACGAAAGAAATCAAATTATTTTAATATTTATATCTCTGAACCAATCAAAGTAAGTAAAACAAAGTCGATCTTAGAAATTACTGAATTTCTTAACCAGGTTCTTGAAAAGATGATTTTAAAAAATATTGATCAATGGATTTGGACACATGATCGATGGAAAAATTAATTATCTTCTATCTCCCTTTTAATTGAAGACTCAACATAAGAAAAATAAGCTTCTTGTTTCTCTACATTCCAATAATTTAAATTTTCCAAAGGTATTATTTTTTTTGAGATTGCACAAATTACATGGTCACCTTCTTCAATAATTTGAAAATTATTAGGCATATATTTTAATTTAGCTAATTTATTTTTCATTTATAAGATATATAAATGTTAATATGAAAATTGCAATTATAGGTAACGGAGGCAGAGAACACGCATTAGTAGCAACGATATCTAAATCTTCTACTATTAATGAAATTTTTTGTATCCCTGGAAATGCTGGAACTTCAAAAATTGCGACCAATGTTGAACTAGATATTAATGAATTTGAAATATTGCACAAATTCATTAATGACAACTCTGTAGATTTAGTTGTAGTAGGGCCTGAGCAACCATTAGTTAATGGAATTGTAGATTATTTAGAAAAGTTTAATATTAAAGTCTTTGGGCCTAACAAAATTGCTTCTCAACTCGAAGGTTCTAAAATTTTTACTAAAAAACTTTGTCAAAAATATAATATCCCTACTGCTAACTTTGGTATTTTTGAAAATAGAATTGAAGCAAAAAAATTTTTAGAAAATTCAAAATATCCCAATGTAATTAAAGCAGACAACCTAGCAGCAGGCAAAGGAGTTTATATTTGCAATAATAAACAAGAAAGTGTTTTGGCAGTCGAGGAAATATTTGATGGAAAATTTGGAGAAGCTAAAAATATTCTTATAGAAGAATTTCTTGATGGTGAAGAGATGAGTTTTTTTATAATTAGTGATGGAACTACTATTAAGAGTTTTGAAACTGCACAAGATCACAAAAGAGTTCTTGAAGGAGACAAAGGTAAAAATACAGGTGGTATGGGAGCATACTCACCTTCACGCCTAATAAATAATGATTTAGAAGATAAAATTTTAAGTAAAATTATTAAACCTACGCTTAAAGGACTTAAAAATCTTGGCACTGAATATAGAGGATTTTTATATGCAGGTTTAATGATTGTTAAAAATGAACCTTATCTAATTGAATACAATGTTCGAATGGGCGATCCTGAGTGCCAAACTATTCTTCCAAAATTAAAAACTGATTTTGTAGAAATACTTGAGGCTTGTTGTAATAAAAAACTTGCAGATATAAATATTGAGTGGACTAATAAAAAAAGTTTATGTGTTGTTTTATGTTCAAAAGGATATCCAGATAACTATCAAAAAAATATTTTAATAAATAATTTAGAAAATTTGATTCCAGGTGAAAACAATTTTATATTTCATGCCGGAACTAAAAAAGAAAATGATAAAATATATGCTATTGGCGGACGTGTACTTAATTTTATCTCACTCTCGGATAATTTTTTAGAAGCTAGAGATGAAGTGCATCAATATATAAAAAAATTAGATTGGAATGGTGGATTTTATAGAAGAGATATTGGTTATAAAGTTATTGATTAATGAGAATCATAGGTGGTAAATTTAAGGGAAAAAAACTAATTGAGCCTATAGATAGAGAAACTAGGCCTTTAAAAGATCTTACAAAAGAATCAATATTCAACATAATTAATCATTCAAATAAGTTTTCAATAGACATAAACCAAGCACACATTTTAGATCTATTTTCTGGAGTAGGTTCTTTTGGTATTGAGTGTCTTTCTCAAGGCGCTAGTCATGTGACATTTATAGAAAAATATGAAGGAGTTTTACCCATTCTCAAAAAAAATTTAAATAATTTAAAATCAGAAATTAATTATGAAATTATTGAGTCAGATATTTTAAATAAGTTTGAATTTAAAAGTTTAAATTTAAGATATGATGTGATCTTTTTAGACCCACCATACAAAGAAAAGGCTATGGAAAATATTCTAAACACTATAATTAAAAATAAAATTCTTAAAGATAACGGCATAATTATTATTCATAGGCATAAAAAAGAAATAGATATATTTCCAAAAAATTTTCAATTAATTGATGAAAAAAAATATGGAATTTCAAAAATTATATTTGGATCTTATTTTTAGAGTAAAATTTTCTTAGTTTCTTTTTTTATAAGTTCTACTGCTGGTTGGTCAAATGGATTAATCTTTAGTGCTTTACCAATTAATATTGTTTCGAGAATAAAAAAGCAAAAAAGCTCTCCTAGTGTTTTTTCATCTCTTTTTCTTATTTCAAAACTTCTAAATGGGATATTTTTATTTTTAAAAACAATTTCTGTAGCTTTTTTTTGAGCATACATAATTTGGTTAATATTTTTATTTTTTAAATATTTTTGCTCTAACAAAACTGACTCATTATTTATTTTTGCAGATTTATTTTCATGTGAGTAGAAAAATGTAAAAAAATTATTCTTAAAACCATCAAGATATAATTGCATTACACTATGGTTATCTTTTGGCATAACAGCAATAATAGGAAGTATACCTTTTTTTTCTTTACCGAGACTCTCGGCAACTAATTGTTGATACCAATTAAATAAATTAGTTGATTGCTCATCATAATTAATAATAATTGAATTAAATTTTTTAGATTTTAAAAAATAAATTGTAGCTTCTACATTCGAAACTAACGCCTTCAAAAAAAAATTATTTTTTATTAAATTATTTAATTGTCTAAAGTTTTTATAATTTAGTCCCATTAATTCTGCAGGCAACATTCCAACCTCTGATAAAACAGAATATCTTCCTCCTATATAATTATTATGATCAACTACTTCTGCTTTTAATTTTTGAGCAAGTAAACTTAAATAGCTTTTTTTATTTTCTGTTATAAATAAATTTTTATCTTTCTTTTTGATTAAAATATTTGCATTTACAATAGTTTCAGTTGTATTTCCTGATTTTGATATAATTAAATTATTTAGATTTTTCTTTGTCTTTTTATTTTCAAAAGCACTCAAATTATCAACAAATATAAAGTTTTTTTTAATCCTTTTTTTTAAAAAATCATAAATTGCTTGGGCTCCAAGAGTGGATCCCCCCATTCCTATATTTAGATAGTCAAATTTTTTATTAAAATGTTTTGTATTTTTTTTACTAAAGCTGTCTTTGTAAGATTTTGATAGCGAGCGAATTACTTGATTTTTTTCATTTAAAATCAATTTTAATTTTTTTTTTACAATTAATTTTTTTTTTTTAATTAAAAAGTTTTTAAAACTTATATTTTGAGTAAACATTAATTATTTTTGATTTTATCAAGTATTGACTGTTCAAAGTCTTTATCTGACTCATCAGCTTCTAATTTTTCATTATTATTTTTTTCAGTAATTAGTGACTCAATATTATTAATTTGACTTTCTTTATCTACTTTTTCATTTGACGGGACTGGTAATTCTTCGAAGCTTGGCGGCATGGAAAGACGAGATTTTTTTTCAACTAAGAATTCATCAGATGTGTTTTTATTCTGTGGATCGAATGCTTTTTGAACTGAACTACAATTTGATAGTAAAATAGTACTTAAAATTATCAAAAGTGAAAACTTAATATTTTTTATCATTATTTTTTTTCAGTTTTATTGTCTGCTATCTCTAAAACAATCATACTAATTACACCTAATGTAATAAATATATCTGATACATTAAAAATAAACCAATGAAAATTTCCTACATGGAAATCTATAAAATCAGGCACAGCATTAAAAAAAATTCTATCATGTAAGTTACCTAGCGCTCCACCAACTATCATTAGCAAAGAATATCTTTTAAAGCCCTGACTTTTTAGTGCCATTATAACTAATATGACAACTATTATCGAAATTATTAAACTTAAAATATTATATAAGTGCGACTCATTAAAAGAAAATAAACCAAACGCAATTCCCTTGTTCCAAATTAATACAATATTTAAATAAGCAGAATTAAAGATATCTGACCCTAGATTATTTTTATCTAGTTGAATAACGTACATTTTTGTTAGCCTATCTAGAAAATATATTGAAGCTACCATTAAAAAACTAATATAAAAATTTTTGCTTAAAAACTTAAATATCATTCAGTGTGTTTTGGGCAAGTTTTTCTTGAACATGCTTCTTTATTAATTTTCCAGCAGACTTGACATTTTGAACCCTCTGCTTTTGATGTTTGAACTTTTGTTTCAGAATTTTCTAAATAAGAAACTTCTGCACTTGAGGTAATACATAGTTCTGAAAAATCTACATCTTTTGAAATTTCATTTAGTTTTTTATCTAAATTAATTTTTAAACTTGCTTCTAAACTTGATCCAATTTCTTTACTTGCTCTTTTTTCTTCAATGCTAATATTGCAAACATTTCTGATTTTAATTAGCTCTAACCATTTTTGATTTAAATTTTTATTTTTGAAATTTTTTGGATAGTCTAAAAATTTCGTTAAATGAATACTTTTATTATCATCCATTATTAACTTGTATATCTCCTCTGTAGTAAAAGATAGAATTGGAGCAAACCATTTTAATAATGAGTTTAGAATAACATTTAGCAAAATAATTGTAGATTTTCTTTTTTTAGAGTCTTTAGAATCGCAGTACAATGAGTCTTTTCTAATATCAAAATAAAATGCTGATAAATCTACTGTACAAAAATTTAGCAGTTCTTTGTATAAATTGTGAAAATCATAATTATCAAAATAATTTTTAAAATTTTCATTTAAAGAATAAATTTTATGAAGCATAAATTGTTCTAATTCAGGCAATTCAGATAAATTTATTTTTTCTAATTCAATTTCT
>Ga0115567_10006606_pt1 | contig 11068 bp, 9 predicted proteins | sample COGITO_mtgs_1204_2_FD_88679 | JGI IMG/M metagenome (GOLD analysis project Ga0115567, IMG submission 88679) | Pelagic marine microbial communities from North Sea - COGITO_mtgs_120412 | ecosystem: Environmental > Aquatic > Marine > Epipelagic | place: Germany:Helgoland, sampling site Kabeltonne... | reverse complement strand
GAGTTTCTGGCGAGCGCACAATGATCTGGGCGCCTATTATTTTGAAACAGGAGATTTTTCCCGCGCCATTCCCTATTTTGAACAGGGCACCAGCTTGAATCCCGGCAGTGAAACAGCCTGGAATAACCTGGGTTCGGCCTATTACATGCTGGGAGATTTCGAGTTGGCCGCGGAAGCCTGGCAACACTCCGTGGCACTGGCGCCGTCCGGGGTGTCGCTGGCCAACCTCGGCGGCAGTCTGTTTTTCGCCGGGCACTTTGATCAGGCCGCGGCGAAATATGAACAGGCGGTAATCCTGTCGCCGAAAAACTTTGAGTACTGGGGATATTTGGCTGAAGCCCGAAGTTTTGCCGCGCCACAGGAAAACACCGCCGCGCAGGCCTTTGAGCGGGCTGCAGACTTGGCTGGCGAGAGGCTCGCAATCAATCCGAAGGATCATCTCGCGCGCGCTATGATGGCCAGTTACATGGCGAGGTCTGGTCGTTTGCAGGAGGCCGCAAACTATCTGGATGATCTGCTCGAACAGAGCGAGCGCTCCATGCACGAGCTGTACTATCGGGCATTGACTTTTACCGCCATGGGACAGAACGACGATGCCCTGGATGCACTGGAGCTTGCGGTGGCTATTGGTTACCCCAGTGGCCTGCTGGTGCTCGATCGAAATTTCACCGATTTGCGGCTCTCGCCGCGATTTGCAGCACTGAAAGACGAAGCGGTACCGATTTCAAATGCTGCTCCACGTAAGGAGATAGTCAATGAAAAGTACTAGACAGTTGATTTCGATGATGCGCGGTGTTGGTGTGGCCGCTGTGACCGGCTCAATGCTGGCGCTGGCTTCCGGTTGTACCCAGTCGATACCTGTGCCAAAAGCAACGCCGCTCAAAGGTGAGTTCGTGGATATCCTGGTGGATGACAAAGGGTGTCCAAAAGATGTTTCCAATCGCAACATTCTTTTGCATACAAGCGATGTAAAAACGATCAAGTGGAAAATTTCGGAGGCGGCTTCAATACCGCAATCCGAAGGCCCCGATTTTTGCATCATCTTTAGCCCTTTCAGTCCCGATGCCTGTGAACAGGACGGCGTTGTCGGATTCGATGCAATCAGTCTCGATAGTATCGATTTTGAAAAAGGTGGCAGGTCGCGCCTGAGCGTGTTGTTCAAATACGCGGTAGTGCTGGAGAGCTGCCCCACCAAACCGCTGGACCCGCTGATCACGGTGCGACATTGATGGAGCAGGCGGGAACCAACGGCCTTTGAGGTGCCCGCTGGCTTGCACAAAGTTGAGCGGATGCTAGGAAAGAGCCGTTTCATAGTGCGCTCGCCCCCGTGCAGTCCTGCGGCGATGCTCGCAAAGTGCTCAGTGCCGTGTATACAGGTTATCCTGGCGCATCGCATCTCAGTGCGGGAATTGCTTTAATACCGTCTCCGGAGCGAACAAGATTCAGTGACCTATGCGAGCGATAGACCAGGAAGTACTGGAAGCAACACGGCGATGGCTGGCTCAGGACACGGCGACCTGGCTGTGTACGATTGTGGCAGCGGTCGGTTCTTCACCGCGGCCCATTGGTTCCCTGCTGGCCTGCAACAGTCGCGGAGAGCAGTGCGGTTCTCTCTCCGGGGGATGCATTGAAGAGGACCTGTTGCAACGCGTCGGGGCAGGAGACATGCCCGATGTCCCGGTTCAGTTGCTAGAGTACGGCGTTACCGCCAGTGAAAACGAGCGCCTGGGCCTGCCCTGTGGCGGCAAGCTGCAGATTATGTTGCAGCAGCTGAGCAGGGAGGACAGCGACTGGCTCAACCAGGTATTGGCGGCACTGGAGCAGCGTCGTTGTATCCGCCGCGAGGTGTCGTTGTCCGAAGGCGCAACACGTATCGCAGCAGCAGAGGGCTTCCGTGCTCTGGAACTCACCGATACATCGGTAGTGCAGAGCTTCGGGCCGCGCCAGCGCATGCTGTTGATCGGGGCGGGTCAGTTGAGTCAATCGCTGGCTGAATTGGCACTGGCAATGGATTACGAAGTGCTGGTCAACGATCCGCGTCCCGGCCCCCGGGAGCAGTGGGCGGGGCCCAGCGTGCCCTTACTGGCCGGTATGCCCGATGACTGTGTGCGGCAGCACATTAGCGACCGTCACAGTATCGTGATCACACTCACCCACGATCCGCGCATTGACGATATGGCGCTGATGGAAGCGCTGGGCAGCCCGGCCTGGTACGTGGGGGCACTGGGCTCATTGCGCACTACCCATAAACGTCTGGAGCGCCTGCGCCAGTTGGGGTTTACCCAGCAACAGCTGGATAATCTGCACGCGCCGGTAGGCCTTGATATTGGCAGCAAAACACCGTTGGAAATTGCAGTGGCAATCATGGCGCAACTGACTCAACTCACCCGGCTCGGGCAAGCACAACACAAGGCCAGCTTGTGACAATCGGTGTAGTGCTGCTCGCCGCCGGTCGCAGCCGGCGATTCGGCAGTGACAAACGTCAGGCTGCACTGCCTTCGGGGCGCACGGTGCTGGACCAGACCCTGCATCAGATCATGGTCAGCGGCCTGCCCCTGAGGGTCTGCCTGTCACCACGCGATACCGATCTGGTGACGCGGCTGGCCGGGCGTGGCATTGTACCTGTGGTATGCGGCCGATCTGAATTGGGCATGGGCGAGACACTGGCCGAAGCGATTACTTCAGTACAGCAGTGGGACGCGGCAGTGATCGCGCTGGCGGATATGCCGTTTATAGCGGCATCGAGTTTTACAGCGGTCGCTCAGGCCAGCACCGGCAACACCATTGTCGCGCCGTTTTACCGCGGACAGCGGGGGCATCCAGTGGCCTTCGGCGCCCGCTTTTTTGGCGATATTTCCGAACTGCGAGGCGACCGGGGTGCGCAGCGTTTAATCCAGCGCTACCCGGGTTCTGTGCACGAACTGGCGTTGCCAGATCCGGGAATTCTACGCGATGTAGATCACCCCGCCGATATCGCCTTTGTTGCGGATTCTTAAGCCTGGCAGGGCAGGTCCTGTGTCCACACGACATTGAGATCGCGCGAGGTATAGCGGAAGTGCCCCGCCACCTCTTCAATTACATCCTGGTAGCGAATGCCCATATCGAGTTTGCGCGCCACACCTTCTGTGTCGTAAATGTGCGTGGCCACACACCAGGTCTCTCCGGTATAGATGGCGTTGTGCCACTCGCCGATCTGATTGCCAACCATGTGCAGGGTGGCGGAATACTGGTTGAGAAATTCGAGATTGACGATGAACTCCTGCAAGCTGCCCGAGCCGAAGCCCGGGCCCTGTTGGGTAAATTCCTCAGCCATGATTTCGGTCATGCGCGAGAACGTTCTGTCATCGACAAATTTGGCGTATTTGGCCGCCAGCAGGCGGGGGATATCTGTGTCCATGGTGCTGTCCCTGTTATTGCAGGTTTTCCTGCATGATTTTGAAAATCCGGCGATATTCATCCAGCCAGGATTCGGGGTTGGTAAAGCCGTGACCATCCAGCGGATAGATGGCAATTTCGAAGTCCGGTTTTTTCAGTTCCAGCAATCGCTGTACCATCAGCACCGAGTCCTGGAAAAACACATTGTCATCCTGCATGCCGGAGGCAATCAGCAGAGGCTTTTTCAGGCCTGCAGCGTGATTGATCGGCGAGCTGCGCTGGTAGGCTTCAGGGTCGATCAGGGGGGTGTTGAGAATGCGGCGGGTGTAGTCATTTTCGTAGTGCATCCAGTCTGCCACCGGCCGCAGGGCGGCGCCGGCAGCGAAGGCATCGGGCGCGCGGAACAGGGCCATAAACGTCATAAAGCCACCGTATGAGCCGCCGTAAATACCCACTTTGTCCCGGGAAACACCCTGCTGCGCAACCAGGTAATCAATGCCGTCGAGGTAGTCCTCCAGTTCCGGATGGCCCATATTGCGATAGATGGTGGTACGCCAGTCGCGGCCATACCCTTTGGACCCGCGATAGTCCATGTCCAGCACCACATAGCCCGCATTGGTCAGCACCGTATGGAACATGAATTCCCGGAAGTAATAGGGCCAGCCATAGTGCGCATTCTGGGTATAGCCTGCGCCGTGCACGAACATCACCGCCGGATAGTGTTTTGCGGGGTCGTGGTTTGCCGGCAGGTACAGCTTGGAATAGATCGGACGCTCGGTATGGGAAGAGGGCACCTCGACAATCTCGGGCACGGTCCAGTCGATATCGCGGTAGCGTTTTGAGACGGTATTGGTGAGGCGTTTTAGTTCGCGGCTGCCGTCGCTGGCGCCCAGGTAGAGGTCGGGGTGCTGGTCAAACCAGGAGCGCGAAATCAACAGGTGATTTCCCGTTGGCGATAAAACGAAACTGCTGACACCGTCCAGCTCGCTGACCTGTTCCAGCTCGCCGCCGGCCAGTGGCACCCGGTAGACCTCGTAATTGCCGGGATGGGAGCGATTGGCTACCACGTAGGCGTACTCCTCACCCGGCCCGATGGTGGGCTCGCGAACCACAAAGTCGCCGGAAGTGAGCGCCTTTGCGCGCCGGGTGTTTAGCGATTTGCGATAGAGGTGGGAGTAGCCGGATTCCTCGGACAGGTACCACAGAGTTTTGTTGTCGCTGAGCCAGCCGAATGCGTTGTGGTCCCAGTTGATCCAGGCTTTATCGCTCAGGCGGTGCTGAACGCTGGGCTCCAGCTTGTTGGCAGCCGGCGCCAGAGTTACCAGCCACCGGTCCTTGAAGTCATTGGCAATCAGCTGTGCCGCCAGGTGTTTTCCGTCCGGACTCCAGCGGAGCTTGTTCACCGTAAGCTCGCGTTGTTCCGGCGCCTGCAGGGCCTGTGCCACCTCGCTTTGTTCGGCACCGTGTTCCACATGCCATTGCAGGGCCGACTTGCGCAGGTTCGCCAGTGGGTCGCTGTCGATGCCGGGCAGGCCGGACCAGTCGACCTCGGTGATGTTCCCTGTGCTCAGCTCCAGCAGCAACAGGCGTTGGGCCAGCTGCTCGTTGCGTCCCACCCGGGTGCGTACATCGCGCACCGACACATAGCCGTCGGCGTTGACGTAGTTGGGCATTTTGCCTTGACGCCCTTTTTGTTCCGGCAGATCGGTGACGACCAGCGCCACGCGGTCAGCTGAGGGAGAAAGGCTCCGTCTTACAACGTGGAATTTATCCCCCAGATAAAGAGTTGCCGGGCGCAGATTGCGGACTTGCTGAGCGTCTCTTTCGTTCTCCTTGCGGCGCTCGATTTCCACCACCGTGCTGTAGTTGCGCAATTGGTGGGCGCGCAGGGGGTCGAAGCCGGATTCGGCATCGGGGTCATTTTCCAGACGCAGGTCGGTGAGCTGCGCAAGGGTGCCAGTTGAGCGATCAAACAGGAAAAATTGCTCGTCGCGCAGGAACAGCAGGCCATTGCCGTCGGGCGTGAACTGCAACTGGCTCTCATCGCTGACGGTCGTCGTGACGCGCTGGACCTTGCCGCTGCCCACGTCTTTCAGGAATATGTCACCGTCGCGCAGCCAGGCCACCGCGGAGCGTTGGGCATTGTAAATTTTATCCAGCCCGCTATCGCGCGGTGACGAGGTTTCGCTGACCAATTGCGCCTTGCCGGCAGACAGCGGCAGCCGGAACAGGTTGCTCAGATTTTCGCCATCCTGCTTCTGACGGTAGTAAATACTGTCACCGGAATCAGACCAGTAAGGCGACTGCGGTGCGCTCCCGATCCAGTCCGGGTCGGACATGATCAATTCCAGGGTAGGTTGTTCGGCGGCGCTGACGACAGATGCGGCCAACGCCAATGTTACTGCGGCAAGTGTGAGTCTCACGAAAATTCTCCAGTTGTCCGGGTGGCCCTGCACCGCGAGCCGGTCGATGTTATATTAACGGGCCGACCTGATGCTAACCGTATAGTATTCGCTCCCCCTGACTCAAGGTTTCCCTGACATGACCACCAATACTGATGACTTGCGTATCCAGAAGACCAATGAACTGATCTCGCCGGAACAGTTGATTGGGGATATCGCGGTGTCTGACTCCGCTGCCGCTACCGTGCAGCAGGCCCGGCGCAGCATTCACAATATCCTCAGCGGCGAAGATGATCGTCTGCTGGCTGTGGTGGGGCCCTGCTCCATTCACGACCCGGACGCGGCGCGCGAATACGCGGCGCGGCTGAAAGAGACAGCGACCGCGCTGGCCGAAGACGTTTTTGTGGTGATGCGGGTGTATTTTGAAAAGCCCCGCACTACAGTGGGATGGAAAGGTCTGATCAACGACCCGGACCTGAACAATACGTTTCAGATCAATAAGGGCCTGCACCTGGCGCGCCAGCTGCTGCTGGACCTGGCGGATATGGGGCTGCCAACCGGCACCGAATACCTGGATCTCATCAGCCCCCAGTATTACGCCGATCTGGTGAGCTGGGGCGCCATCGGTGCCCGCACCACCGAGAGTCAGACGCACCGGGAACTCGCCTCGGGGCTGTCTTGCCCGGTAGGTTTCAAAAATGCCACCGACGGCGACATCCAGGTGGCCATTGATGCCATCAAGTCGGCATCGCAACCGCACAATTTTTTGTCGGTCACCAAACAGGGCCGCTCGGCGATCTTCCAGACCGCCGGCAACGAGGATTGCCATATTATTTTGCGTGGCGGCAAGCATCCCAATTACGACATGTTTTCCGTGGACGACGCCAGTGGCATGTTGGCCAAGGGTGGTTTGCCCGCCCGCATCATGATTGATGCCAGTCACGCCAACAGCCGCAAAATCCCCGCGCGCCAGATCGATGTGTTGCACGATATAGCGACCCAGGTCGGTCGCGGTAGCCAGAGCATTTTTGGCGTAATGATTGAAAGTAACCTGGTAGAGGGGCGCCAGAACGTCGAGCCAGGCCAGCCGCTTACCTATGGTCAGAGCATCACCGATCCCTGTATCAAGTGGGAAGACACCGAGCCGGTACTCGAAGCCCTGGCTGCGGCAGTGCGACAGCGCCGCAGTTAGGCATTGCGCCTCTGGGTCTCTCCGCCCGGCTGGCACGACAGGCACATTAATCTGAACCAGCCGCTTCGATGGTGCCCCGTCTGTAGCATCGCAGTACTTGCACAGGTACATTCCAAGCGACTGCAATAATCTAACGAGGGATACGCCATGCACCTGGGATTTAGCTCCATGAACACCGCGGACGACCCGGCCCCCGCCGTATTGGCCAAAACGCTGGAAGACGCCGGCTTTGAATCACTGTGGTACGGAGAGCACAGTCACATCCCGGTGTGCCGCAGCACACCCTATCCGCCGGGTGGTGAGTTGCCCGAACCCTACAAAAAAATGATGGATCCCTATATTTCCCTGATGGCTGCAGCGGCCGCGACGCAGACGCTGCGGCTTGGTACGGGGATCGCATTGCTGCTCGAGCGCGAGTTGTTCTCGCAAGCCAAGACCATTGGCACACTGGACCGGCTCAGCGATGGTCGGGTGGTTATTGGCTGCGGCGTGGGCTGGAACGAGGAGGAGTTTGAAAATGCCACCCACCTGCCGTGGAAACGGCGCTACCTGGCGCTGAAAGAGTTGGTGGCAGCGCAAAGAGCGCTGTTTACCGACGCTGAGGCCTCCTACCACGGCGAACTGATTGATTTTGATCCGGTCTGGTTCGAGCCCAAACCGGTGCAGGCCGGCGGACCCCCGGTGACTTTTGGAGCGATGGGGCCGCTCGGGGTAAAGCATGCCGCGCAGTGGGCCGATGGCTGGATGCCGGTGGACGTGGCCATGCCGGATGTCAAACAGGGTATTGCGGATTTCCGCCGTTTGGTAGAGGAGAACGGGCGCAATCCAGATGAGGTGGACATCACCTTGGTCGTGATGGCGCCGGTGACCGCCGACCTGCTCAAATCCTATCGCGATATGGGAGTCCATCGCTGCAATATCGGTGTGGGGGTGGAGAACTGGGATCGCCCCGACGTCATTATGCCCATGATCGAGACCTTCGCGAAGTTGATACCCGAGCTCTGAGCTGGGCTGCCCGATGTTGCGGCTGGGGCGGTGACGCGGATTGACTGCCCCGGTAATTGTGATCCCTAACACCAGAACAGAGGGCGGCGCAGCCGGGCCTTCGCACGCCGGGCCACTGGGAAGCCCCGCGGCAGTATTCCGCGCAAGTGAAAGTATCAGATGTTGTACTACCACGGGGACATCTGCGGCGCAGGCGCCGATTTAGAGTCCCCGGCCCCAGTTTCAGTTGTATGCACCGAATCGCAACAGTAGTCTGCTTTGCATTGCTGGCTACCCGGAACCCACCGTGCTTGACAAGAAAACACTGATTGCAGCGGCGCAAGAGCAAACTGGTCTGAACGACTTTGGTGACGGGTCGTTCGAAGAGCCCCTGGAGCGATTGATCGAAGCGCTTAATACGGAAGCCCAGCTCAACGATTTCGGCCAGTTGCGCGCGCAAATGACCATTGATGCTGGCTTGGTGAATCGACTGGAGATTGTCGATTTCCTGAAGGCCCACCCGGACGTGGAGTCGCAGGAAGTACGCCGGCCAGTGTTTATTATCGGCCTCCCGCGCACCGGAACCACCGCGTTGCACCACATGCTCAATCAGGATGAAGCCAACCGTACCCTGCGTCTTTGGGAGGCACAGGCGCCGGTTCCGCCGCCAGAGACCGCGACCTATCACACCGACCCGCGCATTGCTGAGCGCGCAGCGGCGGTGGAATTGACAGAAACATTCTTGCCGGGTTTCCTGAAAACCCATCTCATCGATGCCGAGGAACCCGATGAGTGTTACATGCTCTTGAACCGGGATTTTATGTCGGTGGAATACTCGGCGATGTTTCACATTCCAAGTTACGCCAACTGGCTCTACGACAATCTGTGCGCGCGCGATTGCTATCGCAGTCACCGGCGTCAATTGCAGTTATTGCAGTATCATCACCCCGGCAACTGGGTACTCAAGGCGCCATTTCACCAGCTTGGCCTGCGGCAGATCCTCCACTACTACCCCGACGCTGTCATTGTTCAAACCCATCGGCCACCCATGGCGTTTGTGGCCTCGGGCTGCAGTTTCAGTGAGCTGTTGCGACGCAGTGGCTCGGACGCTATTGACCGCAACCAGATCGGACGTGACTGGATGGATATGTTGCGCATCTACACACGCACCTTTGAAGCGGATCGCGCGGCTCTCGAATCGACGCATCCAGGGCAATTTCTGGATATACAGCACGATGATTTCGTGGCCGATCCCTGGCCAGCCGTCGAAGCCATCTATGCTGCTCGCCACACGCCTTTGCACACACAGGGCCGGGAGGCAATGGCCACCTGGCTGGAGCGGAACCCCAAGGGCAAACACGGCAGCCACGACTATCGTCTGGAGGATTATGGAATCACCCGCGACGAAGTCGCCGAGTTGTTTGGAGACTACATCGAACGCTACAACTTGAGTTTGGACTGAGCCACAACAAACTAGGAGACACTATGGACAATGACGACAGCGCAGCGCGTGTGATGGACGGTCGCGCCTGGGAAGATTTTTGTGACGGACTCAAAGACGCCGGTCAGCTGGTGTTTTCTGAAGCCGCGCCGGCCACGCCCTTTGATCGCGCCGAAGGTTACCGTTATCTCTCGCGCATGTTGCGGGCCGGGCTTGAAAGCTTTGTTGAGGGAGGCGACGCCGCTTTTCCCGTGTTGCGCTGTCCTGCCCATGAAACCATCAAACTCGGAGCGGACAATCCCGATAATTACTATCAGAGTGCACCGCTCAGCTCCGATTACGACTATTTGCTAAAGGGGTCCCGGGGCACGGTTGATTACCTCGGCTTTGGCACCGTGATCAATCGCTACAGCAGTGGCGGTGGCATGAAAACCGATGGCTTTCTGGATTCCCGGGACATTGACGTGGACGAGGACGGCAACTTTGAAGTGATAATCAGCCAGCGTGAGCACCCGGGAAACTGGCTGCGCATGGGGCCGGAAACCAACTCGCTGAACGTGCGTCAGACCTTTCAGGATCGCCAAACAGAAACCCGGGCAGAGATGATACTCGAGCGCATTGGCTCCAAAGAAGAGCGTCCTGAGCCTCTCACCCCGGAGAAGCTGGATCGCGGTCTGCAGGGTGCCATTCAGTTTATAAAGAACACGACCGGACTGTTTGAAAACTGGGCCGAGAGCTTTGTGCCGACAACCAATGAAGTGGCGGCGGCGGACCAGGCCTTTTGCCAGGCGATCGGCGGCGACCCCAATATCTATTACTTCCACAGTGCCTGGGAGCTTGCTGATGATGAGGCGCTGGTGGTTGAAGCTGCAACCATTCCCGCCTGCCAGACCTGGAATTTTGTATTGCAGAACTGGTGGATGGAATCACTGGACTTCCGCTACCACAACATCCATTTCAACAAGCACACCGCCCATTACGAACCCGATGGCTCGGTCAGGATTATCGTCGCTCACAACAAGCCATCACATCCCAACTGGGTGGAGACTACCGGCCATAATCGCGGCACCTTGTGCTGGCGCTGGATCGGTGCAAGTGAACACCCGCCGGTGGCAGCGAAGGTAGTAAAGTTCAGCGATTTGTAAAGCGCTGTAGGTAGTGAAACCGAATGGGGCTATCGCTACTCAGCGTCCGCCCCAGATTTCTTCAAGGCGTCCGTCGCGGCCGCAACTCCAGCGGTAGTATTTGTAGCGCACCGAATTCTTCTGGTAGTAGTCCTGGTGATATTCCTTTACCGGCCAGAAGGTGGAGGCGGGGAGGATTTCAGTGACCACATCCTGCTCGGGAAATTGCGCCACCACCTCTTGCCTGGACTGTTCCGCCAGGGCTTGCTGTTGGGCATTCTGTGGGAACAGCGCCGCCTGGTAGCTGTGACCCCTGTCGCAGAACTGGCCGCCGCCATCAAAGGGATCAATATTGCGCCAGTAATGGGTGAGCAATTCGGTATAGCTGACAACCGAGGGATCGTAGGTAATCTCCACCGCTTCGTAGTGCCCTCGGTGGTCACCGTCGTACGTGGGGTTGCTGCTTTTTCCCCCGGTAAACCCGGACACAACATCGACAACCCCCGCTTTATCCTGAAAGTCGGCTTCCATGCACCAGAAACAGCCGCCG
>Ga0115567_10006605_pt1 | contig 11069 bp, 7 predicted proteins | sample COGITO_mtgs_1204_2_FD_88679 | JGI IMG/M metagenome (GOLD analysis project Ga0115567, IMG submission 88679) | Pelagic marine microbial communities from North Sea - COGITO_mtgs_120412 | ecosystem: Environmental > Aquatic > Marine > Epipelagic | place: Germany:Helgoland, sampling site Kabeltonne... | reverse complement strand
TTTCACGCGGCGGCGCGGACAGGCTCGCTGACTCGTGCAGCGACTGATTTGGGGATTTCACAATCCGCTGTGTCGCGGCAGATTGCTGCGCTCGAAGAAACAATGAACCTGCCTTTGTTTCACCGCCACGCGCGCGGCCTGACCCTGACCGAGGAAGGCACAGTCTTGTACAAAACGGCGGCTGATGTTTACAGCCGGATCGCCATGAGCGTCGCCAACGTTCAGAATGTACGCCAACTCCCGCAAGGCGTGCTCCGCGTCAGCTGCCCGATCTCATTAGGCTCCAACTGGCTGACGACTGTCCTTCCAGAGTTTCTGGAAGCCTATCCCGAAATCGAAGTGCAGTTGATTTTGGAGGATAGCGAACATGACCTGATGGCATTTGATGTCGATTGCGCTCTGCGTCCCTGGCCGTCAACGCAAGGCGACCTCATTGAGCGTAAACTCGGTGAGGTCACGCAATCGCTTTACGCCTCTCCGCGTTATCTGGCCGGCGATGCAGCCCCGACATCCGCCCGTGATCTCGACAATCACCGCATTGTCGCGTTCGGCACTTTGCTGCCTGCAAAATTGCAAAGCTCAAACTGGGCGCTCAGCGCTGGACGTAGCGAAGACGAAAGCCCCCGGAAGCCGATTATGAGCATTAATAATTTACATGGCATCATGCGTGCGGCCGAAGCCGGGATTGGTCTGGCGGGCCTTCCAGACTATATGGCCGCGTCGAGCCGAAGGCTTGTCCGGATTTTGCCGGACGTCCGGGGCGAAAGTTTCGATCTTTATTTCGTCTACCCCACAGAGTTGCGAGGATCGGCCAAAGCCAAGGTCTTTCGGGAGTTTTTGCAACGGGTGACGCGCACATCGCCCTCTTTTCAGTGATTTCTCCTTATTATTCAGCGCTGCGATATGCAGTACTGCATAGCTAGTTTGCAGCGCTAGCCGTTCTCATTCTGGTTCAAGCATCTACATAGAGTAGGACACACAGCGACGTCCTCCCCTTTTGCCGCTGCTGTGTTTGAATACCGCAAGTCACTCTCCCCGACTGAATTGCGAAGACTTTAGCCGGGCCCTGTAATTCAGGTGTCCGGCTTTTTTTTGCGAGATTGTTAACTCCTTTCCTCCATTAGGAGAGCCGATTCGCAACGCTAAGTGACTGAGGCGCCGGGAGAAAACGTGAACGAGATGACAAACAGCGCCTTTGTCGACACCTCCGATGTCAAAACCGTGAGTATTGTCGAGCAAGGCAAAGAGCGTGAATTTCTGAACATGCTTCTTGAAAATCTCGACGTTGGTGTTGCGATTTTAGACAAGGATATGCGCTATCGCATGTTGTCCAACGCGTCATTCCGCCAACTTCGGATTGATGACGGCGAGGTAAAGCTCGGCGACCCTCTGTCTCGGATGCATGAAGTCATGATGAAAAAGGGGCTCATGACCCCCGAAATCATGTCCAAAAATGCCTTGTCCGAAGAAGTTCATCGCGTAAATGCTGACACGGGCATAAAGACGACGTCCAGACTTGTTAAACTCGGTGACGGAACGACCCATCGCTTCTGTCGCCAAGTCCTCGACAACGGCTATACGATTTCGGTTGCCTCTGATGTCAGCGAGTTAGTCGAGAAGGATCACCTCCTCGAGTCTTCTCTCGCCTTGGGACGGTCCGGAATATGGACCTATGATTTCAAGACGAAAGTGTACGTCCTCAGCAAGTCTCTACACGCCTATTTCGGCAAGGAAGGCGCAGAGCGTGTTCTCAAAACCGGCTTCCTATGTGCGGTTATCCCAGAAGATCGCCACATATTGAAAAATGCGTTGCAGAATATTGTCCAAACAGGCGACCGATTTGAAATTGATCTTCGTTGCACAACGCACACTGGCGCGGTGCGCTGGAGCAAGAGTGTTGTGGAGCTTGTCAGAGACGAGGCCGGGCGCCCACTGCGGCTGCGGGCCTTCGTCAGAGACACAGAACGGGAGCATCGCCAGCAGGCGCAGTTGGAAAACCTAAGAGACGATGCGATCCATGCCAGCAAGGCGAAATCCGAATTTCTCGCCAATATGAGCCACGAAATCCGCACGCCGATGAATGGCATTCTCGGAATGGCGGAACTCCTTGGCATGTCGAACATTGACGATCGTCAGCGCGAATATGTTGATGTCATCACCAACTCAGCCAGTGCGCTGCTCTGCATCATCAATGATATTCTCGATTTTTCCAAGATCGAAGCTGGCGCGATGCATCTCGACCCGACACCATTTGACCTCAAATCTTCGATCAATGACATCACGGCGCTCCTCATCACCAATGCGCAAGAGAAGGGTTTGGAGCTGATTATCAACTATCCGCAGGACCTGCCTCATCATTTCATCGGTGACGCGGGTCGCATCCGACAAGTCCTGACGAACCTCGTTGGCAACGCTATAAAATTTACTGGCGAAGGCCATGTCCGCATTGATGTTGGCCTTGAGATATCCGCAGAGGACCCAAACATCGCATCAGTCAGTCTTGATGTGACCGATACGGGTATCGGCATTGCGCCGGACAGTTTGCAGGCCGTTTTCGAGAAATTTACGCAAGCGGATGGGTCGACCACCCGTGTATATGGCGGAACAGGACTCGGCCTTGCCATCACCAAGCGCATTGCGGAGATGATGGACGGGACAATTGACGTGTCATCCGAAGTCGGTGTGGGCTCCACCTTTGGCATAAAGATTCCCCTGGAAATCGACCTCAATGCCAAGGTTGAGCCGCTCAATATTGCCGCACTAACGGGCAAACATGCTTTGATCGTCGACGATATCGATGTGAACCGGACAATATTGGGCGATCAGGTTTCAGGGTGGGGTATGACAAGCCACGCGGTCTGCAATGGCGTCGAAGCCGCTGACGCCCTTAAGTCAGCGGCCCAGCCGGGCGGGAAACCTTTCGATGTCATCCTGCTTGATTTCCTGATGCCCGGTGTGAATGGGCGCGAGCTTGCCTCCATGCTATCCAAGCAAAGCAGCGTACCGATCCCACCCATCGTCATGCTGTCATCCTGTGATCAGTCTGTCAGTAGCGAAGAATTACGGTCCATCGGGATCGAAACCTATCTGGTCAAACCTGTGCGTGAACGCCGTCTATTCGAAACGTTAGGCCGCGTTATTGCCAAGAAAACATCGGAAAACGCCCCTCAGCCCCCCTCTGATGAATCTGCCGCTCCGTCATCGCAGTCTTACCAGCCGATCCAGATAATGTCTGATCCGGCAGTATCCGTAGAAGACGAGGTGCAGCCTTCACTCGACCTCGCCTCCGAAGACCAGAATGACGCCGCGTCACCTGAATCCAGCGACGTCGGCGGAAGCAATATGTCATTGATCGATAGCATGCTGGCTGATTTATCGACTCCGTCCGCGGCTCAGTCACCAGCATCTCAAACACACGCGGCTCAGCCCGTCGCCTCTACGCCGACGCCGAGCGCTAGCAAGCCCGTGACACCAGCCCCAACGCCCCCAGCGCCTTCCGAAGTGAGAGCCAAGCAGGAAATTCTTGTCGCTGAAGACTTTCCGCTTAACCGCGATGTCGTCCGCCTGATGCTGGCCGAGAGCCCGTTCGAACCTGTTTTCGCCGAAAACGGCAAGCTGGCGTCAGAACTCTATATTTCTGAACCCGATCGCTTCCCCTTGGTCCTGATGGATGTGTCAATGCCGGTTATGGATGGGTTTCAGGCGACCAAAGTCATTCGCGAATGGGAAACGGAGCAAGGCCGCAGTGAACGTCCTGTCCCGATCATTGCCCTGACCGGTCATGCGTTGAAAAATGATCGGCAGGAATGTCTCGACGCGGGAATGAACCATTATCTGACCAAACCCGTGAAGCAGACTGAGCTATTGGAAACGCTGGAGCATTATTCCGGCCGTGCCGTCAGCAGCGCTGCCCAAGCCGCATAAAATGTCAAAAAAAGCCCGCCTTGTGAGCGGGCTTTTCTCTTATTGATGTTAGCCGAGTGGGCCCGTTCGCTAATAGCCGACCTTCGTCAATTCGGCCTCCAGCTCGGGTAAGGCTTTGAACAAATCAGCGACGAGGCCATAATCGGCGACCTGGAAGATCGGCGCTTCCTCGTCCTTATTGATCGCAGCGATGACTTTGGAATCTTTCATCCCGGCCAAGTGCTGAATCGCGCCGGAGATACCGACGGCAATATAGAGCTCTGGCGCAACGGCCTTACCCGTCTGGCCAACTTGGTAATCATTGGGGACATAGCCCGCATCGACCGCCGCGCGTGATGCGCCGCCAGCCGCGCCCAGCTTGTCAGCAATCGTATCGATGAGCGCGAAGTTTTCGCCAGACCCCATACCGCGACCGCCGGAAATAACAATCTTAGCGCCTGTCAGCTCAGGGCGGTCGGATTTCGTCAGTTCTTCGGACACGAACGCTGATCCGGTCTCGCCAATCTCGACAGACTTGGACTCTGATGAGGCCGAGCCGCCCTCGCCCGCCGCCGGGAAGGCCGTTGTGCGAACGGTGACGACTTTCTTGGCATCGTTGGATTTGACGTAGGCCAGCGCATTACCGGCATAGATCGGACGCTCAAATACGTCGCCTTCAATACCCGTGACCGAGCTGATCTGCTGCGTGTCGAGCTTGGCCGCGACGCGCGGCATATAGGCCTTATGTGTCGTCGTATCTGCGGCCATGACGGTGTCATAACCGTCCATGAGCGCGATGATTGTCGCTTCCATCGCTTCGGGCATCTGCTTGGCCAAGAGCTCATGTTCGACATTGATCACAGCGCGCACGCCGTCAATCTTTCCGGCCGCTTCCGCAGCGGCAGACGCGCCCTGACCCGCGACAAGGATATCAATATCGCCGCCCAGCGCCTGAGCGGCAGAGACGGTTTTGGATGTCGCGTCATTAAGCGACTCATTATTGTGTTCTGCAACAACTAGCGTAGCCATTAGATCACTCCCGCTTCGTTTTTAAGTTTATCAACCAATTCTGCGGCGCTTTCGACTTTAACGCCGGCTTCGCGCGTTTTGGGCTCGGTCACTTTAACCGTCGTCAGCCGCGGCGCGGTATCAACTCCGAGGTCTTCCGGAGTTTTCGCGTCAATCGGCTTGCGCTTGGCTTTCATGATGTTGGGAAGCGACGCATAGCGTGGCTCGTTAAGGCGCAGATCAGTCGTGACAACCGCTGGCAGCGTAAGCGTGACCGTCTGCAAACCGCCATCGATCTCGCGTTTCACCTCAATTGCGCCCTCTCCGGCCTCTATCGTATTGGCATATTGCCCGATCGGCCAATCCATGAGCGCTGCGAACATGCCGCCCGTTGCGCCGTAATCATTATCAATCGCCTGCTTGCCCATAAGGACGAGTTCGGCCCCTTCGGAGTCAACGACGGCTTTCAGGATTTTAGCGACGGCGAGCGGTTCCAGATCCTCATCAGTGGTGATGTGGATGCCGCGATCCATGCCCATGGCAAGCGCCGTGCGGATCGTTTCTTGCGCTTTAGCCGGGCCAACAGAAACAGCGATGGTCTCGCTGGCTGTGCCCGCTTCCTGCATGCGGACAGCTTCTTCGACAGCGATTTCATCGAACGGGTTCATGCTCATTTTGACGTTGGACAGATCAACGCCGGTTTGATCGGGTTTGACCCGCGCTTTGACATTATAGTCAAGCACACGCTTGACCGGGACAAGAACTTTCATGGAGGACTCCAAAATTGACTTTGAGGCTCATATGCGGGGGATGCGCGCCGGTTTCAAGCGTTCGACGTAGGCATATCCGCGCAGAGCGGTGTTAAACAGATGTATGATCATCAGCCATCACCACGCCCGGCGGGAGAGGATGGCGACGATGCGCCCAAAAATATGCGAGGAAGAATGTTCCAAGCAAACTGCCCGCTATCGGACCAAGTGGGGTGAAATATGCGATTGAAGCGGTCACAACGGAAATTACAAATTGCAACCATCTAACGGTTCGCATTTGCCGGCTTACAGCCAGTTCGTAAGGGCTAAGCGCGAGCAAATCCGCCCGTTTGAGCACATGCCCATACATCATCGCAAAAATCGCAAACGCAAGGGCATAGGCAAGACTGAAATACGCAACGAATTCACCGGCAATCTGCATGCTGGAGACGCCTAATTCCGCAGATCGACTGAAATCACCTGTGAACATCAGTGTTATAAAGGCGAATAGCGAATCGAAGGCGAAACGCAGCGGATAAGCCATAAACAGGACAACAAAAATCAGGATCGCATTGAGGAACAGGATGCGTCCATCGGCAACACCATAGCGCCGGAAAAACGTATAATGGCTGTGCCATAAGCCCAGCAAGACCGTAAATCCGAGTGCGGCGGGCACGATACTCCCGAGAAACTTTTTGAGACCCAGATAGTTCGTTGGCGCGTCGACCCCTGAAATCAACATCCCCAATGCGAGCGCAAAGGCAATATCTGACAGGTTTTCGATCCGCGTCACCGCCTCTCCGCGCCAGCGGAAATTCGGATCGTGATCGAGTTGCTTGCCGACGACCGTACGCAGCATGACGGCTTAGCGGACTTCGACGGTCAGGTTCAGCGGCTTGATATTCGGCTCGGCACCATCTTCCCCGGCCAGAGACATGAGTCCAACAGGTTCGTCTGGGGACATTTTAATCGTCATTGTCTGACCTGGCGTGTCAATAAAATCAATCAGGCCGGAACCGAGTGTGTCCATTAAATCGCGTTGAAATTCTGATTGCGCAGTGAGCGAGCTGAGGGCGATCATCGTCGTCGCACCGCCTTTTAGAACAGCGACGGGCTTACCCGTAACGTCCGAAGCCACTTTGTACCCGCGCTCGACCAAGCTATTGCCGGGCACATCCTGAATGTCGCAATTCATGCCTTCGAGTTTGATCGACTCATTGGCCTCGGCTTGCGCGGCGGCGTACGCTTGGGACTGGTTCATATAGTCTTCGAACGCGGTGTCCTGATTGCCGTCTTCAGACATGTCCAGAACAGGCGGTGTCACGCCGCTGGCTTTCAACGCGGCTTCAGCCGCCATCAGTCCCAGAATAGAATAGGTACACTTCATCCGCAGACCCTCGTCGATTTCCGACCCATTATCGGCAAAGCTGACCCGATCATTCTTGCGGTCAAATGTGGTTGTCGATGACCCTTTGAACGAAATCTCCGCGAAGCCGTTTTCACGTAGCACGTCCATGTACGGCGCGACTGGCGTGCCCGACATATCTTTGAGAGTCAGCACAAGCGGAGAGAAGACCGACCGCAATATGGTGACGTCACCTTTGACGTCGCTATCGGCTTCGAACCCATCCGTTTTGAGGTCGAACATCGCGGACGCGACGTCCACTTTCCCAAGATCAATCTGGCGATAGGGCGGAGTAGCGGTTGGGGCGAAGCCTGCTATAAATCCACTCATTAATCCCTGCGTCGCGCCTAAAGTCTGAAGGCCGGCGTCGTTAATCGTCGCCACGTCGAGCCCCATCACAGTTAATCCGTCCAGATCGACACGGATGGATTTGTCATCCCCGTCTTGATCCGGAGCCCAGTCAAAGTTGATGGTTTCTAGAACCAAGTCCATCACCTCATTATCCGTATCATTCCCGACAATCGCTTGTTTAAGCGTCAATGTCCCGGTTTTTCCTTCTTCGGTCACTGTCGCGCGCATGTCTTCGAGATGAAAAGCACGGAAATCCTCACCGCCGGACAGGCCGTCCATCGTTTCACCAGCGACATCGCTGCTGGCATCGCGCGCCATCATAATATCGGCGAGAGAGGCGAACATGGCGGGAGACGGTTTGACGACGACGAGGCTGCTGGCTTCCGCATCCATCGTTTTTACACGCTCATCCGCTTCGCCCTCATATCCTTTGACGCTCAGGCCGCGCAAAACCAGCTTGTCGAGCGTCGGTCCGTCTTCGGCTTGGTTGAGGCCGATCATTTCGACACGATCCGCGCGCATTGACGCATCGTCATTGGACGCCGTCCAATCTGTGTAGACCACAGTCGAGCCCTCAATCATGCGCTCCTCATAGGTGGCACCGTCAAGATCGGCTGCGCTGAGCACTTTCAAGGTCTCGGCCTCGCTGCCGCTGCGTGCCGAAATCACAAAATGCTGCGACAATTCATTCTCATCTGCGCTGCTCAGCTCTAGCGAAGCCGCATCAACACTGATTTCCTCAGCCGGAAGCTTGTCCCCGCCCTTACAAGCCCCCATCATCAACGCGGATGCACAAAGGCCCGCAAGGAGCATTTTGCGAAGCTGGTACGAGGAAGCGGGCATGTCAGGAGTCCTGTCTAAATTGAAGCGTGACTCTAGCGCGCGCCCAACGCCTGACAAGGCGCAATTCCCGTTGCGTGACGCATCCGACCCGCGCGTGCTGTACACACTGTCGGAACGCGCGCAGCGTGTCTCGATAAAGGTCAAACATGCTGACCGCGAGGTCCATGTCATCGTACCGGGGCTACGCGCCTTTCCGCAGGCGCAGAAATTCGCGCATGAACAGCGCGACTGGATCGATGTGCAACTGGAAGGTCTGCCCGAACCCATGCCATTTGTCGCCGGTGAAGAGGTTTTATTTCAGGGCGACCGCTACCGTCTCGTCAGCCCGCCCGGAAAGGGCCGCATGCGCATTGACCGCGCTGCGCGAAAACTCATTGTTCCTTCGCCCGACCCGGAAAGCCTGCCTGGCCGCGTGCGCCGCCTGCTCATTCGCGAGGCCCGCGCCGAGCTGGAAGCCGCGACCCATCACTATGCCGGAGAGCTGGGTAAACGCGTCGCCAAAGTTAGCGTCCGCGATCAGGCCAGCCGTTGGGGCAGCGCCATTACCCGGAAGGGCGAAGGCCATATCAGCTATAGCTGGCGCCTCATCTGCGCCCCGCCCGACATCCTCGAATATGTCTGCGCTCATGAATGCGCCCATCTGGTCGAAGCCAATCACAGCGCTGCATTTTGGGCGGTTTGCGAGCAGCTATTTCCTGAGACCAAGATGGCGCGACGGTGGCTGGGCAAACACGGCGCGGAATTGCATGCAGTGGGCGCGGAGGTTTGAGGTGCGATTGGCTGATGGCTCAGTCCTGATGTCTTGCAACCCTTATTCAGCCCGCGCATATCGTTCTTATGGATACTTTCGCTAAATTCGCCATGCGCGGGCTCGAACTGCTCGGCACGGTTTTTCTTTTCACGGTCGCCTTGCTTGTCATCGGCGCGATCATTCTGTTCATTTACGACCGAAGCCAGACCAAGAATGCGATCTGGCGAAATTATCCGGTCGTCGGTCACTTTCGCAATCTCTTCTCGGCGCTGGGCGAGTTTTTCCGGCAATATTTCTTTGCGCAGGACCGCGAGGAAATGCCGTTTAACCGGGCGGAGCGTGAATGGGTCAGCCATGTTTGCGAGGCGGGCAAGGATGTCGTGCCGTTCGGGTCGACCAAGGTTTACCAGCCCGGCATGCCGATCTTCGCTAATGGGCTGTTTCCGAAACTGGACGAAGAAGACGCGCCTATGCGTCCGCCATTCACCATAGGTCCGGACAGCCCGAATCCCTACTCTCCGACCAGCTATTTCAATATCAGCGCGATGAGCTATGGCTCACTCTCCGCCCCCGCAATCCAGGCCCTCTCGCGCGGCGCAAAGATGGCAGGCTGTTACCTCAATACTGGCGAAGGCGGCGTGTCGCCGTTTCACCGCGAGGGTGAATGCGACATCGTCTATCAGCTTGGCACGGCAAAATTTGGCGCGCGCAATGACGACCATACGCTCAATGAACAGAAACTCGCGAAAATCTGCGAAAACCCCAATATCAAGATGATTGAGGTGAAACTCTCCCAAGGGGCCAAACCCGGCAAAGGCGGGATATTACCAGCGGCCAAAGTCACCTCTGAGATCGCGGAAATTCGCGGCATTCCTGCGGGCGAAGCCGCCTTGTCGCCCAACCGCCATGTCGATGCCGGCAATCCGGACGAGCTGCTCGATTTGATCGCGCAGGTCCGGCGAGTCTCCAAACGGCCTGTTGGTATCAAGTTCTGCATGGGTCAGGTTCACCCTGTTCAAGAGTTGATCGACACAATTCTGCGGCGCGGCGCCAAGTCAGCGCCCGACTATATTGCACTGGACAGCGGCGATGGCGGGACAGGTGCCGCGCCCATGCCGCTGATCGACAGCACCGGGATGCTGATCGAAGATAGTCTGCCGCTATTGCATGATATGCTCATCGAGGCGGGTCTGCGCGAGCGGATCAAGATTATCGCGTCAGGAAAACTGATTACGTCGGCGGATGTCGCTTGGGCGTTTTGCGTCGGCGCGGACATGGTCAATAATGCGCGCGGTTTCATGTTTTCGCTCGGCTGCATCCAAGCGCTAAAATGCGACAAGAACACTTGCCCGACCGGTGTGACGACCCATGATAAACGCCTGCAAAAAGGGCTCGATCCGTCCGACAAGGCCGTGCGCGTACGCAATTATGTGAAAACACTGAATCAGGAAGTCGAGATGATCGCCCATGCCTGCGGAGTCGATGATCCGCGCGATCTGACCCGTCACCATTTGCTGGTCATGCAGGCGTCAGGACGCACGCGGCCTTTCACCAAAGTCTGGAATCCGGACCGCTATCTGGAACCGGCAGACCCTAAACACTAAAATGTGAGCGCGCTGCTTTGATGGCGGCGGGTTGACCCGAGGCCGCACCGAACCTATCTGCTCGGCATGACCCGTAAAGGAACAATCCGGCCTATCCTCACCGTCCCCGATCCGCGTCTCAAGCAAGTGAGCACGCCTGTCGAGACCGTGACGGATGAGACGCGCGCGCTGATGGATGATATGCTCGCGACTATGTATGATGCGCCGGGCATTGGCCTCGCCGCTATTCAAATTGGTGTGCCGCAGCGCGTTATCGTCATGGATCTGGCGCAACAGGGCGAAGACCCGCAGCCCAAATATTACGTCAATCCGGAAATTCTCGATCCCGCAGAGACCAAAGTTCCCTATCAGGAAGGCTGTCTGTCCGTGCCGGACATCTATGACGATGTGGACCGTCCCGAAACCTGCCGCGTCACTTATATCGACTATAATGGCGAACGGGTGACGGAGGATTG
>Ga0115567_10006601_pt1 | contig 11072 bp, 5 predicted proteins | sample COGITO_mtgs_1204_2_FD_88679 | JGI IMG/M metagenome (GOLD analysis project Ga0115567, IMG submission 88679) | Pelagic marine microbial communities from North Sea - COGITO_mtgs_120412 | ecosystem: Environmental > Aquatic > Marine > Epipelagic | place: Germany:Helgoland, sampling site Kabeltonne... | reverse complement strand
TGCGATCTTATCGTCTCCCCGTTTGCGCTCCGCAAAGTTTCCGACTAGGGCCTTGACCTGTTGGCAATTGCAAACCTATCAAATCTGTGCCGTTGCTCAAGCCACGCTGGAAATAATGAGACAGAATTAGGCGAAGCATCCGTGCCCCTAAGACGCTGGGCCTATGTTCCATGCTGACTCGAGAGCCTGGAGATGTTGCGTGCCCGTTGGCGACCGCCCGGTGAAGAAGGGTTCGGAATCAAATCAGAGAGGCCATGCTGCGCAAAAAGCACAAACCTCAGCAAGACCGATGTCCGGGTACTTCTGGCTGGCTTCTCGCTTGTCGGCGTTCCGCGCCACAAAATCCGAGAGGAACTTGGTGTACTCCTCAGAGTTTGGAGGAGCCAGGAGAATCTTCGCTGGTCCCGGGTCGATCCCGAGCTTCCCATCTGCCTTGCCATCCTTCCGCGGCGACTCTTCCTTCCTGAGCTTTCCATCCGCATCCGTCATAGCCATTCCCCTGCGACGCTCTCAGCCAGAGTGACAGCGTCACTTGTCAAGGATGACTCACCTCGTCCAGTTTTGGAGTGAAAGTCAACTCCTGCGAAACCATCTTCGAATATGCTGGCCAGTGCGCTCGTTTGTCTGCTTGGTTCAGAAAGTCAGCGTGGTCGCTGACACAAGCGATGGATGCTCTAGGCTCCATGCTTGGGCGGGTAACGCCCTGGGCAGAGGAGGTGGCAAAGAAGCCGGAGCTCGCTCGGGATGCTCGATGTGGTGCCAGACCGCAGCTTGCGCGGCAGATGTCTGCACCGGAGCTCGGTGCATCCTATGGTCCCCTTCGCGCATCGGATTTGCGTTGCAGTACCGGGGCACCACTCTCGGCAGTCCGCGAGGAGGCAGTTCCGGACCCGGAACTTGCAAGGGAAGTAGCACTCGGGGCGTTGCTGGCGGAAGCCCACGGCGCCCAGGTTCTCGTCGGTCTCGTCGCACAAGACCTTGCGTGTCTCGTGGAGCGCCACGTACTGGCCCTGCGACCCCTGCAATATTGATCACCCTGTTACCTAGGCCCAAATTGCCAGACTCAACGACCCGTCAAGAGGTGAAGTCGGGCGCAAAAGCTTGAGAACTGGGCGCCTGTGCAGGAGAGTCTGGCAGAAGCCTTCGAAGCGATGCGACGGCGGCACGACCGGCTTCTCGAACATCACGCGCTCCTCGAGCGAAAATTTGAGCGGATCCAGTCCGAAAATGCGCGCCTAGCGGCGGTGGTCCTGAGTGAGACAGGCGTGGGCTGTGTGCCGCACAGGCAGGGGGACGACGAGAACCCAGAGAGAGGCACGAACCTCGGGCAGCGTGAGCCGGTTATGTTGCGGCGCACTTCCTCTTCTATCACATCACCCACAAAAACAGGACCACTTGATCGCGGTTGGGGCATGATTCGCTCGCTGGTGCAGGGCAGCGTAGCTTTGGCAGCACCCTCTACTCCCGGCCCGCCAGCGGACGGCTGGCCAGCGCAAGAAACAGAGAATGGCTCTGGAGACCGCCAGCGGCTCCTCCAATCAGCCCCACTTTCTGTTGCACCCTCAATTTCCCCTGCACACAATGCCGCCCGTCAACACGTTCTGATGACGGACCTTTGGCCCAAGGTGCGCTCCTATTTCGACGAGTGCATGCAGCGTTCGCCGTCAACCACACCTCCGACTATTGCGGAACCCGCTGCTGCTAATTGCCGTGCGGTTGGCAGGGCGAGACACCTCGGGTATCGTCCAGCGAAGACGGCACGCCCGTGCGGCCGCGTAGCGTGGACCCAGAATCGCTGGTTGGGGAGGGGATGCACACGCTCTCTGCGGCGGTGTCGACCAACACTCTGCCTGCGCATCCGGCGGTGAATATGCAAGTGCTGCAGTACACACTGCCGGAGGCACATAGGGAGGCGGCTAGCACTCGGAGAGATGAGTTGGAGTTGGCAGCTAGTGCTGCAGGTCCCGAAGCGGCGCAGGGTGAGGTGGCGACGGAGGGCGCGCGCGGAGGCTCAGCCATGGAACAGCGCGTCAGCATGAGGTTCCATCACGCGGAGGGGGAATGTGAGAAGCCGTGGACGGAGCTGGAGCCGGAGCCGGACTGCGCGGGAGGCTGCGAGGCCGAGGTACTTTGTCAGCTACAGTTGAGAGTTCGCTTAGCAGAAGAGGCGCGCTTGCGCGCCGAGCAGGAGCAAGCAGGACTGCAGGAGCAGCTGCAAGCGCAGCGAGAGGAGTTGGCAACCCGATCGGCGGCAGTGGTGGCGCTCGAGAATATCCGTGACAAGGCAATTGGAGCGGTTGACGCTCTGCAGGCCCAGCTGCGCACAAGCGAGTGTGCACAAGACGATTTGGCGGCAGGGTTGCGCTCAGCGAACGAGGAGGCCAAGAAGATGCGGACATGTTTTGACGTGAGCGAGCGTGATCGGCGATTGATGGCGGAGTCAGCGGCTGCGCTGGAGGAAGCGGTCAAAGAGGCGGAGGAAAAGGCAAAGGGACTGAAACACGATCTGACATCCGCACAGAGTCGGGTGAAGGCCCTGGAGGCGTCCAAGGATGCGCTGCAGGCCTTGGTGGTTAAGCTGAGCGATTCCGAGGAGGTGCTTCATGTGGCGGTGGAGAGTTTGCAATCAAAGCTGGCGGTAAGTGGAAAGGAGCGTGAGCGGCTAGTTGCCGCCCGCGCTGATCAAGTGGCACGCGCCAAGCTCTGCCTGGGCGAGCTCTGCCGCAACACCAGTGCGGCTCAGGCGATAGCTGAACAAGTTTCGGAGGAGGTCAAACGGGACGCAGACCGCTTGATTGGGTGCGAGCAGAGCCTTGCAGCTCTCCGTGCAGAGGAGGCTACTATAAGCGCTGTCAACGCAGCAGCAGATGAAACGCGTGGGCGGCTTTCTGCTGCCGAGTGTTGGTCACGGGAGTTAGCCACACAGCTCAGAGAGTGTGCCGAGGAATTCGAAATTGTGCTAGCTGGAGCCAGTACCGAGACACACGTTTTGGCAGGACAGCTTGCGGCTGCAGATAAGAGAGAGCGTGCGCAGGGCTCGGAGCTGGAGGCTGCGCTGCAAGCGCATGCCGCGGCGGTCTTGGCGGCACAAAAGGAGATCTGGGCTGCAGAAGAGGAGCAAAAAACATTTGCGACGATTGGAGTGCAGCTGGAGCAAACCACGGCGGTAGTCGAAGCAAAGCTGCACCAAATAGCGTCGCTTAACGAAAAGTTTGCGAGAGAGAATGGGGACGCGCGCGAGCGGCTAGTAACACTCGAGGCAGCACTTGCTGGGTCCCGGCGCGAAGTGACGCAGCTTGCCGAAGAACTTGCAACTTCACAGGCGGAAGCGGTGCGGCTACAAGACAGAACGAGTGCCTCAGATCGCGTGAAACGGACGGTTGATGTTCAGACGGTCGAAAGCTTTCGACCGTTTCCCGCGCACGCCGAAAACGAGCAAAGTGTGCCCAGTTCTCCCGCACCAGACATCCAAGACGAGCTACAGGCACGTCTGACGGAAATGACTGAGAGGCTGGTGGTGATGGATCGGGAGCTTGGAGCGGCCAAGTGTGAGATGCGGTCGGCGAAGGTGAAGCTGAATTTCAGCGAACAGGAGAGAGAGCGGCTAGAGGAGTCTGACACGGCACTGCACCGGGCACAAAGAGAGGCGAAAGCGCTCCAGAGCAAGCTGCTGGCGGTGGAGCAGGAACGTGATCGGGCGAGAGAGGAGGCCACAAAACAGCGCGGTAATTTGATCCTCGGCAGTCAGGAAGGGGAGCTGCAAGAGGCACTCCGCTGTGCCCGGGAGGAAGGCGAGGAGCTGCAACGAAAGTTGGACGAGGTTGAGCAGCAGTGGGAGCTCTCCATGGTAGAGGCGCGTACGTTGCGTTCGGAGCTGCAAGATTGCGAGGAGAGGCTAGCAGTCGCATGTGCACCGCCACCCCATGCACAAGATTTGGACAGAACGAAGGAGGTGCCAGAGTACATAGGGACCGCAGCAGAAGATTGTCAGCGGGACCAATCTGTGCTGGCCGAGGCGCGCGATCGCATGGCAGCAGCAGAGCGTCGAGCTACTGCGGCCGAGGCTGAGGCTGCGGCGGCACGCGAACTTGCCGCGGTGCTACGGGGACACAGAGCGCAGCTAGCTGAGGAACCATTAGAGACATCATCGTCTCATACAACAGCCATCGTTCGTGACGCTGACGAGGACTGTGCTGAGGGAAGAGCATCACCGTCAGAGCATTCCCCCGGAGATGGCCCCTCGACTCTTGTACAGCCGAACGAGGGGCTCCGATGGATACCGGCTACGACGCCCCTTCAAGTGAAAGCCCACGCGTGGTCGGGTGCGACGGAGGGATCGGAGGCTGGAGCTGGGTCAGATGCGTCACCCGACCGGGAACTTCGTGAGGAGCAGCAGCAGACCGCCGCCCTTCGCCAGCGCATCTATGCTCTGGAGCGCGCGGATGCGAGACGGCGCATCCGAGTGGAGGCCGAGTGTGCGTCGCTGGAGGCAGATGTGCAGCTGGTGCGGACGTCGCTCGCTGGGGTGCGGACGCGCCTCGAAGACAAGTTGGACGCCACGACGCGGTGGCTGGAGCAGCGCCTTGCCGCGCGGGAGGAGGAGGCGCGCGCCATGGCGGCACGCATGGAAGCACTCCGCTCAGATCGTGAGGCGCTGCGCGGGGATTTGCGGGTGGCGGTCGCCGGGCGGGAGGCAGCAGAGGCGGAGACTCTGCGCCTGTGCGCCGCGGTGGGGGCAGAGAATTCAAATGACTTGTACCGGACATTCCAGACAGCGGTTGCAGCTGCTGCTGAGGCCCGAGCCACGGCAGAAGAAGATCTCACGAAGGCATGTGCCGAGTACGCGTCTGCTGCTGATGCTCGAGCCACAGCAGAAGCAGATCTCACGAAGGCACGTACCGAGTGCGCTGCAGAGTGCAGGCGTGCGGATGCTGCCGAGACGTCAGCTGAAGCGGTTCGCTGTGAACAAGACTCGCAAGCAGCAGCACTCGCAGGAGCAGAGGCGGGGCGGAGCCGTGCAGAAGCAGGGCTGCTAGAGATGCGAGCGCGCCTCGAAGAGGCAACACGGGCTTGCGGTAACCTAGCGGAGCAGGTGCGGGCGCTGGAGCACCGTCTCGCCGCACGAGAGGAAGCAGAGCGCGGTCTGCGCCGCCGGGCGGACGAGGCGCTAGGCCGCGCGAGGGAAGCTCAAGCGGTGACGACGAAGCTGCAAGAGGAACTCAGGAGTTGTCAGAATGCGGCAGCGGAACTAGAGGCGTGGCTTCAAGAGAGTGAGAGTGAGCGGGTGCGAACGGAGAAGCATGCGGTGCGTGACCTCGAACGGTGCGTGGCTCTCGCCCAGGCCGCAGTTGCGTCGCGCAACTCGTCTCAATCCCCAGGTAAATCCCAGGCTGCCTCGGAAGATGTCGTTTTGCGAGCAGAGGAGCGCAGTTGGGACGCTGCATTCGCTCGGCATACTGCTTCCGCAGCCGCCCTCGCTCGTCGCCTTGCAGCCACAAATCTGTTGGATACTTCAATGACATCGAAAGCAAGTAGTGCTTCAGCGGCAACGAAAGTAAGCGGAAGTGGTTGGTATGGGGGCGGCGTTGCCACCTGCTTCGCGGTTGAACAGGGCACCCGCAGCAGGTCCCCGACAGCCACGACCACCGCTGCCGGACCAGTCCCCGCGGCCGCGCAAAGCCGAAGTTCGCACTTTTCAAACCCTGCAACAGGCAGCCCCGGGCTCGCCGTTTCTTCCGACGATTCGATGGCGGGGCGACGGCACGCCGGTACAGCTTCAGGCTGGCCTCGGAATCCTGCTCTCAAGGGCTCAGTGTACACTCCGGTGTCAGAGCGTAAGTGCTCTCGTGCACCGCTAGATTCGCCTGGCAGCGCTTGGGAGCCGGACGAGTGGGTCACGGCGGACGAGGGCATCAGGGAGGGAGTCAGGGTAGACGCGTCAACTTCCGCCGTCACGGACAACTCGATCAACTTGAGCCTGTCGAGAGAAAGCCTGGGCGCTCCTCGGGAGCCCCGCGGCCTTCGGGCTGAGCTGCCGCGTGGCAACAGTCCTCGCCGTGGTAGTGCACACCCGCGCCTTGTGATTCGCGGCACCACGGCAGTGTCTGGCGGCTGCAGCGGTGGATCGGGGGGAAGCACGCCGGCGGCGCAGGCGGTGTTGGAGACACAGCGCGCTCGCGGGGACCTCAGCGACGACTGCAGCGACGCCTGTGTGATCTCTGCCCCCCCCCCACGGTCGCGGTGCCTCGTCGAGAGTCGGACTTCTGTTGTGCCGGCAGTGTCACGGAGTGGCGCCGGTGCCGCGAGACTCGCAGGCTTCCAACGGGCGGCCCTTGCTCTTGCGGCGACAATTCGCGCCCCTGCTCGCGAATCTCGATCAATTTCAGATCTGGACTTTGTCCAGATGGGCTCAACCACGCCTTACGATCTGGCACAGGAGTCGGAGAGGCTCTCAGACCCTCCATCTCCTTGGGCGTCCGAGTCTCATGCGCCCTCGTCCTCGCAGTCGCCCGTGCCAGCCTGTAGATCGGATCTGTCGCTTTCAGGTGTGGCGCATGCGCCGCCATCGCCCGCACGTTTCGCGCGTCCCGTCGCGCGGGAGCAGCAAGGCGGACGCCTCCATTTGCCAACAGTCCAGGCACTGCACATTCTCGAGGACCAAACGCATGCGGTCGGCGGGGTGATGAGCGCAAGGAGCCCCGCTGTTACCTCGCAGCTTTTCGCAAACGGCATGTCAGAAGCGTGTAGGAGCAGGGAGGAGGAAGAGGAACGGTGGGCAAAGCACGAATGTCCACCACCACTGCGTGACGCTTCGCATTCGAAGCCTAGCCAAGACCTCCCCGCCACACCTGCACGCTCGTGGGCAGGCTCGTCTGGAGCTTCAAGCAGGGCTTCAAGCAGGCCTCAAGGGCGCGGGGATGGCGACGTGGCAGTCAAAGGAGTCGCTGCGCTCCCCCCGGCCTCGACCGAGAGCCTTGCCAGTGAGATCCAGCGACGAGAGGGAGAAAACCCCCGCCCGCCGCCCCGAGAAGGTGCGGGTGAATCCTGTGGCGGCAAGCCACTTTTTGCGGCACAGCTGGAATCTGACGGCGCCGGCGTCCGGCTCTCTCCGCGACGCGCTGGTGCCACTCTCGAGACGGCCGTAATAGGCGCGGCAGCAGCGCTGCGCGAGAGCCTCGTCCAGCGCTGGGCGGGCCAGCAGCGCCTGGCGAGAAAGCTGCGCCGCGCCCGCGAGGAGCAGCCCCTGCTCGGCGCCCCTGGCTGCCCCTCGCCAGCCCCTGCCTGGCGAGGAGGGGGAGAGGGCCGGGATGCCTGCCGGACGCATAGTTCCAGCACTCAAGCCGTTTCAGACATAGTTGTACAGCATTTCTAAAAATAAAAATGATCGCCTAGATTCATTCACCCGCACGGTCGCACGCCCACTCAACGCGCCTTGCTCATCTGGCCGCGGCACGAGCTTCCATCAGCCACCCGGCTCTGCTCCTAGCCTCGCTTTTTGGAGAGGCAGGCGACGGCGACCCAGACCGAGAGCACCTTGCGCGGGAAGGCCTTGACGTACACCGCGTGCGCGAACTGGGTGTCGCGGTCGCCGGAGTCGCCTGCAACCGGGCCAGCATGATGAATGTCGGCGTTCTGGATCTCTTCGAGAATAGGGTTGATGTCCGTGAATGGGCGGTTAATGTAAAACCCCGTCATGTTGAAGCCCGAAGATGGATTCCCTGGCTGTAAGTATTGCGAGAACTCTGTATGCAGATCCTCCTCTGTGAATGTGATCTCCTTGTGAGACGACATCTCCATCTTCTTCAGGATCTCAGTCAGTTTTCGGTTCGCGCCGTCGTTCTCGACCAAGGATTTGCCATCGCGCGAACGCCAATGCTCAAGGCGGTTGCGCACAGCAACGCGGATGTACTTGGAGGTTTCGTCCACGAAGGCGTCGACCTTCTGCGCAGGCTTCCAGTCGATCTCTTCCTGCACAGTGTCGAGCAGGAAAGACGAGGACGGGTTTTTGGCGTCGAACAGCGGGCGCCACGCTCGGCGGTCCTGCAATTGGAAGGACGTCGAGCGCACCTCGCGGCTCTGTTGGATGTTGCCCCACACGTTGGTCCCGTCCGCCACACAATACACCTCCTTGAGCGTGCAGCGACTGTCTTTCGCCGAAAACCTGGAGCCCTTGGAGGCGTTCCACAACAAAACCTCCGGTTCCTCGCCAGGCGGTGCCTCGTCGACCGTCATGCAGTAGACCGTGTCACCCTCGGGGATGCCCGTACCCCACACAATGTAAGCCTTCTTTTTGGACCCACGGTCTTGCAGCGAAAAGAGATGCAGGAAGAAATTACAGAGGAGGGTGGCGTGCTCCTCCCAGTCGCCCGCGCCGATGTCGATGAACTCGGCCGAGGTGCACCACACGTCCAGCCCCTCGGCGTCCACCTGTCCCGCGGCGTCGCCGTGTCCGGTCAGTACGGGGCGAGACGTGTCCAGTTAGTACGGGAGGGAAGGGGGGGGGGTTGGCACCTCGTCTCCCCCCTCCTCGAGGTTCCAGTCCTCGAGGAACGGTACCAGCGACACGAAGCGTGCCAGCTGCGCCATCTGCACCTCCACCGGCTCGCCCGCGGCGTACACCGCCTGGGGGGGCGCCTGCGGCGCGACGAAGCGGGTGGCGAGGACCCAATCGCGGTGCAGCGAGCGCCCGAGCGCCTCGAAGGTGCGGTGCTTGCAGTGCGCGGGCCGCGAGCACTCGCCGATCCACGCGTGCACTCGCGCGTCGAGTGCTGCCTGGCCTGGGAGACGGCCCTTGGTCTCCTGCTCGCGCTCCGACGGCTGCGCCAGCGGCGGATCGAGCGCCACGCACACCTGCAGCGAGCCGCGGGTGTCCTCTTTCGCGCGCGTGTAGCCGATCGCATGGGGAGGCGCATCGAGCTCGAAGACGCCATCGATGCGTCCCTTGCCGGTGGCGGTGTAGATGGTCGAAAATGGGAACGAAACCGACCCTGCGCCGGCCCCGAGCCCGAGCGTGAGCAATCGGAGCGCTCCGGGCCTCGCAAGGTGGTGCAGGGGGGGGGGGGCGCACCTAGCCAGCGCTTCTCGAGCTTCTTGACTGAGCCGTCCGAGCCGGGCTTCTCGTACGTCTTGGAATCGAACACCTGCACCGACCTGCCAGATAAGCGATTGTGATGCGACAGGGCGGGGGAGGCCGGGACGGGGTGGGACGTTGAGGTGGAGAGTGTCTCCAATTTTCATGAGGTTGGAAGGCGCCCAGTTGTCGTTGGGCGGCACTAGTGGTAGATCGATGCGCGCGTTCCAGGCAGGCGCATTCCCCTTGACGACCGGCGTCCGGGCACTGTGCTTTCCAAAGGAGGCCTTGACGAGACACTCGAGCGGGGACGCCTCCGGTTTTTGGATTGCAGCGGGATTCTCCAGCCGGCGATTGGGGAGGTTGTGGGCGCGCTGGATCGTGATCGAAATGCTGCACCCGGAGGGGTGCGCGCTCGTCTGCTTGGGCTTGTTCTGCTGCGGGCGGAGGACGGAGCGCTTGCGGAAGAGGTTGCGGATGGCGGCGATGAGGTCCGGCACGTGGAAGAGCGGCAGCTCCGGCTGGTGCACTACGTCCTCGAGCCGGTACGCGCGCCGCCGCTTTCCGCCCTCCTTGGCCTTGGCCTTGCGCACCTGCTCCTGGATTTTGGCCTTGAAGTGCATCAGCTTCTGCACCTTTTTGTTGTCCACCTTGGCGGCGTCCTCGTCCGCCTCCGGGAACTCCGGCGCGTACACGCGGTCCCAGAACTCCTCGCGGCGGTCGTCGGACGCGTCGATCTCCTCCTCTCGCAGCGGCACGGCCGTGTCCGGCCACGTCTTGGAGCCTCCCGCGAACGCCGCAGGGTTCTTCTCGCGCGCCATCAGCAGCTTGTGGCGCATGTTGGCCGGGCACGTGAGATACTGCGTGCCGACCCAGCGCGAGGACACCACGGTCTGGCTCTTGGCGGAGATGGCGAGCTGATCGCCGATGAGCACCGTCTCGAGCAGCGGGTCCATGCGCACGAGCGTCTCGGACTCGACCTCCTTGGACTGCGAGAGGAGGTCGAGCAGGTGCCGGTTCCGCGGGTCGTTGGGGTCCAGCTGGTTCATCTGGATCATCTTCTTGAGCCGCCCAGCGCCCACCACCGACTTCTTATCGTCCCGCCCGCCCCGCTCCGCCTCGGCCGCCGCCGCACGACGCCGCCGCCGCGGCGGCGGGAGCTCCGGCGCGCCGCCGCCCTCGCCCGCTGGGCCAGCGACGTTTATGGCGTGCTCGTGCTCCGAGGACGGCGGTCCCGCCGGGGAGAGCTGCAGGCGCAGGAAGATGTGGCCGGTGATGTAGCGCTGTCGCGCGGCGCGAGTGCCCGACTCGGAAACGACCGAGGCGTCGAGCAGCGAGGCCGACAGGCCCTCGAGCCCATCAGGCAGCGGCGCGGGGTCGAAGGGCCGCGAGTCCTGGAAGACGATCGGGTCGCCGCGGTCGTCCAGGCCCTCCGCCGAGATGGGCACAAAGACCTGCGCGATCTCCGACGCCACCATGCCCAGGTAGTTGCTCTCGAACACGTGCACCGTGAGCTCGGGGAGGGCGCTCGAGGGCGCGAGCTGGATCGACTCTCCGACGGTGAAGGACAAGGAGTAGCCCGGTCGCGGCACCAGGCGCGCCTCGAGCACGGAGCCGTCCTCGCGCGTGAGCAGGCGCCCATTCACCGAGATGCGCAGCGATAGGTTCAGCGCCCTGACCGCCTCGCGCCGCGCCTTCTCCGCCTTGGCCGCCGTGGTCAGCCGCGAGCCGTTCTTGGGCAGCTGGTCCGTGTCCGTCCGTTGCCCCTTGTCCGAGAAGAGCGGCACGTAGATCGGGTCCCCGGGCGCGCGCTTCGTGCGCCGCTGCCGCTCAAGGATCTCCTCGCGCGCGGCGGCCTCGTCGAAGGGGCGGTTTTCCTCCTTGGGCTCGCGCTCCATCAGCTTCGCAAGCAGCTCCTTGGTCTTGTCCATCGACTGAATCTCCCCCTCCCGCTGCAGCCGCAGGTGCGTCGCGAGCTTGCCGTCCGTCCTCCCCCCCCCCC
>Ga0115567_10006599_pt1 | contig 11074 bp, 7 predicted proteins | sample COGITO_mtgs_1204_2_FD_88679 | JGI IMG/M metagenome (GOLD analysis project Ga0115567, IMG submission 88679) | Pelagic marine microbial communities from North Sea - COGITO_mtgs_120412 | ecosystem: Environmental > Aquatic > Marine > Epipelagic | place: Germany:Helgoland, sampling site Kabeltonne... | reverse complement strand
TTGCGAGCGGCCCCCGCCAGCCCATGCGGCGATCGAGCATTTCCAGACCGCGCCGCAGTGCCCGGCGTCCGGCTAGTTGCATGTCCGTATCAAGGGTCGTGCGGATTGATAAGCCGCCGGAATAAAGCTCTTCAGAGCCATACATATCGAAAATCTGCTTGCGCGCTTCCTCGACGAAATATTCCGCGGCGAGATATTCCGCGCCGGATAAGCGGTCAGTCCATTCTAGTGGCGCGGCATAAGCCTCATCCGCCTCGGCCTGCGTGATATAGCCATCCTCGGCCATGCGGTTCAACACATAGCGTTGGCGCGATTTGGCCGCCGCATATTCCTCAGGAACATCCAACTCATAATTCGCCGGGCCTTTCACAACCAGAGCAAGATAAGCCATCTCGCCGACCGTCAGATCATCCATTTCTTTCCCGAAATGGTTGAGCGACGCCGCCGCGACACCGTAAGCGCCGCGTCCGAAATAATTGTCGTTCAGATAGAGTTCGAGAATAGTGCCCTTGTCGAACGCTTTTTCCATTCGGCGGGCGATGAAAATCTCGCGCACTTTGCGCTTCATCGAATAATCATCCCCGACAAGGAAGTTCTTGGCGACCTGCTGCGTAATCGTCGATGTCCCGCCAATACGCTGCCCGCTCAGTTTCTTGCTCGGCGCGGTCAGGGCGGCTCGGGTTAGTCCAATCGGGTCCCAGCCATTATGTGTGTAGAAGCGCTTATCCTCGGAGGAGACAAAGGCCTGTTGCAGTTTGGTCGGAACACTCTCAATCGGCACGAAGACACGGGCTTCTGTCCTAAATTCGCTAATCAGCTTGCCATCTCCCGCATGCACACGGCTCATGACGGGCGGCGTGTATTCTGACAGAGTTTGGACACTCGGAAGATCTTTGGTCGCGCGAATGGTCCAGATGGTTAAAGCAATCGCGACGACAATGCCGATGACGACGCCAATGATCAACAACCACTTGACGATTTTCAATATAAGCGGCCAACGCGAGCGTTTGGACTCTTTCGCGATTTCCGGACCGGATGGCGCAGACATTTCGCCGGATTTTGTTACGATCTCTGACACGCCGCCACATCTATAGGGAAATGTGGCGAGGTCGAGGTCTAGCTGTGCTAATTTTCAGCCAATTTCACTTCAAATCGGCCTAAATCCTATTTAGCCCCGCCGCCCAGGCCCCGCGAAGTACTCATCCACCGAGCGGCGAACAGCTTTCATCAGCTTCTTCCGATGAGATTTTGTTTTGAGCAGCTTTTCATCCTGTACATTGGAGAGGAAGCCGAGCTCGAACAGGACGGCTGGAACATCAGGGGCGAGGAGGACATAATATCCCGCCCGGCGGTGAGAATTCCCAACAAGGGCTGTTTTACCGTCCAGATTACTCAGCAGTATATCTGCAAAGCTCTCGGATTGAGAGGTTGTACTGCGCTGCGCCAGATCGACGAGGATATCACCGACGGAATCGTTTTGTTCAGCCAGATCGACATCCATGATCCAGTTCTGTCCCGTGACGATGCGCTTGCTGCGATTTTTCGCGCGCGCCGCGAGCGTATAGACAGACGCACCGCGAGTGGAACGACTGCCCGTCGAATCGGCATGGATCGAGATAAACAGATCGGCATGTTTTTCGCGTGCGACCCGGACCCGGTCATCATGATCGATAAAGCTGTCGCGGCTTCGCGTTAACAGAACATCGTAACGGCCTGTCGCCTCCAAGAGTGATTTCAACTCCTTCGCGGCCGCCGTTGTCACAGTTTTTTCAAGCAGCCCGTTTTTCCCAACCGCGCCGGGATCCTTGCCGCCGTGGCCGGGATCGATGACAATCAGCGGCTTGCCGGCACTGGCTGCGGGCTTAAGACGGGGGAACGGGATGGCATCGTCATCAAAATAACGCGGCCCGGCGGCCAGCGCCGGGATCGCGAAGATCGCGAAGATCGCGATGATGATCGCTAATATGATGGTCCGGACCGACATGGGCGGACCCTTTCGCAACAGGGTGAACAAACCCTTATATTCAGCATTAATTGGCTGTCACAATTTCATTACCACTTGCCGCTGACAAATGCTTTGCACAGGCGAGCGAATTAAGGCAGGACAATGGGAATCCAGTCGCCGCAATGTTTCCAAGGAAACGCCCTGCATGGCGACGGATCACAGGGACATCGCGAATCATTGCGTTGCCTCCCCTATCTGAGAGAATTCATGCGTCGTGCGAGACTGACAGACCTGTTTGACATGATCACAGCCGCTTCGCCTGCACGCGCCCCCTTCACATCCCTTACAACTGGCCCGCTTTTGCGAGAACGCCCCACGCTTTGCCGTGGAGAGGCGCCGCGAATCCATTCCTGGGCCCCAGGAGACCTCCATGACGAAACGTATGCTGATCGATGCCGCCCACCCGGAAGAAACACGGGTGGTCATCGTCGACGGAACCCGAGTCGAAGAACTTGATTTTGAAAGCCGCCACAAGCGTCAGCTGCGCGGCAATGTCTATCTCGCCAAAGTCACACGCGTAGAACCGTCGCTGCAAGCGGCCTTTATCGATTATGGCGGCAACCGCCACGGCTTCCTCGCTTTTTCCGAGATACACCCCGACTATTACCAGATTCCCTATGAGGATAAGCTGGCCCTGCAACAGCAGGATGAGGCTGAACTCGCCAAGGCATCCGATAGCGATGACGACGTCGAAGAAGACGAAAACCTCGACCCGGACGCTGATGATGCGTCGGACGAAAATGATGCCGAAGTCGCTGATGAGCAGGTGAAGGTCGCGAGCCATCGCCGCAAGCAAATGCGCCGCCGCCGTTACAAAATTCAAGAAGTCATCAAGCGTGGCCAGATCCTGCTCGTGCAGGCGGTCAAAGAAGAACGCGGCAATAAGGGCGCGGCGATGACGACTTATATGTCCTTGGCGGGCCGCTACTGCGTGCTGATGCCAAACACACCGCGCGGCGGCGGAATTTCCCGCAAAATCGCGAGCGGATCTGACCGCAAACGGCTCAAATCTGTCCTCGACGGATTGAACGTGCCGCAAGGTATGGGCGTGATCGTCCGCACAGCGGGTGCGAAGCGAACCAAGGCCGAGATCAGCCGCGACTATGGCTATCTGTCGCGTCTTTGGGATGAAATTCGTGACACGACCCTCAAATCCGTGGCCCCTGCCCTCATCCATGAGGAAGGCAATCTGGTTAAACGCTCGATCCGTGATCTCTACAATAAAGATATCGAGGAAATCCTCGTTCAAGGGGAAGAGGCCTATAAGAACGCCAAAGCCTTCATCAAAATGCTGATGCCGAGCCATGCCAAATTTGTGCAACGTTATGACGACAACATCCCGCTCTTCCTCCGCTATGATGTTGAGCGCCAGATCGAGAACAGTCTCGACGCGACGGTCCAGCTAAAATCCGGTGGTTATCTGGTCATCCATCCGACAGAAGCGCTTGTCTCCGTCGATGTGAACTCAGGTAAATCGACGAAAGAGCGGAATGTCGAGCGCACAGCGCTAAAGACCAATCTGGAAGCGGCAGAAGAACTCGCGCGGCAAATGCGCCTACGCGATCTGGCGGGCCTCATCGTTGTCGACTTTATCGACATGGACGAGAACAAGAATAACCGTACGGTCGAGAACAAGATGAAAACAATGCTGGCCCGTGACCGCGCACGTATCCAGACGTCTCGGATCAGCCAGTTCGGCCTGATGGAAATCAGCCGTCAGCGCCGCCGCCGCTCCCTACTCGAAGGCTCGACGGCGGTTTGTGGCCATTGTGATGGCGTAGGCCGTAAGCGCACGGTGGAATCTGCAGCCCTCGCCGCGATCCGCGCAGTCGAGGAATTCGCCATTCGCGGCAAGGCGAAGAAAATCCGCTTGAAATGCCCGCCGGATGTGGCCCTCTATCTCCTTAACGAGAAACGCGATCTGCTTACGAAAGTCGATGAAAATGCCGACGTGTTCACCGTCGTCGAACATGATGACAATCTGATCCGTCCATCGTTCACGATCGAAATTGCCGAGAAACGCGACGACAGCCGCAAAGATCCGCTCATTCAGATTGAAAAAGACCTTATCGCCGAATCCAAGCGGTCCGAGCAGGATCGTCAACGCGTTAAATCAAAACAAAAAAACAGCGACGAGGATGAGGACGACAATGAGGACGAGGCGGCGAACGCCAAATCGTCCAACGCCAAAGACGATGATGACGATAGCAAGCCTCGCCGCCGCCGTGGTCGCCGGGGTGGTCGCAATCGCAAACGCCGGACCAATGAGTCAGATTCGGACTCGTCCGATGAAACCAAGGACAGCTCTGACAAGAACGAGGACGATAAAAACTCCGCGTCTGATGAGACAGCTAAACCCCGCCGCCGCCGCCGCGCGCCCTCCAAATCGAGCCAAACTGAAAAATCGTCAGAGGATTCATCCAAAGATGACTCCGACAGTAAAGATGAGACGTCAGAGAGCAAAGCGGCACCGCGCAAATCACGCAGCCGAACACGGCGAAAAGCCCCGTCCCGTTCCGGCAGCAAGGACACAGCGTCTGACAATTCAGAGGGGAAACCTGATAGTCAAGACGATGCGCCGAATGCCAAAGACGACGAGGCGCCAAAGCCTTCACGTCGCCGCCGCGCACCGACCAAGTCGAAGTCGGAGGATGGCGATGCCCCTAAACCTGCGCGCCGCCGCAAGGCTCCGGCGAAAACCGCACCATCCAAGGAGACGTCTTCAAGTGATGACGATGCACCCGCCAAGCCAAAGCGTCGCCGCGCCGCGCCGAAACGTGATGGCGGAGATTCCAGTGACGCCAAAGCGACTCCCACTCGCCGCCGCCGCGCCCCGGCTAAGGCCAAGGATGAGGCCGATGTGAAGGCCAACACCGACGCAAAGCCAAAGCCAGCGGCCCGCCGCAAAGCGCCCGCAAAGGGCAAAGCGACGCCGAAGAAGGCGGCGGCTACGGCAAAGGCAGATGCGGATAAGACGGATGATGCCAAACCGGCACGTCGACGCCGCGCGCCAGCCAAGGCAAAGGATGCGTCCTCGACCGACGCACCGAAACCTGCGCGTCGCCGCGCCCCTGCGAAGGCGAAATCCGCTGATGGATCAGCCGATTCGCCTGCCAAACCCGCGCGCAAACGCGCCGCTCCAAAAAAGACGCCCGCCAAAGCGGCTGAGAGCAATAAGGGCGATGCGAGCAAGGATGAGGCTGCGCCAAAAGCACCTGCTAAAAAACCTGCGGCCCGCCGAAAAGCGCCCGCTCGTAAGTCTGCACCGAAAGCTGAGGCCAAGCCAGAGCCTAAAGCCGATGCCAAGCCAGAGCCTAAAGCCGATGCCTCGGCGCCCACGCCTAAGTCTGAAGCCCCAACGCCGCAGCAGCCCGCTGATGAGCGCCGCCGCAAAGCGCCGCCACGCCGAAAACGGGGGCTTCTCGACCGTCTGATGGGTAAGGAATAGGTAGATGAACCGGGCCTAAACGACAGGGGTCACACTGAATTGTGACCCCTGCTTAACTTGACCGCCAAGGGCCGGCAGTAAAAAAGGCTTACATGACCGCGACCCGAACACTCACCACGGCTATGCTCCGCTTGTTCGGGGGATTCGCTATCGCAGCTCTGCTTATCGCGCAAAGCCAGGCGCAAAGTCTGTTGCGCGATACCGAGATTGAGGAAACGCTGCGCGAATTTTCCGACCCGCTCTTGCGCGCGGGGGGGCTTAATCCGAAATCCGTCGATCTTTACATTGTCAACGACGCAGAACTGAACGCCTTTGTCACGCGTGGGCAGAACATTTTCCTGCATAGCGGCCTAATCATGCGGGCGGAAACGCCGAACGAACTCAAAGGCGTGATCGCTCACGAGGCCGGCCATATTGTCGGCGGCCATATTGTTCGCTCTGACTATGGCAATCGCTCCGCATATGGGGCCATGCTGCTTGCCGCAGGCGTCGGGTTGGCCGCGATATTAGCGGGTGAAAGCGGCGCTGGCGCAGCAATTTTGGGCGGCGCAACGCAATTTGGCCAAGTCGAAGCTCTTGCCTATTCGCGCGTCAATGAATCTGCCGCGGATCAGTATGCGGCGGAATTTCTTGAAGTGACCGGACAGTCTGGCCAAGGCCTGATCGATTTTTTCGAAAATTTCCGCGCGCAGGAAGTGCTCTCTCAAAGCCGCCGCTATGAATATTTCCGCTCTCACCCATTATCATCCAACCGTATAGACAAACTCCGGGAAGTCGTCGCAGAGAGTCCTTACACGGAGGTTGCCGATTCGCCTGAAGATCTACACCGTCATGAAATGATGAAGGCCAAGCTGAGCGGTTTCCTCGATGCGCCGCAGCTTGTATTTAACCGCTACCCTCTGAACGAGATGACAAAACCGGCGCGTTATGCGCGGTCGGTTGCGCATTTTCGCGCGGCCGATATCCGCAGCGCGGTTCGCGAAATTGACACCCTCATAGAGGACGAGCCGGACAATCCCTATTTCCACGAACTTAAAGCGCAGATGCTTTACGAATCTGGGAAACGTGAAGAGGCGCTCCCCTCTGCAGAAAGGGCATTGGAATTGAAGCCAGACGCCATGCTGTTGAAAGTGGCGCTGGCGCAATCGCTTATCGAAACACGGGACGACGCCAGCGTTACCCGTGCGATTGATTTGCTGAAGTCAGCTCTTATTGAAGAAAACCGCTATTCTTATGGCTGGTATCTGCTCTCGCTCGCATATGCCCAGCAGGATGAGGACGCACTGGCTAAATATGCATCCGCGGAACGTTATTATGCCCTTGGCGATCTTGATTCCGCCCGATCCTTCGCCGGGCGGGCGCAGCTCGACTTGCCCCGTGATATTCCGCAATGGCGCCGAGCGTCTGACATTATCGTTGTTGCTGACACTCAGCTGGACAAACGTCGTCGCAATCAACGTCGTGGCAAACCCTTCACGGTCTCAACATCCTTTGATCAGCAAAAAGAATCGCGCTGGCGGGCTGGATCGACTATCCAGCCATAATTATGGCGCGCGGGTCCCATCCGCAGCAATGCAAACAATCCTGGATACCTTATGAAACTGTTCTTCAGAACCGCGACTGCGATCTCCATTTTAAGCTTGGCTGCCTGCGCGCAGGCCGGACCAGGGGACATGTCTAAAGCCGAAGTTGAGGAGATTGTCCGTGCCTATCTATTGGAGAATCCCGAAATTATCCGCGAAGCGTTGATTGAACTCGAAAAGAAAGACACGCAAGCTGAAGAGCAGGAAACGACCGACGTTATTGCCGACCTCTCAGATCAGATTCTGCGGGACCCACGGGATTACTCCATTGGCCCCAAAAATGCCAAAGTGCAGCTTGTCGAGTTTTTCGACTATAATTGCGGTTTCTGCAAACGTTCGACCGACTGGATGGAAGAAACGATTGCCAAATATCCCGATGACGTCCGGGTTGTGTTCAAAGAACTTCCTGTTTTGACGGGCCGCGAAGGCGCATCGCACATGGCCGCCCGCGCCGCCCTCGCCTCCGCGCGACAGGGCAAGTACAAGAAAATGCATTTTGCCTTGATGGATGAGCGCGCAATCAATGAGACGCGCGTCATGGAGATCGCCAAAAATATGGGCTTGGATACTGTGCAGCTAAAACGCGACATGGACGATCCGGCAATCGCCCGCCAGATCGAAGATAATCTGTCTATCGGCAACCGCATTCCGGCTCTAACCGGAACGCCGTTCTTTATCCTCAATGGTGACTATGTCTCCGGTGCAAACTTGCCAAAGTTGAAGCAGTTGCTGGACGACGCGCTGGAAAGCTAGAGCCCGGTTTTATTGGTTCTGACGCGTGTTAGCGTGTCATAGCTGGTCATATAGAGCGTTTTTCGGTCCGCATCGCCAAAAGCGACATTGGCGACGGGTTTACCCGTGCGGATGATGCCCAGCTGTTCCGCTTCGGGGGACAACACCCAAACCCCACCAGGGCCGGTCGCAAATATGGTTCCGTCTTCGGCCACTGCCATGCCGTCAGGATTGCCAAACCCTTCGCTCTTGCGCTCCGCCGTGACGTCAAGAAACAGGCTTCCGGCTCCGACAGTTCCGTCCTCAGCGACCGGGTAGGACAGATATTTGGAATCGTCAGGATCAGAGTTGGCGACGTAAAGGGTCGCGCCATCCGGCGAGAGCGCAATACCGTTGGGACGCGTCAATGTGCTGTCGATAACAGTCAAATCGCCATTTGGCCATAGCGCGAATACGCCGTTAAAATCCAGATCCTTGGCAGGGTTATCATCCTGGTCAATCAGTCCGTAAGGCGGATCGGTAAAATATACCGCGCCAGAGCTGTGAACAACAGCATCATTGGGTGAGTTAAGGCGTTTGCCTTCATACGTGTCGGCCAGAACTGTTTTGACCTGTGTGTCCACATCCATAGCGTAAAGGGCACGGTTACCATGATCCGGAACGAGCAAACGCCCATCCCCGGCAGGAAATAACCCGTTCGCGCCCGGCGAAGAGGTATAGTCAGCTTTCACTTTCGAGCCGGATGGTTGCATCCAGAGTTCCAGCCCGTCCTCTTCCGTAAACTTCCAAATAGAATTGCCGGGAACGTCCGTGAACAGCAAATAGCCGTCTTCCATCCAGACTGGACCTTCAGACCAAAGGAACTCGCCCCCTAGATTCTCGACCGCAGCGCCTTTGGCGAGAATACCCTCATCAACACTGTCGATCGCGCCAATAGTCGGGTAGGTCGGCTCGTAAGCCGTCGCGCACGCCGTTAGAAGAAGCAATGGGAGTACTCGTTTCATCGTCTTAAGCCTTTTTCGTTTTGGATGCGGTTGATCTACCCTAGCACCATTGCGGCGGCGCCATAAAGGGCAACAAAATGAGCCTGAATCAAACGAACAGGCACGTCTTTGACAAACCAGGACCCGTTACCTCGGTCCTGAAACCGGGCGGTGAAGTCAGATTCCGCAATAAACGGCGCGATATGACGCGAGACACCGCCTCCCAAGACGACTCCTCCCGCCGCGCCTAATGTGACGCAGCTATTGCCTGCAAACGTACCGAGCATTTCGCAGAACGTCTTGAGGCAAAGCCGAGCCACAGAGTTTGGATTGGCTTGCCCTGCCGCAACAATTTCGGACTCTTTCGTACAAACTCTCTCTTGGCCACGTATATCGCATAATGCCGTATACAGGCGATAAAGCCCGGGGCCGGAGATCAGTGTTTCGGCGGACACGAAGGGAATTTTGTCGTCCCAATACCGCAGAACTTCGATCTCAAGATCGGATTGCGGCGAAAAAGCGGTATGACCACCTTCGGTCGGCATAATACGAGGTGGCCGCCCTGGCAAAATACAGGATAGGCCCAGACCTGTTCCCGGCCCCATGACGGCAACCGGCTTGGCATAGTTGACCTTGCCCGTGATAAGCGTCTGAAACCCATCATCTGGGATCACGGTGGCGCCATTGGCCATCGCAACAAAATCGTTGAGGACAACAGCTTCCTGAAACCCGAAAATGGACTTTAAATTGTTCTCGGACACGATCCAGTCCACATTGGTCATACGGATTTCATCGTCAAATTTCGGTCCGGCAAAGGCGAACGCTGCACGTTTCGGTTTGACCTCAATGTCGTCCAGATAGGCTTCAACCGCGTCGTTAAAATGAGCAAAGTCCTTCACGGCAAATCGGTTTGAATGATGCAGCTCTATCGTGCCCTGCGGCGTACGCTCCGCCAAAGCGAAACGCGCATTGGTCCCACCGACATCACCAACTAATGTGTGATCCACACCCTATCCCTCATTTTGGCCGATGGCCCTTATCGCAGCAGTTGTCCCGCCACCTTATTTATTCTGTTACGGCCAAATCGCCCAATGTCGAGGCTCCACTTTCCGCATCGCTTGCAATTGCGCGTTGCGGCGCGAACATATTCATGCCGAGGGCAGAAAGATTACCCCGTTTAGGACCGCTGGCCGGAGTCCGGCTTTCCAAATCAACCCCCAGGACTTCGACCGTGCCATTAGCCGGATCGACGCGTATCAGATCTCCTGTTTCCACACGCGAGAGCGGACCTCCCAGCAGCGCTTCTGGATGAAGGTGGATCGCGGCGGGGACTTTGCCGGACGCGCCCGACATTCGGCCATCGGTCACCAGCGCGACGCGGAAGCCTTTATCCTGTTGCAATCCCAACACGGGTGTCAGCTTATGCAGCTCCGGCATGCCGTTGGCGCGTGGCCCCTGAAACCGCAGCACAGCGACGAAATCATGCTCCAACTCGCCCGCTTTATGCATCGCCATGAGGTCATTTTGGTCGTTGATGACGATTGCTGGCGCTTCGACAAGCCAGTTTTCTTCTTTCACGGCCGAGACCTTCATCACGCCGCGCCCCAAATTCCCGGACAAGCGGGCGAGACCACCATCCGCGCGGAACGGCGCGGAAATCGATGTCAGCACATCCGTGTCGAGGCTTTCCGTTGGGCCCGCCCGGTACAGCACTGTATCCGCTTCAGCGTGCTTGTTCCGGATAGGTTCGCGTGTGTACTCTGCGAGACCGTCACCGCCGGCAACGGTTTTCACGTCGGGGTGTAGAAGATCTGCGCCCAGCAACTCGCCAATCAGATAGGCCATGCCGCCTGCCGCGTGGAAATGATTCACGTCCGCGACGCCATTTGGATAAATACGGCAAATTAGCGGAACGAGCTTTGAGATATCCGCATAGTCGTCCCAATTGATCAAAACACCTGCGCTGCGAGCAATGGCTGACAAATGGATCGTTAGGTTGGTCGACCCGCCTGTTGCCATCAAGCCAACCAGCCCGTTTACTATAGCCCGTTCGTCAATCACATCGCAGGCTGGTGTGAAATCCTCGCCCATATTGGTGATTTGCACCGCGCGCCGCGTCGTCTGCGCGGTCATGGCATCGCGCATCGGCGTATTCGGATGGATAAACGAACTGCCGGGCAACTGCAGTCCCATAATTTCCATCAGCATCTGGTTCGTATTGGCGGTTCCGTAAAAGGTGCAAGTGCCGGGCGAATGATAGCTGGCGGCCTCAGCAGCGAGCAATTTATCCCGGCCAATTTCTCCCGCCGCGAATTGCTGGCGG
>Ga0115567_10006597_pt1 | contig 11076 bp, 11 predicted proteins | sample COGITO_mtgs_1204_2_FD_88679 | JGI IMG/M metagenome (GOLD analysis project Ga0115567, IMG submission 88679) | Pelagic marine microbial communities from North Sea - COGITO_mtgs_120412 | ecosystem: Environmental > Aquatic > Marine > Epipelagic | place: Germany:Helgoland, sampling site Kabeltonne... | reverse complement strand
TGCCGCCATGATTTGCTTGAATACTGCCGTCGGTATAGACATGCACTAATGCGCCGGCTTGATTTAAGTGCTTAGCAGTAAAGGAGATACCAAATTTTACCGGTGTTAAAGCCAAACCTTTCTTAATAATAGGACTGTTAGCGTTGAACTGCTTCATGTTCTCGCGGCGCGACCAATAATCACTAGTATCCTCAAGCGTGTCTATTAGCTCGTGCAAAATGTTGTCTTGCACTTCCATATGATATGGCGTGATATTGCCGGTGGCATGGGAATACAAATTTTGTTTGCGAATAGTAAGTGGATCTTTACCAAGCGCTCGCGCAATATTATCCATTATAGCTTCTGCCATAATCATCCCTTGCGGGCCGCCAAACCCTCTGTAGGCGGTATGCGAAACTTGATTGGTTTTTAGGCGGTGGCCATCAATTTGGCAATTAGGGTAATAATAGCCGTTGTCGGCATGAAACATAGCGCGATCAACAATTGCGTCAGACAAGTCGGGCGAATGGCCGCAGTTACCAGCAACGGTAATTTTAGCCGCAGTGATGTTGCCTTGTGACGTAAACCCAATGTCGAAATGATTTTCAAAAGGGTGGCGCTTGCCGGTGACAATCATGTCTTGCTGGCGAGGCAAACGTATTTTAACCGCGCAGGCATTTCTGACTGCCAGTAATGCGGCAATACAGGCCCACTGAGCAGCTTGGGTTTCTTTACCGCCAAAACCGCCGCCCATCCGCCGCATATCTACTACTATTCTATTTAACTTTACATTAAGCACTTCGGCCACTAACTTTTGCACTTCGCTTGGGTGCTGACTGGAAGAAAAAATAAGCATGCGATCTTCTTCTTCAGGCACAGCCATCGATACTTGCCCTTCTAAATACAAGTGTTCTTGACCGCCTATAGACAAGCTTCCGCTGGCCTTATGTTCGGCGTTAGTAAGCGCTTGCTCTGTATCGCCGCGCTTCATTGAATGACTTGGACGAACAAACGACTTTTGTTGTAATGCTGCTTCAACTGTTAATATTGGCTCACTAGGCGCAACGCTTATCACAGCGCGCGTGGCCGCAATTCTTGCTTGTTCTACCGTTTTCGCAAGCACTGCAAACACCGCTTGGCCATGAAATTTAATTTCTTTGTAAGCCAATACAGGGTCACCTTCAAACACTGGACCTATATCAATGTGACCGGGTACATCTTCAGCAATAATAATATCTATAACACCTTCACTTGAACGAACTTTGCTAAGGTCAATATGTTCTATTTTGCCACTGGTAACATTGCTAATACCTACTGCAGCGTGGGCTAAGTTTGCAGGTACAGGAATGTCGTCTACATAGCGCGCTGTGCCGCTAACGTGACGCACTGCGCTTTCATGCGGAGTATTTTTTATTTTGCTGCTTATTAAATGCTTATTTGCAGAATCATCAACGTCAGCGTTCTTTTCAGCATCGAGGTGGGGCGTATTTTCTTTAATTAACTTACGCATGCTGACTAAGCCTCGTTTCAATTTTACTGTTGCTGCTGTTGGTTTCTAACCAAAAGCGATGCCATAGGTTTGCGAGTATCTGTTTGCGGTATTCACCACTTGCGCGCACATCGTCAATAGGGGTAAATGCTTCGGATAGGATTTGCTTACCAAGAGCAAGTGTTTCGGCGCTTTGCCATTTTTTGCCTACTACAGAATGGCAAAGCTTTTCGCACGCTGATGGTGTAGCCGCTACGCCACCAAAGCCCGCAGATAGTGCTGTAATAATGCCCTCTTTGAGAGTCATATTTAATGCCATGCAAACCGCAGAGATATCATCCTCGATTCGTTTTGACACTTTATAAACACGCACAACCTGATCCGCTGCTAATAAAGGTATTTGAATACTATCTAACCATTCACTTTCACCCAGTTGGGTCTTTTTATAGCCAGTAAAGAACTCGGCCAATGGCATGTTTCGATAAGTATGACCGTTGTCTAACACCACAGTGGCGTTTAATGCAATCAAAACAGGCGGTATATCCCCTATGGGTGACGCATTTGCTATATTGCCGCCAATTGTTGCTTGATTACGAATAGGCACAGATGCAAAACGTTCCATTACCTCTTCAAGCGCAGGAAAGTATTTCAATAAGGTATCTTGCATCTCGCTTAATGTACAAACTGCACCAATAGTTAGTGTATTTGCGCTTATTTCAATACGTTTTAATTCTTTTACGCCCGTTAGACTTATCATTTTATCGATGGGCTGTAGTTGCTGCGTGCACACCAGCGCAAGGTCTGTACTACCAGCCACTAAAACTGCGTCGCTATGCTGGCGCACGGCTTCCGCTAGTGCTGCGCGAGTTTGCGGCAATAGAAGGTGTGGTGTGCCTATATCTGTTTGTGGCAGCGAGACTAATTGTTCTTTAATTTGTGCAGCGCTAATGCTGAATTTGTCAGGAGAGGGACTGGTGCACGCCCCAAGCGTTGCTTCTATAATGGGCTTATAACCTGTGCATCGACAAAGGTTGCCCGACAGCGCATTTATTGCATCATTTCGCTTAAGGATCTGATTCTTTTTATAAAGTGCAAACATAGACATTACAAAACCCGGCGTACAAAAGCCACATTGAGACCCATTGTGTTCGACCATTGCTTGTTGCACAGGATGTAGGTTTTCTCCATCGCGTAAATGTTCAACGGTAAGCAACTGCTTACCGTGAAGTGCAGACAAAAAAGTTACGCAACTATTGATAGCACGATATTGCAACGGATCCGTTTGGTCATAATCATTGTCATTAGGAGTCGCAGTTACTACCGTGCACGCCCCGCAGTCTCCTGACGCACAACCTTCTTTCGTGCCGGTAAGCGCTAAGTTCTCACGCAAGTAATTTAGTACAGTGGTGTCGGCACGCTCTTTTTCTATGTTCACCAATTTGTTATTTAATAAGAACTGAATCATGCAATGCCTACGAATGTGCTTTGAACTCTACTGGCACTATATAATTATTGGGGTTCAATAGAAACTAAAATCAATAAAAAGTAGACCATATGGTTAGTTTTTGCGATATTGCACTATTGTTGGTCGCAATTGATAGTGCGTGAAGCAATATTATTCGTTCAAAACCTTATACAAGGCTGTAACAGTTGACTAAAAAAGAGAAGAAACCCGCGGGCGAAATTGGTAAGCAACATAAAAAGGTAATTTTACGTGCTGCTGAAACCGCATTTGCGCAAAATGGATTCAAAGGCACATCTATTCAAAATGTGGCTGAACTTGCCAAGCTACCGAAAACCAACGTGCTGTATTATTTTAAAACAAAGCGCGAGTTATATAGCGGCGTGATGCAAGAAATACTGCATACATGGGACTCTAGTTTTGATACTGCCACCGAACAAGATGAACCTAGCGCAGTCTTAGCCAATTACATTGCAGAAAAAATTGAAATGTCGCGCCTAAACCCGAATGCGTCGAAAATTTTTGCTCTTGAAATCCTAAACGGAGCTGGTAATTTCGACGCGCAATTTAACGAACAGCACAAAGCGTGGTTTGAGGGAAGAGTGCAGGTGATACAAGCGTGGATAAAAAATAACAAAATGCAAAACGTTGATGCAGAATTTCTTTTATATCACATTTGGGCTTCGACCCAGCATTACGCCGATTTTTCAGCGCAGATAAGCAATTTACGTGGTAGCAAGATGAATATAAAAGACTTCGGTAATGCGACGAAAACCACAATTGCGATAATTTTAAGAGGCTGCGGCCTTAATGTGCCTACGCAATATTTGCTTAAGGCTTAAAAAGTATGCACATATGTTGACTTGGCATTAATACCGGCTTTGATAATAGCAATTGGCCGGTATTAGAAGCCTCCTCTACCAGACTCTTTTTGGCAGCACGAAAGGCGCACTCATCAGATTGGGATTGGAGCTGCAGAAATGCCAAGAAATTCGGGCATTTCCAAAAATATTTGCGGAATAGACTATCTAGTCTGCTCCATATCGATTAGGCCAACAAGGGTTTCTATCGCCGATTCCGGCACCCACGGCCCTCCACTGCTTGTCTGCGCGACCACGCCGATATTATGCTCAGGTGAAAAAGCATAAACACCTGCAAAGCCGTCAAGATCGCCATCGTGCAGATAAAATGTGCCTTTGGGGTGTTGGACTTCTATCATGCCCGTGCCGAAGCGGAAATTCGGGCGTGGACCGGGAGATGTTGTTTCGGTCAAGATCAGTTCGCTTCTTTGGCCACTGGCTGCATATTTGCGATAGGCGCGCAACTGATACACCTGTAAGCTAAGCAAATCCGAGACGGTCGAATATACTCCGCTGCCCGGTGTTGCATAACCCATAACATACACCCCTGTGGCGACCTGCCGAGCGTCTTTCCGGTAAGGTACCACTAGCCTTTTTTTCTGCGCTTCGTTCAGGTTCACTACAGTGTCAGTCATGCCATATTTCGAAGCAACGTTATTGTGGACGATAGCCGCATAATCTTTGTCGGTCGCGATCTCGTCGATCAGGCCGACTATCGCATACCCGCAATTCGAGTAATCAAATTTAGGCTCTGCTGATTCATCGAGATGGATTTTATTGATGTCATCGACTAGTTGGCGCCTCGTATAGCCATCAAGCCACACCTCGCCATCAACTCTGGTTTTATACACGTAACAATCATCATTTTTGATGCCCGATTGGTGTTGCAATAACTGGCCAAATGTAACGCTACGAAGTGTGCTTTGAGCTGGGGTGGCCAGAACAGAGGACAAGTAGGTTGAAAGCGGCATATCCATATCAAGTTTGCCGTCATTGATAAGCTTTTGCGTTGCGATACCGGTCAGGGTTTTGGAAAGCGATGCTATCTGGAAAATCGAATGTTCATCGACATATATATCGCTGCCTCTGCTCTGGCTACCATAGTTGAAAAAGCCCAGCGTTTCTCCTTCATATATAATGCCGACGGATAGAGCAGGTATGTCCTTTTGTTGGACGATATCGCTATATTTTCGTTCGACCCATTCCTTCACTGATGCCTTGCTATCCTGGCTTTCTGGCCCTTTCGTTATAGCGGCAGGCGCCGAAGCTAGTGGCCGAGTAGAGTGTGTGCAGTTGCTCAATATGAGCACGCTGCAGATTGATGTTATGATTATGGAGATCTTCATTATTATACATCCTTTGTGTGATCTGAGAAATTTAGTAGGTCGCCCGGCTGGCAGTTCAGTTCGCTGCAAATCGCTTCCAGTGTGGAAAAACGGATCGCCTTGGCTTTGCCTGTTTTAAGGATTGACAGGTTGGCGGTGGTGATGCCGACGCGCTCCGACAGTTTGGTGAGCGTCATGCGGTTGTCGTGAAGAAGGTCGTCGAGCTTGACGTTAATTGGCATTATACGGTTCCTTCCAATTCTTCGCGCATATCGGCACCACGGTCGAATATCCGGGCCAGAATAATAAGCAGGAGAAACAAGAGAATTCCGGTAAGGGGAAAGTCGAGATTTGTATTGAAGATTATCTCGACATCCGGCTTAGCCTCACCTAATTTACGAAGTATCCACTCTGCAAACACGACAATTCCCACCATAAATCCCTGAATGCCGATTGCGGCGTAAGCCATGCTCCTCAGTCTTGCTGCATTGTCACGCACAAACGGATCACCTTCGCCCGCCGATTTCACGATCAACACCATTTTATAAAGAAATGTTACCGCTAGGAAGAGTGCAAATACCACTGCAGCGAGCAGCGTGACTATGATCCATTTAAGGCCTGCGGTATCGTTCGACGCGTACTTTTGTAAGATCTCACTTGTTACAGCGTCGCTGCCTATGGCTATGCCGACCAAGCAGAAAAAGACTACAGTGCTTGCAAAAAGTATTAGTCCTATCAACACATATAAGATCCCGCGTGTTGCGGTAAGCACACCATCTTTCATAGGTTTACTGATATCTTCATTCATAATAATTCCCTTAGATTCGATATTGATAAACAATAACATAATATCGATAAAAGGCAATAAGTTTATTGTTATTCGATATAAAATAATTGAGCGCGCCTTTGCTAAACGAGCGCTCTGGGTAGATAAGAACGCCATTTACCTGAGAGCTTAACTCACTACGCAAAGTCTACAATTCGAATTCCGAGAGAGTGACCATTCAGTCTGCCATTGCGATATGGTTTTTGATACTCGTTGTAATCTTGCGCCATTAGCCCTCATCTAGCGGGTATGAGCGCAACATTCTATTAAGTCTGTCTGCTATGTGAGATTTGATGATCAATTTCATGTTATTCGGGCATTGAGATGCGTCAATAATATATTTGTATGTTTGCTCAACCTTCATGCATAATTTCTTTATTGAAGACTTAGTGGCGTTAAGTGAAAGGCCAATTTGCTGACCAAATACGATAAAATCGTGTTCGGTATAATAGCCGTACAGGTCGTATGCCGCAGAAAATTTAGCATCTACTTCGCTTTGAAGTAAACACAGCGTTAAATCTTCACTAAAATAACTAGGGTAAGGTGCAACAGATAACACGTCGTACAGCGGCGTAAAATTTGTCATGATATGTGAATGTGAATTTGGTTCCCTAAATAAGGATAGATTTTTGAGATGTAAGTCGTTGTTACCAACAATATAAGCGAATAATACCTGTAAAAAGCCATTTAAGCTTACGCCGCGGTTTTGGCCACTAACGGAAAATAAGGTATTGAGCGTTTGTTCATATGATAAAGCATCGCTGCCTTTATTGACTGGAGCAACCAAGCATAAACTGGCAGCGTCTTCGATAAAAAAGCGCTGGCCGTTTTTGTGCATGTCAAAGCGTTTGGTCACGTAGGCTAACTCACCACTTTCAAATGGCACCAAGGCATTTGCAGCAACGTTAAAGCCAACAGCCTTGGCAAGTTGCATTATGCAATGCTCGTTTTCGGGCAGGTGAGCGAACTCCTTAGGCGCTGGCTTTACTATATATTGTCCGTTTTTTTTCACGGGTATCAATACACCGTCATCTAGCGACATGAATAGCTTTTTTTGAGCGCCCGACACAGAGTTACCCTCTGTATACTCTGGCGCTAATTCGTTGAAGGTATGTGGGTCGCCTGTTACGTGCAAACCATTTTTAGGGAGTGAACTAATACCAAACATAGTTTTAAGAAAATAGCTGCTATATGGTGACTCATTACCTTGAGATTTTAACGAGATTGTCCCTAGTATTGGATTCATCTTGTGGCGTCCTTATTGGCCGGCTTGACCGTTATTGCGCCAATCAGGTCGCCACCATTGGCTAGCAATAAACCAAAATCATCACGTTTATCTAAACGGGATTTAGCAGCCTGATGCACTCTCACCCAGCCTTCCGACACTAAGTTAGTAAAAAAAGGGTGTAGGTCATCACGCAAGTAAGGCGCGCTGCGTAATGGGAAGTGGTAACCAATCGGAGGTTGGCGTTTATCAATATACGTTTCGTCATACTCAAAAGAATACGAGTTTGTAGACTTATCTTGGGTAAACTCTGTTAAATTGCCCGCAAACTGGCCATTAGTAAACACGTGGCCTTGCCGGTTAATCTTACTCATTTGGGTTTTTGCGGGAAATAGTGAGCGTCATACCCATGGCGTCTAATAATGCAAGGACTGTCGACACTTTAGAGTTAGTAGGATTGTTTGTCATTGAAGATATAGTGTTGGCGCTTACTCCGCTAAGTAACGCGAGCGTATCATTATTAGATTTGTTTGTACGCTTATAACGCTTAGCGATTTTGCCAAGTTGATAGACTTCGCCCAAGGTGTCACGCTGCTGCATAACGGCAATGAGTTTACGTTGAAGGTCTGAAGTTGCTTCATCGGCCTTTTTTCCGTAATCAGCAATTATGTGCTTAACATTTTCATTGGTAGACATATTTCACTCTGCATTTGGGTAAAAGTGCTTCAAAAACAATAATAACAATATGTAGATTGCTAATCAATAAAAAATAACACGTGCAGTTGTTGAAGTATGTTTTCAGCCTAATAATGCAAAGTTTGGCAGGGTGGAGTTCACTTACCGTCTAAATTAACGCTTCAATACGCCAAACTTTTACAGTCACGCATCCTTTTTTAAGAGTAGTTTTTGAATCGCACGTTTCTTACAACAGTGAATAGCCGGCGAGCAATATGTTAGACGCTACGCTAAGCTAGTGTGAGGTATAATGACCATTGCCTTAGAGACCTTTTTACAGCGTAAACGCTAAGAAGGAGCAATGCTGTACCAAGTTGCCCTCGCTTTACCATGACGCATAATTAAACCTTGTTTCACTAATCCTGCTAATCGGTTTTTGACACTTGGCTTAGAAATAGTGGTGATAATTTTACTAGCTTCGGCAATAGTGATGCGATTATTTTTTTCTAAATACTGCATAATAATGACGCTTTCTTTAGGCAAGTGGCTGTATCTTTCAACGAGGCTTGTTTTAAGCTGCAAATGGTCTTTTTGCCGCTTCAACGATCGGAAAAAGAAAAGTAACCAAGGTAACCAATCGGTATCAGACTTGAGCGTTTTTTGTGTTCTTTGCAATGATAAGTAATAACTGTCTTTGTTTTTTTCGATAATGCTTTCTAGAGAAGTATATGGGATATAGCAATAGCCTGATTTTAACATTAACAAAGAAACTAAAGCACGAGACAGTCTGCCGTTACCGTCTTGAAATGGATGAATAGCCAAAAAAACCACATTGAATATGGCTATCACTAAAAGAGGATGTACGCTTTTGTCGCCCAAAGATTCTCGTACCCAATAAATCAGATCCTGCATTTCTTTTGGTGTATCAAATGCCGATGTAGTTTCGAAAACGACTCCCAAACTTTCGCCAGTTTTGGTAAAAGCTTCAACACTGTTAGTGTGCTTTTTATATTCCCCTCTATGTCTGATGTCTTTATCAGAGTGCCTTAGTAAACTAGCGTGGAGTTGTTTAACATAGTTTTCAGTGACGTCAATAAACCTAAAGTTAGCGAATATAGTTGCCATAATTTCAGAGTAGCCCACAACCTCTTGCTGATCTCGGTTAGCAAAAGATTGTTTATTTACTTCTCCAAGTAAACTCTCAATTTCGCTATCGCTTAACTTAGCGCCCTCAATTCGTGTCGAAGATCCAATACTTTCAATAGTAGCAACATGCTGGAGATGTGTTAGAAAATCGGGGTCAAGGTTATTTTGTACTTTCCAACCACCATTAAATTCATCAATTTCAGAAGTGATGTTCATTAATTCGGGCGTTATGTTAAGTGTCCTTAAGTCCAATTGAATACCTACGGTTATTCCGGTTATCCAATCTTATCCGATTTTATCCGATACTCAAAATTTTTATCCAATTGTGCAGGTTCAGTCACTAAATCTGCCGACCAACCCTGTTCATAATTAGCACTATAAGCTCCTGCAATGTGTTTTGTATAAAGACTTTCCAAGGCGGGTCAAGCTGATACTTTCCAGCCCAATACAGTTTGACCAGATTCCCTGAAGGATCTACCAACGAAGCTTCTCGCCATAAATAAGGCTTATTTGTTGGCAAATATTCAAAAGCAATGCCTTTTGCAACCAGGGACTCTACCCACGTATCGAGTTGTTCATGTTCGAAGTAAATTGTAGATGGGTTATTTATAGCCTCGTCTATCACAAACGAGAATGTCGATTCTCCTTCAGGGCAAGCAAAGCGGATGTAGTGGTGCGTATCTACTATTAAAGTAAACCCCAAGGTAGAGTAAAACGCTTTTGTCTTTTCCATACAGCAAGCGGCAAGGGTTACTTGATTCAAATTCATACATAATCCAAGCATTTATATTTATTGCGTAAGTTCATAAAGCATTACGCTCCCTAGGCTCATCAGACATATACTCAACAAACTCTACCTCTACGCCGTTTGGATCGATGTAGTAAAGGTTTTGCCTAAACGAATGTTCCGGGCCGTGGTTAAAGGGTTCAAATCCAGCATTTTGCATGCGAACGCTTAAGGCCTTTAAGTTCGCCACTTTAATGCCAATAGTCGATATTACTTATCTTGAAGGTTGTGCCAACTATGTCACACCCATGACGCCCAATTGGCGCATAAACTGCGGCGTTTACCTGTTAAGGTGGAGAAAATAAAGCACGGAAGGTGGATTTATATGATTGTAAAAGAGAAACGGCTAGAGAAGGGCTGGTCGCAGGCGCAACTAGCCGAGTTCTGTGGACTTAGCTTGCGAACTATTCAGCGTATAGAGAAGGGCAAGCAACCCACAATGGAGTCGTTAAAAGCGCTTGCTTCGGTATTTGAAAGTACGACGGCCGAGATTGGGTATAGCGTTGAAGTTGACGAGACTTCACTTTCGAAAGAGGAGGCTCTTGTTTTTGACAAGGTAAAAAAGGAAAAACGCTTTGTAACTGACTTAATTGCATTCTTGGTGGTGGTGCCTCTTATTCTTCTATCTAATTACTTATTCGCGCCAGACCAGATTTGGGGGGGATTAACCGCGTTGGCTTGGTCTATCTGGCTGGTGATTGATGCGCAAAAAACATTTGATATATCGACGATACTCAGCAAGAGTTGGGAAAAACGGCGATTGGAAAAACGACTAGGGCGTAAGACTAAATGAAAATATTATTTAGCGTCTTCAAATGGTGTCTTGTTTCGCTAGCTTTGTCAGCTGCGCTAGCTACAGCGTACTTTACGTATGTAATAATGAGTTTTGATACTGAAACTCTCCCGCAGAATCATGGACAGGTTCAGTCTGAGCTGTTTTTGGGTATAGGAGATAAACAGACCTTATTAGTCGGGTTAGGAGGTTCAGAAGGAGGTAATGCGTGGGCCAGAGATTACTGGAAGGAACAAAGAGATCGCTTCATTGATAAGAATTACGCATTTTTGGCTGTCGGCTATTTTGGTACTAATGGCGCTCCAAAGAACCTTGATCGTATCGCATTAGACGGAGTGTATAGAGCAATTGAAGTAGCTACTAAAAACGCCTTAGTTAACGACACTTGCATTGTCGTAATTGGTGGCTCTAAGGGTGCGGAGTTAGCGTTGCTGATGGGGAGCTATTACCCAGATATAAAGGCGGTTGTTGGTATTGTGCCAGGGCATACCGTTTTCGCCGCGTTGACC
>Ga0115567_10006594_pt1 | contig 11077 bp, 13 predicted proteins | sample COGITO_mtgs_1204_2_FD_88679 | JGI IMG/M metagenome (GOLD analysis project Ga0115567, IMG submission 88679) | Pelagic marine microbial communities from North Sea - COGITO_mtgs_120412 | ecosystem: Environmental > Aquatic > Marine > Epipelagic | place: Germany:Helgoland, sampling site Kabeltonne... | reverse complement strand
GGTGCTGCGCGGCCGCGGACAGACCCGTTGATTGCCAACCGTCGCAGTCGCACGCTGCACCTCCACCAGCGCCAGCATGCGAAAGGCTGCAGTGCTCACATTCCGCGAGGGGAGAGAGAGCAGGAGCAGAAGGAGTGGGGCGCGCTCGAGGGGCAGATCGCAAAGCTGAGCGCCAAGGCACAGGACATCGACCGCAAGCTCGCTAAGGCACGCCCCCCCCGCCCGTGCCACCGTCGGCCGCAGCGCGCGCGCCTCGGAGGCAGGACGCAGCGCGGGCTGATTGATGTCTGACGCCGCGCCCCTGATCACAAACGATCGGAAGAACTGTTTCTGATTTATTCCGTGCGCGGCCGCAGGGCGGTACGGACTACGAGCAGCTGAACGCGTGGACCGAAGAGGTGCTGCGCCAGCCGCGCAAATGCCCGCGCACATGCAGGCGTTTGACCGCGGTCAAACGCCTGACCGCTGCGCTCCGCCCTACTGCTCAACACTCCCGAGCCGGGCCGCGTTGAGTCCCCCGCCCCCCCCGCCCCGGCGCGCGCAGGCCGCGGCGATCGCTGCGGAGATCGAGACGAAGGAGCTTCGCTGGATGGAGCTGGCAGAAGCGTACCCCGATGCGGCCTCGTAGGCGCAGGGCGGTGGCGGCGCGGCGAGGGCGCGCGGCGCGCGAGTGCACCTCAGGCTTTGCGGGCACGGCGTGCAGCGCTGCTCGTGGCTGCGCAGCCAGCACAGCGACCCACACGGCATCGCGCCGCGCCGGCGCTGGGCATGAGCGCGCGCGCGCGCGCGCGCGCGCCACCCCGCGCGCAGCCGCCGGGCCAGGCAGGCTTGCCGCGACGCGTTTACTGCGCCTGGCCCGGCTCGCCCGAGAGCATGACGCCCAGCATGCTCGGGCAGCTGTCGGACGGCGGGGTGAGCAGCTGCCCCGCCTCGTCCGCGGGCGGGATGAGGTAGAGCAGCGTGGTGGGCGAGTCGAGGAGAATGCCCGCGCGGCGCTTCTCGAGCATGGTTTCTGCGAGAGAGGCGTACGCCTCCTCGTCCGCCTCGCCCTCGGGCTCCATCTCCAGCACGCTCACGCGCCCCGAGTCGCGCTGCGACAGCAGGTACTCCAGCACCTGGTCAAGCCCCGCGGGGCCCTTGAACCCTAGCTCGCGCGGGATCCGCGCCAGCAGGTTCTCCCCGGCCACCAGCGTCGCGCGAAGGTTGCACCCCGGCAGCGACTTCTTGCAGAACACCGACGCCAGCAGCTTCAGCATCGTCTCCTTTGACCCCAGCGTCGCCGCGCGGAAGTCGCTACCGACGTTGGCTGCCGCGTCCTGGATGCTCACCGCCGCCTGCGCCGCGCGGTCGCGCCGCGCAGAGATGGACACGGCCACCAAGCAGCCACCCGGGGGCTGCAGGTCCTCGCCCGGGCCCACAAGCGCCCGCGCGAACGCCGTGTGCGGCGGAACGGCGTACAGCAGCAGCTTCTTGCTGTCAATGAGCACCACGCACTTGTTCTCCCGCCGGAACGCGTCCAGGAACTTGCCGAACGCGGGCTCGCTCCCGCCCGCGCGACCCTCCTGCGGGAGGCACAGCTTGTACACCGTGCGGATGCGGCTCGGGTCCTGCGTCTTCTTCGCAACGTAGTCCTGCACCACCTCCACCTTGACCGACCCGCGCACGCGCAGCTCCGCGGGCATGAGGTCGTGCACGCCCGGCCCGGAGAGCAGAAACGCGTCGAGCTCGAAGGGCTCAGGCGCCGCGCCGCTGCGCTCCGACGCCTGCGGCACAACGCGCCCGGACCACACGTGGTGCCCAGGCATCGCCGCCTCCCCCTGCCCAGCCACCACGCGTGCGACCGCGTCCTCCGCGTCGGGCAGCAGGTCCGGGTCTGCGCTGATCTGCAGGTCGAGCGTCGGCGAGGAGGCGAACCCTCGCGCCGGGTCGTCACCGTCCGACCCTGCGCGCGCGTCGTCGTCGTCGTCGATCGACGGCTTCCACTCCCACTCCTTGTTGTAGTCCTTCAGCGACGCGGTGTCGACCGCCACGATCGTCCGAGCGTGCGCGGCCTCCTGCGCCGCGCGCTCGCGCGCGCTTTGCTCCTCCTCGCGCTCCCGCTGCTCTCGCTCCCGCCGCTTCTGTTCCGCCTCCTCCTCCTTCTTTTTGTCAATGTCCGGCATCAGCTCTAGCCCCTGGTCTGTCTTGCGGAGGTTGATCCCTTCTGCAGCTTGTTTCAGCTGCTGCAGCTCCTTGCTGTTGATGGTCTCGACGAGGCTTGCCTCGGCTGCTGCATCACGCTTCTTCTTTAGATCCTCGCTCGCCAGGTCTGCAGCGCTCATCGTTGCGAGTTTGAGGGCAGCAGTCTTCCCTGTCATAACATCATCCCGGAGATTCGCGTTCTTAGTCAGGTTGAACTTGAGCATCTGGAACTGCTTCTTGTATTCCGCGCTCACGCAGCCCTCGTGGGCGAACACGCCTTGCTCGATCTCCGTAGCAATCGCGCGAGCCTTCTGGCGATTCGCGTCCCCGCTTCCACCAGAGAGTGCATCCGACAACAATGCGGTCACCTTTTCGCGCATTCGCTGGTCCTCGCTTGACAGTGTGACCACAGCGAAGGGCGCAGCCGCACGGGGTGACCCACCCGAAGCACGGGGCGACCCAGCCGGCCCAGTGCGCGCCGCCTTGCCATCACGCCCGCCGCGAGTCGACAGCGGTTCCTCTGCCCGCCGTTTGGCTGGCTTGTCCATAATCGCTCACCGCCTTGTGCTGTGGCGCCGGCCCAGCCTGCCTGGGGCAGTCTCTTGGGTCGGTTCTCGAGTTTTTGCTGCGCGCGGACTCGAGAGAAATTGAGACGGGACCAAATTGACAACCCCGAGGCGGGCCCTTTATGAATGAGATGAGTAAAGCGACTAGTCTCAGAATTTTCTTGGGGGGCGCATCTGCAGATGCCGGTCTTGAAAGGTGACTCTGGCCGTCAGAGAAGAAGCCAGCGTAAAGCAGGGGTCACTTCGGGTGGAGTCGTTAAGGTGCTCCATGCGTGTAATCCCTATTCATCCCATGGCAACTAATGTTGCGTGCCGCAAGAGGATGATGGACCTCAATTTGAAGGGCCTCGACTTGAGCAACAGTCCAAACTGATCGAGAAGGAACGCAGGGACGGCCAAAAGTAGGGGCAAGGGAGCTCTTCAACCCTTCGTGCGTGGCAAAAGGGCCAAACGACGGCGTTTGGGGAAGAAGCGTCGCCCCTGCTTGGTTGTACAAGCTTTTCCTTGCTTGAGATCGTCAGTGAATAATGAGTGCGAGCAGCCGCTTTCCCGCTGCGCGAGGCTGTTGAGGAAAATTGCTTGCTTTTCCCACACACGGTCTGTGTCGGAGCGCACTGATCCATGCACGGGCCTTCTTTCAAAAAGGTTCATTTCGGTTCCCGAAAAATCAGAGGGCGGCAGAGCTTGTGCGCGCTGGAGCGGGGACGGCCTTCACGCCACACAAGAACGGCAGCCGGCCATTCAAGGGATGGGTGCAACTTGCTGCCTGCCACAGCGTCGAGGAGGTGTGCCGGCGCGCCTGTGCGTTGCGCAGGCTAATAGGACACGCAACGTGTCCGATTAGTACGGGGGGAGGGACGCGGCGTGTCCGGTCAGTACGGGGGGAAGGAGGGGGGCGGCTTTTTCGCGGTGATGGGGGATGCCAGAACCGAGCCGACCCTTGCGGGCGGGGGGGGGCGTGTTTGCCGGCCTCAAAGACCCAACTCCACGAGCAGGTGACGAGCCTCATGCGCGAGGTTTCGGCAGAGGCGGCCTCTCGCAAGGGACGCTAGGCGCCAGCCACGCTACCCTCCGTGTGTCCTGGCAAGCGTCAATGCGCGCCGCGGGCTGAGCACGATGTGTGCGTGGTCTGGGGCGCCAGCGCGACACGGCTCAGGGGGCGAGCAAGGTGTTGCTCGCGCGCAGCGATCCGCTCTCTTGCAATCACTTCGCAGCCTGCGCCCTTCCCGCGCGACTCTCGCGGCAGCGCGCGCGCCGCCACACGAGCAGCGCGCCGCCGCCCCGCCCCGCCGCCGGTCAGAGGCGGAGGTCGCGCCGGATGGCATCCACGAGCTCCCTGTCGCGCTTGTGCCGCAGCGCCAGCTGCTGCAGCAGCGTCATCTCCTCCTCCTCCCCCTCCTCCTCCGCGCCCTCCCCGTCACTTCCGGGCGCCGTCTCGCGCCGCGCGCGCGGCTTCGGCACGCGCTTGGCGAACTCGATCGCCCGCTCACGCTTCGACGGCGCCCGCGCCTTAGGGCGCGGCTCGGGCGCGTGCGCCGCAAGCTGCCGGTTCTCGTGCCGGACCGACTCCGCGTACGCCCGCACGCGCTCCTGCCGCTGCCGCTTCTCCGCCAGCTCGTCCGGATCGTAGTCCGGGCCGAGCTTCCCGAGCTCCGCGTACTCCGCCCCGGCGCCGTACTGCGCCACGTAGTCGCGCAGCGAGTAGGGCGTGTAGTCCACCGGCCGCCGCTGGCGCGAGTACGCGAGCTGGTCCTTGGGCCCCGCGGTCTCGCGCACGTCCGTGCGCTGCCGCGCGTACTGCTGCGGCGGCGACTGCTCCCGCCCGCGGCTGCGCGCCCAGCTGCTCTCGCCCGCCTGCCCGCCCCCGAGCGCGCGCCCCTGGCTGCGGCTGCGCGCGGGCAAGGGCGGCGGCGCGGGTCAGCTGGAGCGCGGCGCGGCTGCGAGCTCGGAGGCGCGTGCTTGGGTGATGCGGGTGCTTGCTGGAACCTCCGCTCTCGAAAGACGTTCGAGTCCCGCCGGGCCTGCGGCCGAGGCAGCCGCGGTTGCTGCTCCACAGCGCGCCAGGGGCGCGCCTCGTCCCCCCTTTCCAGCATATCCGGTGCCGGGCGCGTCGTGCGGCCAGGATCACCCACCTGGTATGAGCTCGGTTAGTTGTACTCGAGGGTGTGTCTCGGGCAGCAGAGCCGAGCGCTGCGAGCGCACCTTGGCGTGCGAGCCGTCCTTCCCAACAACGGAAATCTTGCTCTGGAAGCGTTGCAAGAACGAGCTTTTCCCCCCCGTGCTCATCAGAGCCGCCATGATGAATTGACACGAAACGAACGCACGACCTCACTCGCCGGCAGGCGCTCGAGTGCGGCGCCGAACAGTGGAGCTTCGGTGCTGCCGCGCACACCAACTGCCACCCGCTTAATGACAGGCAGCAGTATGCGCGCGTGAACCGATGCACCGCAGCGGCAATTGAAACGACCGCGGCACCAACGTGCCCCGATAGGACGTGTCGCGAGCGGTAGGTTGTGCGTCGGGTCGGTGCCTGAGGCCCGACACGACGCTGGCAACGCACCGTGCCGTACCGGAGAATTTGGATGGTCGAGACAGCACGGGCCCGCCTTCAATCGGGTTTGCTGTCTTTACTTGGGGTGTAATTATCCTGGGAGGACGGGTTGCGACCGGTAGATTGTTCTGTCTGTCTGTCAGCGGACCCTTGATCCGGCTGATCCGCTCTCTGCCCCCCCCCCCTCCCTACTGTACACTCGCGCTCGGCACGAGTTGTGCCCACCTATTGCACTCCCGGGTGCCTCCTAGTATCAGGTTCCAGCCCTCCTCGCCCAGATTTCGAATTTAAGCGTGCCCCACTGCTTGCATTGACGATCTTGCATGGGCAGCAAAGGACTTGCCTAGTTCATGCGCCTTTTGCCCTTGTCTGTCGTATTCGCTTCTTCGTCTCGTTGTCTGCTCAACGGAGCGCCATCCATAATTCCTGGAGCTTCATTCATCCCCTCGCCATTTTCCTTGTCCTCAGCACGGCCCTTTACCTTGAAACCTCGACGACCGAAACGCCCCCCTTTCCGTCTCGCCATGTCTGGTGGTTTTGACGCTGCGTCATCGGGCCCGGATGACGTCCTGCGATTTTGGTTCGGGAACGAATGGTGCAATTCAACCCGACCGTGGCCTGAGCTATTGATATTGTTTCCAAAGAACGCTGAATTTGCCCTGTGGTCTGTTAGGTTTGACGATCAAGAGCGAATGAAGACACCTCAGTACCACAAGGAGCGAAACAAGGTGCTTGCGCATCGATTGTGTCCCACTTGCCGATCTACGTGCTGCGATAGCTGCGAAGCAACGGATGCTAAAATACGCTATGCGGGGCGACCTGGCAAGCTGTGGTTCATGAGCAACGACGCGACTGATGCCGAGATCCGCAAAAGCTTCATGCCCTTGATCCGCGCTGCTATTGCTGGCGAGCTCACTGCGGCGGAGTGGAGCACGCACCCTGGCATGATTGCGCAGGTGAATGCGCTTGACGACATCCAGCACGATTGAATCCTCCCGCTCGCTCCCTTTGCAGTGTTCACTGAGACGCCTTGGACGCCTTGACCGAGCAGATAGTGCTGCTGGACCAATTCACTCGCAACGCCTTCCGCGGCACTGCAGAGGCAAAAGTCCCACATCCCCCAGCACGAATTCCGCGAGCGATCTCACCGCCAATGCGATGGCCGGTTGCCTCACCAGTCCACCGCAACACTCTCCGAGCAGTCATTCGCAGGCGACGCACGCAGCGTGTCACTTGTGCGTACTCTCATCGAACAAGGTGCCCCGCCGAGCTGGTCCCAAGCCCATCGTGTAGGCGTGCGTGCGGGTGCTCCGCTGCCAAGCTCTGACTGCGCGGCACGGCGCTCGCAGACTGCAAAAATTCGCTTCCCCAGCCTGCTGTCAACTTGCTCGCCCTCCCGCTGATGTTCTGCCCAGCCCCTGGCACTCAGCCTGACGCCCTCTGGATACCCGCTTCCGAGTGGGCATGACGCCCGCATTTCTGCAGGCACTCGGAAATTCTGGCCGATCACGAGCTCTTGCTTCGTCAAGGTCCCTTGCTGGGTGCGTTGTGCTTCCTGAGCGGCAAACCCATGTTGCGTGTCCGCTGCGTCTCATTTGCTCTGTCGCATTCTGAACCGTACCTCCTGGGCATGATGGTGGGGCTGGTGCTGTGCAGGGATTGCAGACGCACAGATGCAGTTCGCCCGAGGACACAAACACGTGATTGACCGCTTCGGACGGTACCAAACCCGATCCTCCTCTTGCGTGTCGTCAAACCGCACGGTGAGGGAGTGAGTGTACAGTAGGGACAAGGGGAGGGGCAAAAGTGGGGAAAGGGGGGGGGGGAAGGGTCCCAGCCTCGACCAGATCGCGAGGAGGGCGCATCGCTGACCGTCAGTGTGGCCGCTTCGCCAAGGTATCCGCACCGCAACGCGCAGCACAAGCGAGAGTCGACGCCTGAGGAGCTCGAGTGGCTGGCATCGCCGGACCTCCCGGGCTGGGCGCGGTCGCAGTTGCCAAAGTGAAGCCTTGCAGCACTTGCGACTCGCGCGCACACAGAGGTGTAGGATTTATATACATATTCTCCGATTCACACGGCTTATCTAACCTATTTGCGTCTGCCATGTTTCTGCTAATCTACAACGTGGGTCGGGCACAGTCAGAGGAAGACTCGTGCGGCGAGATAATTGTGTCCACAAGGTTCGACAACTCTCCCAGGTTTGCCTTCAAGTGTGGGCAACGTTCGACAAGCCTCTTCACGCCTTCTTTGGCTACAAACGCACTTCGCTCGAGCTCGATTCGATCTTGAGCCTCTTGCAGAACCAAGCGGTCCAGTACGGCCGTCGGGACGCCGGCACTGGTAGGCACACTTGATCGCATCTGTGAGCCCATCTTTAACTCGGCATGGCTGGCACGCTTGGCGTCGACATCCTTGCCTTGTGTCATGGATTCCAGGATGTCATCAGTGGTTGGAAGCAGCGACGACACCAAAAGTAACAACTGCGCACAAGAGTCCAGAGTCTCGTTAGCACTGTGATTACGCTGCAAGCAAGCGTGGGTTGGGTCATTCTGCGCACGACACACGGCATCGGAGCGGTATGGGTGCGGGGCGCACCGGCACTCCAATGAGGCCCAGGGCAACGACCGCGAAGAGGACCTGCAGCATAACCTCATCGCCGTGGGCAATCTCAGAGCTGCTGTGACTAGCCTCTACAAGTTGGTCAACAATGTGAGCTCCAAACGAGCTGCCGTGCGGCACCTTGCTCGCCACCACCGCATCGATCGCATGTGCGCCCATCGTCGTGTGATGCTTTGTAGGGAACAGTCTTGCTTTCGCAGGGTTTTAGGTCACGCAAACCAAATAGGAGACCTATATGTGGCACTGAGGTCACGCTGATTGGACACACTCCGGAACGGACTTTGTCAACTTGTGGTTGACTTTTGGACCATTTAGGCGTGTTCCCGTCACGCGGGCCCGCGTCAAAAATATCAGACACAGTGTGACTCTGTCTGTGTCTGCCAATTTGAAGTGGCAGTTTTCGTGTGTGAGACGGGCGCTTAAAGCACGTGAAGATTTCCCCACCAAGTCGATGGGGCAGCCGACGGTCGGCGTTGCCACTGAGCCGCCGGCAGCGGCCGCTGCCCGGATGAAGGAGTATGTCGCAGCGCTTTTCCCTACTGTTGCTCCTCTAGCCCGCCCACGTGGTTACCCGCACAATCGCTCGGCGCTGCTTCAAGCCTGCAGCTCGGAGGAGGAGGCTAGCAGCTTGCAGAAGAGCCTAGAGGAGGCTGCAGGTCCTGCCTTGCAGACCCTCTGCTGCGCGGTATTGTTGCGGATCTGTATCATCTCATTCTTTCCACATGCTGGATATGAACACTGATTTTGTAGCGTGTGTGGCCCGATCAGCGCGGTGCGGAACATGCCCTCTGTGCAAGCGCCACGAGCTGGCGCCCGAGGACGCAGAGCTTGCGATTCACTGGGACATTGACTTTGCAAAGATGGAGTGGTCGATCGCGCGTGTTACTCCAGCGTGCCTGTGCTCCCCCGCCCCGGCGATGGCGTGCCCCCTCTGTAGGAGTGCCCTGCACGCTCCTGCCTCCAGGGAGGGCAAGGGGTCGCTGAAACCCAGCATCGTGCGCAGTCACTGCAGAGAGGTCGGGGATGCTGATGCGCTGCTCAACGCGATGCTGCAAGTCTCGGACGCTGCAGGCGAGGTTGCCTTCGCAGGACTCGCGGCGCACCTGCTCGCTGCGAACGGTCTGGGCAAGGAGCGGGGCGAGGCCGTCCAGGCCGCGCTCAACGCAACGCACGCAGTCAAGGTGTCTCGCCCACGCCCCATCCTGCCACGCACCCGGAACCTTCCGGGCGTACCTGAGCTGAGGGCAGCTCCCCCCTAACGCCCCTGTTCACGCCTCCCTCCGCCGCCGCAGGTCGTTGCAGGGAACCTCAACTGCCGGGTGCGCAGCGCGAGCGGCGCGGTGCTCGCGCCTGCGGGAGTGCCGAGCGAGTGCGTCAAGACGCTGCGGGCGATGAGTGGAGGCGGCGCGGTGGATTTCCCTCTCCCGGGACCCTCCCCGGGCGTGCGTCTCTCTGCCGTTGAGGCGCTGACGTGTCTGGGAGCTCTCTGGTGCAGGGCGGCGGGGAGACACGGCGCAAGAGCGCGGGGGCGTCGGGGGGGGGCGGGTCCTCCAAGAAGCGCAAGGCAGGCGCCGGGGACTCTGCGGTGGAGCCGCGGCGCGGGGCAGAGGTGCTGGCTGGAGCAACGCCGGCTAGGAAGGGGGCGGGGGGCGGGAAGGCGGCGCGAAGCGTCGACAAGCGCCGGGCGTCGGTCGCGTGAGGCCCGGGTGCGGGCTCGCTCTTTCTGCGCAAGGTGTTCCGGGGGGGGGGTCGCGATTGGGGGTTGCGATGGATCCAAGAAATGAAAGTGTGCAGAAGCGTTGCGCAGCAGCCGGCCGCGAGCGCAGAGCCGATTCACTCTACACCTTCCCTCTAGGTCCCTACCGGGGCGACCCCGCCGCTCTCGCAGAGCGCACGCCAGTGCGCCTCGTGCGCCTCGCACCCGCGCGGGAGGGCCGCCACCGCGCCGCCTGCGCCGCCCGCGCCGCCCGCGGCGGAGTGCAGGACGAAACGGAACGCGGTGGCGAACACCTGTGCGTCGCCCGTGGCACGCGCCGCGTCGAGCAGCGCTGCGGGCGCCACTTTGACGCCCGCGCTGCGCTCCTTGATGAAACGCAGCGCCTCAATGACCCGCCCGCGCTCCAGCAGCACCTCCACTAGCTCCTGATCCGCGCGCTGCGCACGCCCCCGGCCCCCGCACGTCAGCAGCAGCGGCGGCGCGCGCAGCGGCGAATGTCACGCCCACGCCAAAAGAGGAAGAGCACACGCAGCGGCAAACGTCACGCCCGCGCCAAAAGAGGACGCCACTGCGCACCAGGCGGTGTAGCATGTCGAGGGCAAGCTGCTCCGCGGAGGGGTACGCCGGGCCGATGGCGAGCAGGCGCGACGCGACCGCGAGCGAGTCGTGGAGGACGTGGTACTGCAGCAGCTGATGCAGCACCTGCGGAGTTGGAGCCATTGGTCGTTCCGGCCCGCGGTCACGACGCGCGGTACAGCGCCGGTGCGCGACCGCGGCGCGCCGGCGGCGCAGAGGCGCGCTCTGCCCGCGGGCGCGGGGCGCGGAGGGACGAGACGTGTCCGATTAGTACGGGGTGAGGGACGCGGCGTGTCCAGTTAGTTCGAGGGGGGAGGGGGGGCGGGCTGACGTGGAACTTGGGCGGGGGCGCGAGGATGAGCTTGAGCACAAAGTCGACGACGAAGGGCTCTGCCATCTGCGCGCGTGCGGAGAGCGCGCGGAGGTACTCGACCAGCACCGCGAGGAGATACTCCTGCCGCCAGCGCCCGCCCCGCGCCGTCAGGCGCGCCCCCCTCCCTCCCGTACAAAGTGGACACGCCGCGTCCCTCACCCCGTACAAAGTGGACACGCCGCGTCCCACGCCCAGGCTGGCGCGCGCCGCGGGGGACAAGGCGGCAAAGGCAGAAGCAGAGGGAGAGGCAGAGCCTGTGCCGCGCGGGGGGCGCGGGGTCGCGGGGGGCGCGCAGGGCCGACCTGGTCGACGGCGTCGCCCGCGAGGATCGGCTGGAACACGTGCTCGAGAACCTGCGCCCAAAGAGCGAGCGCGTGCGCTAAACGACCGACGCCGCACAAAGAGCGTCCGGAGGCTCGCGCGCGCGCGGGGGGGGGGGGGGGGGGGGGCTGGCGCGCCGCGGACCTCGCCCTGGCCGCTGTACCGGGGCCAGG
>Ga0115567_10006592_pt1 | contig 11080 bp, 6 predicted proteins | sample COGITO_mtgs_1204_2_FD_88679 | JGI IMG/M metagenome (GOLD analysis project Ga0115567, IMG submission 88679) | Pelagic marine microbial communities from North Sea - COGITO_mtgs_120412 | ecosystem: Environmental > Aquatic > Marine > Epipelagic | place: Germany:Helgoland, sampling site Kabeltonne... | reverse complement strand
TTATGGCAACCGGGAAAGATTATTTTGCAGATGAAGTAGGCACCTTAAACCTAAAACAAACGCCTAAAAAAGTAATTAATACAGGAGATGTAGGGTATCTTATTACTGGGATTAAAGAGGCAAAAGAAGTAAAAGTAGGTGATACGATTACAGACGCCAAACAACCTACGACAAATATGGTTGAAGGTTTTGAAGATGTAAAACCTATGGTGTTCGCAGGAATCTATCCAGTAGATACTGAAGATTATGAAGAGCTTCGTTCCTCCATGGAAAAACTACAACTTAATGATGCGTCATTGGTGTTTCAACCTGAAAGTTCTGCCGCACTAGGTTTTGGTTTCCGTTGTGGATTTTTAGGAATGTTGCACTTAGAAATCATTCAAGAACGTCTAGAACGAGAATTTGATATGACCGTTATCACTACTGTTCCCAATGTATCCTATAATGCATATACCAATAGAAATCCTGATGAATTAATACTCGTAAATAACCCGAGTGATTTACCAGACCCTTCTAAGTTAAACCGAATGGAAGAGCCTTATATTAAGGCATCTATTATCACAAAATCTGATTTTGTGGGTTCAGTGATGTCGTTATGTATCGAAAAAAGAGGACTCATAACCAATCAAACCTATTTAACCACAGAACGGGTAGAGTTAACTTTTGATATGCCGCTGGCCGAAATCGTTTTTGATTTCTACGACCGATTAAAAACAGTCTCAAAGGGATATGCTTCTTTTGATTACACGCCCATAGGAATGCGCGAGTCAAAACTGGTCAAAGTCGATGTACTCCTCAATGGAAATATCGTGGATGCCCTTTCAGCTTTGCTGCACCAGGATAATGCGTACGATATTGGTAAAAGAATGTGTGAAAAATTGCGACAACTCATCCCAAGACAGCAGTTCGATATCCCTATACAAGCGGCGATTGGCGCAAAAGTTATCTCTAGGGAAACCGTGAAAGCGTTGCGTAAAGATGTAACGGCAAAATGTTATGGTGGTGATATTTCGCGTAAGCGTAAATTACTGGAAAAGCAGAAAAAAGGGAAGAAACGTATGCGCCAAGTAGGGAATGTAGAAATCCCGCAAGAAGCATTTATGGCGGTGTTGAAGTTGAACGATTAGAGAATAATCTAGCTTATAAGATAGTGTTCAAACCTCTCGGGTTTTAAAATCTGAGAGGTTTTTCTTTGATATTTGTTTTTTTGAGACTTCAAAAATTATCCTCCACACTCTGTGCCTGCTTCCTCTAGATCTGCTATATATACATCGTAGTCTGTATCTGTGTCTTCACCATTTACTGAGGCTTCACCATTGCTTTCTCTACATACCTCAAAGTCTTCGGTCTGCTCAGAGCTACAAATGGTGCATGAACTATTATCATCTTTACCACAAGATTGTAGCAGAGAAGAGCAGCATAGTAGAAGTAGAAAAAGGGATAAAAGCACTCTCATATTTTAGTATATATTTTTAGAACGAAAATTTGGTGCGTTTATTTCTAAGATTCAGAATTTGGTGTTTCTTCTTGGGTTGCTGTAATGACATCTTCAAAATCGATAGGCTTTCCTAAATAGGCAATAATACTACCATTTTCAACAGGTACTTCATCCAAGGTGTCCAATAAATCAATATGCCCTTCAGGATTTTTAATAAATAATGCTATGGCATCTTCATTATCTCGTATCATATCTAGTACTCTTAAAAACATGCCATGGTCGGTCACTTCAATTTCCTGAATGGACGGGTAATCTCTTGCTACTTCGGTAAATTTAATATAATCATGGGTGTTGCTAAAAATTTCATTTGTTTTCACCTCTTCTTTTCTAAGAAGTTCATTTGACGTCATTAACCGAAACGTTCCGTTTTCACCAAATTGTTTTCCAAAACGACTCATGGCCTGCCTGTTGATCTCATCGTTTCCGGTCATTGCGAGTAAATATCCTACATCACTCAACTCTATATTATCGGTTAAGTCATCACTATAAATATTCGCATTTATGGCGTCAATGCCTAATTCTTTTGCTTTTTGAATATTACTTCGGTTCGAGTCGATTAAAACAACATGTCTGTCATTTTTTTGAAGATAGGTTGCAATCAATCTTGACACTCGTGATCCACCCACAATCATAATCCCTTCAGATTTTTTGAGGAATACACCCAATAGTGAAGCGACAAGACGGGCGGTGGTAGCGTTTAGCAATACCGTTACCAACACCAATCCAAAAACTAATGGTGTAATGTATTCAGCACCTGGCACACCTTTAGCCACTAGCTCTGTACCAAATAGTGAGGCAATACCGGCAGCTACAATACCGCGTGGCCCTACCCAACTTATAAATAGTTTTTCGTTTGTTTGTAAGGAGGAATTTATCGTGCTCAAAAACACACCTATGGGTCTTATTAAAAAGATAATAATGGCAAAAAGAACTGCTGTTTTCCAATTGTACACTAATAATAGATCATCAAGACTGATGTTTGCCGCAAGTAATATAAATAAGATCGAAATAAGTAAGACACTCAACGACTCTTTAAAGTATAAAAGTTCTTTTAAATTAGGCAAATCGCTGTTTCCTAAAAACATACCCATTACTACTACTGAAAGTAACCCTGACTCATGTGCAAATAGATCACTCAGTACAAAAATAAGTAGCACAAGGGCTAGCGACGCTACATTTAAAAGATAATGCGGTATTACCTTACGTTTTACCGCTTGATACATGGCAAATCCACCAGCGAGACCAAAGGCAAAACCGATCACAATGATGCGACCAAATTCAATTAAAGCATGTTTAGTATAACTGTCTGAGCCATGACCCCCTTCGCTTGCCGGTAAGATATCAATACTGATAAAACCAAAAACCAAAACAGCTACCAAAGCACCGATGGGATCAATAAGAATCCCTTCCCACTTTAAAACGGAAGAAACGTCCTTTTTTAACGGAATATTTCTCAAAATAGGCGTGATTACAGTAGGTCCTGTCACTATAATAAGTCCTGAAAATAGAAAGGATATTTTCCAATCCAATCCAAATACATAATGAGCCGCTACACCAGCGCCAAAAAAGGTTATCATGGAACCTAAGCTTATCAATTTACCAATGACGCCGCCGGTTTTTTTTACTTCACCCATTTTTAACGTGAGCCCTCCTTCAAAAAGAATAATCCCAATAGCAAGTGAAACAAAATAAAATAAGCTTTGTCCAGGGAAAAATCCTTTTTCCGAATTCCAAATAGGTTGAATCCATTGGGCTCCGTCATCAGAATAGAGGGTTGACAACGGTCCTACTGCAAGCCCGATTAAAATTAAAGGTAAAATTGCTGGAATTTTAAACTTCCACGCAACCCACTGCGCTAAGATTCCTAAAATGATAATTCCGGCAAGTTCTAACATACGTTCAATTTTGTGTGAAAATATAAAGATACTATTTCAGTAGGAAACATTTAGTAAAAGATTAACCGCAATGTCCTAGTCACAATGGTCTTTGAAGTTTTAGCAAACTATTTAAAAAGACTATCTTGCTGCTCCAAGTAAAAATGAGCTTTACACATTTCCATACCATAGGCATTGGGGTTACCTTTTCGCCTAATCTAACTGCTAATATTTTTGAGGCCTCGAGAATTGCGCTACGCTTTAATGCGCGCCTAATTTTAATACATGTAGGCGAGGTATCTGACGAGAAAAAAGAAACTTTCGTTCAGACCATTTCGCCATTTGCTGCAAAAGGTTTACACTATGAAATTGTTTTTAAGCCTGGTAAACCTGTAGATTCTATCGTTCAGGTTGTTTCAGAAAAAAAAATAGACCTGCTTATTGTTGGCGCCCTAAAGAGAGAGAATTTTTTAAAATACTATATGGGTTCTATCGCTCGTAAAATTACAAGAAAGGCTCCTTGTTCTGTTTTGCTATTGATTAATCCTTCCGTAGAAAAAATACCGTGTAAACATATTGTAGTAAATGGGCTTGAGCAGGAAAAGACCGAGCATACCATACAGGAAGCTTTTTATGTAGCCCATGCGCTCGAAAGTGAAAAAATTACCATTGTCGAAGAAATTTCGCAACAGGAAATTGCCGCAATTGAAGACGATAAATCCCTTCGGAAAGCTACGCTAGAAAAAGAAAAACTGCGCAGAAGAGAAGTGATACGGGTAAATAATATCGTTTCGGCCATTCCCGATGCACATAAAGAAAATATTGTGATTGCCTCACAGCCTATTTTTGGAAAACGGGGCTATTCCATAGGTCATTTTGCTCAAGTGGCAAGAGCGGATCTATTGATTATGAATGCGCCACAAAAAACCAAATTCGTAGATCGGTTGTTTCCTCATGATCTAGAACATATCCTAACCGAACTTCCTACAGATGTTTTAATTATTCAATGAGTCCGAAAAAAAGCAACATAAAGAACTTTTTTACTTCTTTGCCAAAAAATATTTTTTCTGGCTTTGTGGTAAGTCTTATTGCGCTACCGCTAGGACTAGGGTTGGCTATGGCAAGTGAAGCACCTCCTATTGCAGGCATAATTGCAGCGGTCGTTGGTGGAATTATGGTTTCAATTCTTGGCGGAAGTCATGTGACCATTACGGGACCTGGCAATGGTATGGTGGGCGTGCTTCTTGTGGCTATCACAACACTTGGGATTGAAGGGGCCTATTCCGCCATTATCTGCTCTGGTGTGCTGCTCATAATTTTAGGCTTCCTGCGTATGGGGAAGCTCGCAGATTTTTTTCCATCATCGGCCATTCAAGGAATGCTGGCTGCTATTGGACTTATCATTCTAGGAAAGCAATTTCATATCATGCTGGCAAACAGACTTACATTAGACAGCAGCTTTGACTATCTGGTTGCCATACCCAAAACAGTGGCAGGTGTCTTTACCTACGAAAATAATGCGCTTATTTTTGCAGCGATTGTTGGAGTGCTTTCACTCCTTATCATGGTTTTTTATGGTAAGCTCCGTAATAAATACTTTCAATTGGTCCCAGCACCTATGTGGATTGTTTTATTATCAATAGGTTTTAGTTATTATTATGAGCTGGTATTGCAAAGTCCAAACCCTATTGCGGCATCCTATATGCTCTCTGGCGTACCCACAGCTACGGAGATAGTTTCAGAAATACCTACCCCAGATTTTGGTTTGTTCGCCTCTTTCCCTTTTTGGATCAGTGTTTTTTCGCTTACACTTATTGCCAGTATCGAATCGTTGTTGAGTATTAAGGCCGTTGATAAACTGGATCCTCAAAAAAGACGCAGTAACGTAAATAAAGATTTAAAAGCATTGGGCTTAGCCACTATAGGAAGTGGTTTTTTAGGAGGGTTAAACGTAGTTACTGTGATTGCAAGAAGCTCGGTTAATGTTAATAACGGAGGTAGCAATCGGTCTGCAAACTTTGTACATGCGCTATTTTTAGTGTTATTTATCGTACTTTTTAGCACCCAACTTACACGTATCCCACTCCCGGCATTAATGGCGATTTTAGTCTATACCGGTTATAGGTTGGCTTCTCCTGCACTCATTCGTAAAATTTTTTCCATAGGGAAAGAACAACTCCTAATTTTCTTTACGACTCTTTTTGTGACGCTCTTTGTCGATATTATCACAGGGATTGTTGCGGGGGTCATCATGACATTTATAATTCATTGTTTTATAACAAAAGGGGTATCGCTGTTTATACGAAATGTGATGAAACCCAATGTGCTCATGTATAAAGAAACAACGGGACAAGGTGCTTATTATGTAAGTGTAAAGCATTTTTGTACATTTTTGAATTACTACAAGCTGAAACAAAAATTAGACGCGGTTCCAGAAGATCAAGATGTCGTTGTAGATTTTTCGCTATGTGGTTTTGTAGATCATACCGTGATGGAAAACCTACACGGCTATCAAGAGATCTTCACGAAAAGAGGCGGGCATTTTGAAATAATTGGACTGGATTTACACGGAGCAGAAAGCACACATCCTTTTGCCCTTCGACGATTAATTCCAGGAATCTCTTTTTTACAGCATAACTTGACCAGAAGACAAAATACGCTTAAGGAAATAGCAGATGACTACCATATGGAGTATCAAGCTTCAGAAATAGAGGATCTCCATTTTTTAGATTCGTTTCGTTTTTTCGCTTCAAAGAAAACAGAGTCTGTTTATAATGTGTTGTACCACCCAGACCATAGACTTAAAGTTTTTGACGTAGACTATTCCGAAGGAGAATTTATCGCAAAAGAAAATGTGAAGACCACCATGTTTCATATTGATCTAGAAACGAAAATTCCAGAATTTACACTGGATCGCGAAGGGTTTATGGAAAAACTATATGCATTCGCCGGTTTTAAGGATATTCCTATAGCAAACCATACAGATTTTTCTAAGCGGTTTTATCTTTTAGGGGAAAACGAAAAGGAAATCAAACAGTTTTTTACCGATGATCTTGTACATTTCTTTGAAAGCAATCCATACTATCATGTTGAATCCAATGGAGATTCACTGCTCATTTTTCATAAGGAACGTGTAGCTGGAGTGAAAGAAATTAAAGCACTCTATGATTTTGGCGTTCGATTATGGAAGGTTATAAAATCTTGATTCAATCAAGTAAACCTGTCTCGCTTTATTCTTTTTCAACTTCTTAATATATCCTTAACGCCCTTCTGCAATTCCCTGCCTTTTTGTACTTTGCAACACCTATGAAATTATACCCAATTGAAGCTGGAAACTTTAAACTCGATGGCGGTGCTATGTTTGGTGTTGTTCCTAAAAGTTTATGGACGCGTACCAATCCAGCAGACCAAAATAATATGATCGATATCGCCGCTCGGTGTTTGTTGATCGAAAATGGCAATAAGCTTACCCTAATTGATACGGGAATGGGCGATAAACAGAGCGATAAGTTTTTTGGCTATTATTATCAGTGGGGCAATCATTCTATTGATAATTCTTTAAAAAAACACGGGTTTCATCGCGATGATATTACCGATGTTTTTATGACACACCTGCATTTTGATCATTGTGGCGGAAGCGTTCAGTGGAATAAAGACAAAACCGGATATGAACCCGCTTTTAAGAATGCCACTTTTTGGAGCAACAAAGACCACTGGAAATGGGCTACCGAACCTAATAGAAGAGAACAAGCTTCTTTTTTATCTGAAAACATCATGCCCATGCAAGAGAGCGGGCAATTAAAATTTGTGGACGGTCCTTCAAAATCGCTTTCTTCCGAAAATAATAAGAATGTAGATCTTTCTGAAACGTCTCCGCTTGACTTCGGCATCTTCTTTGCAGATGGCCATACCGATAAGCAAATGATTCCCTTACTGAAACACAAAGATAAAACCATTGCTTTTATGGCAGATCTATTGCCAACGGCCGGTCATTTACCTTTACCATTTGTGATGGGATATGATACAAGGCCACTTTTAACAATGCCTGAAAAAGAAATATTTTTAAACGCGGCCGCAGATCACAAGTATTATCTTTTCCTAGAACATGATGCGCACAACGAGATTATAACGGTGAAGCGTACAGACAAGGGGGTTCGCCTCGATAAGACATTTACTTTTAATGAACTTTTTAATTAATAAACAACAAATGAATATTTTAAAATCAACTTTAATTGCTGCAAGCGCAGCTTTTCTAATGGCAAGCTGCGGTGGCGGTTCTGCTCCAATTTTAGCAACACCTGTTGAAAATATTGATACGCTACCCCTCAAGGTTGCCCCGTTGAGCGATACACAGCTTAAGTCGTGGACCATGACAGATCTAACCTTAGATACCATTCCTGGGATGAGCGTAGATAGGACATATAGCGAAATCATAAAGAATAAAAAAGGTGAAAAAGTGATCGTTGCTGTGGTAGATAGTGGTATCGATATTGAACACGAAGACCTTAAAAATATTATTTGGACCAATCAAGATGAAATTCCTGGAAACGGAAAAGATGACGATAATAACGGCTTTGTAGATGATATCCACGGATGGAATTTTTTAGGAGACATCGTTGGTGAAAATCTAGAATATGTACGCTACATAAGAAAATTAGGCCCTAAATACGAGGGTAAAACAGAAGCTTCTATCAGTGCTGCAGACAGAGCCGAGTTTGCTATATATCAAAAAGCAAAAGCAGAATACGAAAAAGAATACCAAGAGACCGTTGGCGGTGTAGCACAGTATAAGCAGATACTTTCTCAGGTAAAACCGGCACATGCTGCCATGACAAAAAAACTGGGCAAAGCAGATTACACAGCAAAAGACCTTGCGGCGATTAAAGATCCTACACCTGCCGAACAACAAATGATTGGCGGTCTTAACCAAATGTTGAGCTTTGGTGATAGCGTTCCAGAGGTAATAAAAGAATTAGAAGGTGGCGTAGCTTATTTCTCAGGCCGTTTAGATACCCATTTTAATATGGAAAAGGACTTTAGAGGCGTTTTAGGTGATAATCCAGATACCATGGATATAAAGGTCTACGGAAACAATGACGTGGATGGGCCAGATCCTAAAAAGGAAGACGCAAAGCACGGAACGCACGTCGCGGGAATTATTGCAGCACAACGAAATAATAATATTGGAATGAACGGCGTAGCGCAAGATGTAGAAATTATGGTGGTTCGTGCGGTACCAGATGGCGACGAGTATGATAAAGACATTGCGTTGGCAATACGTTATGCCGTTGATAATGGCGCAAAAGTGATCAACACCAGTTTCGGAAAATATTATTCTCCTCACGCGCAATGGGTTTGGGATGCTATAAAATATGCGGGCTCTAAAGATGTTCTTATCGTAAATGCTGCAGGTAATGAAGGGTTTGACCTCGACGGAATACAAGTATATCCAAATGACCAAACAACAGATAATACGACCGAAATAGCCGATAATTTTATCACGATCGGAGCACTTAACTACAAATACGGAAGTGAGCTCGTTGCGAACTTTTCAAACTATGGGGTAGCGAATGTGGATGTGTTTGCGCCTGGTGTTAAGATCTGGTCAACCACACCTTTAAATACGTATGAGTACTTACAAGGTACTTCAATGGCTTCACCTGCGGTTGCGGGGGTTGCTGCGATGCTGCGTTCATATTATCCAAGTCTTTCAGCAAAACAAGTAAAACAGATTTTAATGGATAGCGGATTAAGCGCTAATACGCCTGTGGTACTTGGAGGAGACCCTTCTAAAACCGATACTTTTTCAAAAATTTCAAAATCTGGAAAAATGGTGAATATGTATAATGCCTTTATCATGGCAGACAAAATGGTAAGACTATAAGAATCATTGCTCGTTTCTTTTTAAAAAAAATTGAAGCAACAACTTAAAAATACAACCGTAAATTATGAAATTACTTCTAAACACAATTTTTGCTCTGGCAACTGTATTCGCTTCCGTAGCGCAAAACAATACGTCCTATTGGCAACAAAAAGTCGATTACAAAATGGAAATCGATATGGATGTCAATACTTGGCAATACAAAGGAAAGCAAGAATTAAAATATACTAACAATTCGCCAGATGATTTAAACAGGGTTTTTTATCATTTGTACTTTAATGCCTTTCAACCAGGAAGCGAGATGGATGTTCGATCAATGACCATAGCAGATGCCGACAGCCGTGTGGGCGATCGTATTTCTAAACTAGCTCCAGATGAAATAGGATTTATCAAGCCAACGATGCTTACCCAAGATGGCACACCTGTAGCGTATACTATTGAAGGTACGGTAATGGTAGTAAAACTGAACAAACCTTTAAAGTCAGGAAAAAGCACCACGTTTAAAATGGAATGGGATGCACAGGTACCGGTACAAATTAGAAGAAGTGGCCGTAACAATACAGAAGGTGTAGCGCTTTCTATGGCGCAGTGGTATCCTAAATTGGCGGAATATGATTTTGAAGGATGGCATGCAGATCCTTATATTGGCCGTGAATTTCATGGTGTTTGGGGTGATTTTGATGTAAAAATTACCATTGACGAAGCCTATACGATTGGAGGAACTGGATATTTACAAAATCCGGGAGCTGTGGGTCATGGGTACGAGGCAACAAACCAAAAAACAATGAAGCCTGTAAACGGCAAATATACCTGGCATTTTAACGCGCCTAATGTACACGATTTTACATGGGCGGCAGACACAGACTATATCCACGATATTTATCCTGGTCCCAACGGTGTAGATTTACACTTCTTCTATAAAGATAATCCTGAGATTAAGGAGAATTGGAAGAATCTTCAGCCAAAAGCGGCTGCGATTCTGGAATATTTCAACGAGCATATTGGTACGTATCCTTATAAACAGTACTCCGTAATTCAAGGGGGTGATGGTGGTATGGAATATGCCATGAGTACGCTGATCACTGGAGAACGCAAATTTGGAAGCCTCGTGGGTGTAACAGCACACGAAATGGCGCATACGTGGTTTCAGTTTTTAATGGCGACCAACGAAGCTCGTCATGAGTGGATGGACGAAGGTTTCACTTCGTACATTAGCAACGAAGCAATGAATGTAGTAATGGATGAAAAAAATCCAAATCCGCATTCCGGTTCTTATAGAGGATATACTTTTTTAGCCACAAGTGGCAATGAACAACCAGCAACCACACATGCAGATAGATATGCTACCAATAGAGCTTACGGTATTACTGCATATAGCAAAGGTGCTGTATTTTTAGCACAACTTGGGTATGTTATTGGTGAAGACAATCTTGCAAAAACCTTGACCCGTTATTTTGATGAATGGTCCTTTAAACATCCTACTCCAAATGATTTTATTCGTGTAGCAGAAAAAGTTTCTGACATTGAATTAGAATGGTATTTGGTTGATTTTATGCAAACCACAAATACTATCGATTACGGCATCAAAGAAGTGCAAACCAATAAGGACGCAACAGTGGTCACTTTAGAGCGTATTGGTCTTATGCCAATGCCTATAGACTTATATGTGACGTATGAGGATGGCACACAAGAATCGTTTTATATCCCATTGCAGATGATGCGTGGCGAAAAGGACAATCCGTATCCAAAAATGAAGCGTACCGTTTTAAAAGATTGGGCGTGGGCATATCCTACCTATGATCTTAGCATTCCGAGTGATAAAAAGGT
>Ga0115567_10006591_pt1 | contig 11081 bp, 9 predicted proteins | sample COGITO_mtgs_1204_2_FD_88679 | JGI IMG/M metagenome (GOLD analysis project Ga0115567, IMG submission 88679) | Pelagic marine microbial communities from North Sea - COGITO_mtgs_120412 | ecosystem: Environmental > Aquatic > Marine > Epipelagic | place: Germany:Helgoland, sampling site Kabeltonne... | reverse complement strand
TATTCAAAAGCTGGCATTACTCTTCTCTGGTTACTCTGAGCACTTCTTCTAATGAAGTAACGCCCTCAAGGACCTTATCGCAGCCATCTTGTCTTATTGACGGTATAGTCGTGCGAATGTGTTTTTCTATTGCTTGCTCGCCCCTGCCATCGTGCATCATTTCGCGAATGCGTTCGTCAACAATAAGTTGTTCATGAATACCGGTCCGCCCCCTGTAACCTGTGTGGTTGCAGTTGATACAGCCTACAGGATTGTAAATGGTGACTGTTTCTGTGACGCCTAATATTTCAAGCTCTCTTTTGCTTGGTATATGTGCCACTTTACATTCCTTGCATAAGGTCCTAACTAAGCGTTGAGACAAAACAGACAGTAAGCTTGATGATAATAAAAATGGCTCAATTCCCATGTCTTCTAAACGAGTAATTGCACCCGCGGCAGTATTGGTATGCAATGTTGATAATACTAAGTGACCAGTTAAACTGGCCTGAATCGCTATTTGTGCGGTTTCTAAATCTCTTATTTCACCGACCATGACTACATCCGGATCTTGGCGTAAGATTGCGCGTAGGCCTCTTGCAAAAGTCATGTCTACTTTTGTATTTACTTGGGTTTGCCCAATGCCTTCTAGGTCGAACTCAATTGGATCTTCGACCGTAAGAATGTTTCTGTCTTTTGAATTAATTTCACTTAAGCCAGCGTAGAGCGTCGTACTTTTACCAGAGCCTGTAGGACCCGTCACCAGCATAATGCCGTGAGGCTTACGAATTAACTCTGAAAAATATTCTCTGTTATTTGCCGTCATACCTAGGTCTTTTAAATTTAGCCTAGCGTTGTTCTTATCCAGCAGACGCAATACCACTCGTTCACCGTGGCTGGAGGGCATTGTGGATACGCGAACATCTACCGCTCGGCCTCCTATACGTAGGCTAATGCGACCGTCTTGCGGCACTCTTTTTTCGGCGATGTCCATTTTTGACATAACTTTAATACGCGACACCAGCATAGACGACATCTTTCGATTAGGTCTCAAAATTTCGCGTAAAACACCGTCAACCCTGAATCTAACAACTAGCTGGTTCTCAAACGTCTCAATGTGTATGTCTGATGCGCCTTCTTTTATCGCCTCACCCAACATAGCGTTGATTAGCTTAATAATAGGCGCGTCGTCTTCATTGTCTAATAAATCTTCTGTGTCGGGCAAGTCTTCCGCTAAGGCGTATAAATCGCTTTCATTGCCTAAATCTTCCATTAATTGCTGGGCTTCAGATGAATCTCGCTGGAAGGAGGCAGTTAAGAAGGTTTCAAAATCTTCATTATTAGTTTTCCTAAGCGCAAAAGGCTTCCCGCTGTATCGCCGAACTTCAGCAAACGCAGACATCGGAGTATCGTCGGTGTAATAAAGCTCATGAGGTTCAACATCTACGTCGAGCAATAAATGAAACCGCTTAGCAAAACTAAAAGGAATTTTGGCCGAATTTTCATTTAACAACTCTTCATCAACCAAGTCACTTATGACTTCGTCAGCAACGTCATCAGCGACTTCGTCTAAGTCGATAGCATCTAACTCTTGTGCATTTTCTAGCTCAACGGCCATTAATTTTATCCTGCTTATCTTTTTCCATTAGATATTCTTCAAAGGAAGGCGGAAGAATCAATTTGTCATTCCACTCTGGGAGGCTTGGTCCATCTTCCGAAGGCATTAACGGAATACCGTCGGCTTGCCTATCTAACTGCTGGGCTCTGATATAGTTATATTTGCGATGGCTTATTTCGTTCATGGTTGCACCGTCTCTTACAATTGTAGGGCGCAAAAACACCATAAGATTTCGTTTACGTTTGCTGGTTGTGGTAGTTTTGAATAAGTGTCCTAAAATTGGAATATCGCCCAATATAGGAACTTTTGAAACGCTTTCTTGCACGTCTTCGTCTATAAGCCCGCCCAACACAATTGTACCACCATCATCAACTATAACAGTCGTCTTTATTTCACGTTTGTTGATCGATATATCGACAGAAGTCGCGCCGCTTACGCTCGAAACCTCTTGCTCTATGGTTAGTTGTACCGCATCACCTTCGTTGATTTGAGGCGTTACTTTCAACTTAATACCAACTTCTTGACGTTCAACCGTTTGAAAGGGGTTTGAATTATTTGACCCGGTAGATGTTCCTGTAATAATTGGCACTTCTTGACCTACGATAAAGAAAGCTTCTTCGTTATCAAGTGTAGTTAGGTGGGGAGTTGCGAGTATATTTGAGTTTGTATCGGTGCTGACTGCTTGCACTACCGCACCCCAGCCGCTCTGAACGATACCAGCGATAAGACCATTAGCACCTCCAAGCAATTGTGCTAACGGCGTTAGATTGCCTAAAGTCGTATCGGTAGTTTGTACGGGCGTTCCATCGTTTGAGATGGTTGTTATTGTTCTTGTAGTATCTTCAGCCTCTCTTAATGCAACCCCTAGCGAACCGACTCCAATTACACCATTAGTAAATTGGGTACCGCCTCCCTCTTCAGAAATTAGCTGAACGCCCAGCGTCACCCCATCGCCTTCAAATACTTCTACAATAATCGCTTCAACCTGCACTTGAGCCCTGCGCACATCTAATTGACGAATAACCTCTTCCAATGAGCGCATCATGTCGGGCTCTGCGGTAATTACCAGTGCGTTGCTGTCTTCATGGGAATCAATGCTAACGTCGCGGTTACTTGAGTTTCTGCGCTGCTGTTGCCCGCTGCCTTGGGCTTCTGATTGAATACTTGCGCTTACCCCTTGAAGTACTTTCACTAAGTCTTCTGCTTTTGAGTAATTAAGGAATATGACTCTGGTGTTGCCACTTGATTCTAGTTCTTGATCCATTCTTTGGATTAAGTTGATGAGACGCTGACGAGCTTTTACATCACCACTAACAATAATGCTGTTAGTACGATCGTCTGCTACTACTCTTGGGGTTGATTTACCGCCGGCTGTTTGTTTGCCCTGGCTATTATTAATACTATCAATAATGCGCACCATTTCAGAGGCTGACGAAAAGCGAAGCTTAATCACTTCGACTTCTTCATCACCTGCACGGTCAACCCGTTCGATGATTTCTACTAAACGATTTACGACTGCTGCACGGCCTGTGATCATCATTACGTTTGATGGGTCATGGGCTACTACGTTACCACCGCCTGACTGATCGTTGAGTTGTCTTAGAATAGGTGCAAGCTCTCTGACTGGGACGTTATACACAGGAATGACACGAGTAATCATTTCGTCGCCATTGAAGTCTGTTTCTTCAACTACCGGAATATTAGACTGCTTTGCATCTTTAGACCTTACTACCTTCAAGATACCATTAGGCATTTCTACGACCGCAAAATCGTACACTTGAAGTACATTTAAGAAAAATTGATAATATTGATCTTCATTGAGTAGGTCGTAGCTACGAACACTTATTTTACCGCGCACGTTGGGGTCGACAATAATCGTACGCTTTAAATTCTTTCCAACAATGTTAATGAATTCGGTAATATCCGTATTTTTGAAATTTGGCTGATATTCAGCGCTGTTAACAAAAAAGCTATTACTTAACAATGCGCCTGCTACGAGCAGGCTACAGACCAAGCTTCTGACTTTTTTTCCTTGCTTTAAAAGCATCATAGAACTACTACCTTATTCGTTACCCGAAGATTCGGGAATGTCTAAATCGAGAGAGATATATTCACTACCACGCAACACCTGTAGCTGTAATGAGTCTGATTCTCGCAATTGAGTTATTGCTTCTGAAGACTGTTGTAAGTCAGTTAGGTCTAGCCCATTTAATTGGGTTACAACGTCACCGTTTTTTAATCCTACAGAATTAAAAAGTGCGGGCTTAGCCCCTGGCGTGACTCTGAATCCTATTAGTTGTCCATCGACCCTATGTGGCGCTAATGAGATCATATCGGTAAAGCTAGCAGGCTCTTGTGCTAATTTTTGTCTTGCTTGACGTAGCGATTGTGCTTGATTTCGTATGGTCTGATTTTGTGCAAGTGAATTTTGTGGCGTGTTAACTTGTTCTTGTGATTGACCTTGATTGGTATTTCGCGTTCTATTTCGATTCGCTTCGTCAAAATCAATCCCATCTAGCATAAGAGTCTCTCGGGTGACGCGGTTTTTTATTATAACTCGGTCGACATAAATTTCATCTAAAATGGCATTTGTACCTTCAATTTTGTCGCCGACTCCATAGGTGCCTTGAACGTTTCTGTGCGCAATAACCGCAGCGCCAAGAGCCGGGTCATTGCTAGACACTACACCTGATAGGAGCAGGTTAAGAGATGTTTCGGGAACATCGCTAACTTCCTCTATTCTCGTTTCAACCGGTTTTGCGGTGGCATTACCAAATAGATTGAGATTAATTAGTTTAGCAATGTTGTTCCCACCGCTGGAAGTGGTAACTGCAGGCTGCTGCTTTTGGTTAATGCGAGACGAATTGGCGCTTTGGTCCTGAGGAAGTAATGACCATGTTAGTTTAGCGGCAAAAGCCAATAAATACACAGTAATCAATATCACAATAACAAGTATTAGCTTGTTCTCGTGGCGCTGATAAAAGTCAGTAGCGTTTGATATTGTTAAAGCACTCATGGTTTATTTACAACGGTCATAATAAATTGCAGGTTGGTAATCATAGCTAGTACAGCTTGAAGCTACAATAGCTTAAGGCGAAACTATCTAAAAAATTCATAACTAAGACCCCGCGAATGCAAATTAGTGCAGTGTTATCGACACTTACTTGGTGTATCGACCAAAAAGTTAAGATCTAGACTGTCTAAGAATGTTTTATTTACAGGTTTTCAAGCGAGATTTGAAATGTCTTCCTATGTTTGTTTCACAGGATAAGTTATAATCTGGACTGTCCAGAAGGTGGAAATTTCATCGAGGGAAGGTTGGATATATGTCAGGTAAATTACAAAAAAATAATCACTTAAGTAAACAAGGTAACAATGGCCCTGCATTCGTCGATGTGCGCTTAGATAAGTGGCTTTGGGCAGCAAGGTTTTGCAAAACGAGAGCGATTGCTAGAGATTTAGTACAATCCGGTAAAGTTCACTACAACAAGCAACGCGCGAAGCCTAGCCGATTGGTTGAACTGGGTGCGCTTGTAAAAGTACCAGTAGGTGCAGATGATAAAATCGTTAGGGTAACTGAGCTAAACGCTAATAGGCAAAGCGCTGAAAAAGCACAATTGCTGTACTCAGAAACGGAAGAAAGTTCAGCGCAAAGAGAAAGGAACACACAGGCTCGAAAGTTAAGTGCTTTTTACAGTCCAAAACCAGATTCTCGGCCAGATAAAAAACAGCGCAGAGAAATAATTAAATTTAAACATCAATAATTAGGTAACTCATGACAGATGTATTAGACAGGTTTCTTTTTGAAAATCGGTCGATTAGAGGCGAAATCGTATCTCTAGAACAGAGCTTTAAATCAGTTTTAAAATCGGCTCAATACCCAGAACCGGTTCAGTTACTACTTGGTCAATTGATGGTTGCAACAAGCTTGCTATCAGCAACACTGAAATTTGAAGGGGAAATTGCTTTACAAATTCAGAGTGAGGGACCAATTAAATATATGATAGTAAACGGCACTCATGACCAAAAGCTGCGTGGCGTTGCAAGATGGGATGAAGAATTATTGGATTTTCCTGCAGAATTCAGCGAATGCTTTACCAAAGGTATACTGGCAATTACACTTACCCCCAAAGATGGCAATCGATATCAAGGAATGGTCGCATTAGATAAGGCGAGTTTCGCTGAATGTATAGAAGAGTACTTTTTGCAATCAGAGCAACTATTGACAAAAATTATTCTGGCGGGCCGAATAGGTGAAAAATCAAGAGCGGCAGGCTTACTAATTCAGATTGTGCCCACGACAAGTGAATCCAGTAATGTAGATACTAATCCAGATTTTGAGCACGTAGCACATTTAGCCAATACGGTATCTGCTGAAGAAATATTGGCTCTACCTCACAAAGAAATGATACATCGCCTATACCACGACGAAATTATTCGAATATTTGAACCCCAGACTGTCCAGTTTGCTTGTGATTGCTCTCGAGAGCGAAGTGCTGGTGCTTTAAAAAGTGTGAGCAAAGCAGAGCTGTTAGAAATTATAGCTGAAGATGGCCACATTAAAATGGATTGTCAATTCTGTCATGAGGTATACCGTTTTGATGAAATTGACGTGGCAAACATACATGCTCAAAATATGGGTGCTGGGCTAGCATGAATTATGAGTTTTTTATTCGCTTATAATAAATCGGTAAAGTAAAGCTTGCATTCAAACCACCATCTGGGTGGTTTGCGAATAGCAAAGAACCATTGTGACTTTCAACAATTCGTTTCACAATAGCCAAGCCTAAACCCGAACCGGAACTACCTCGCGCTTGATCACCCTGTGCAAAGGGAGTAAACATTTGCTCTAATTTTGATTCGTCTATCCCATTGCCGAAATCTCTTATCGTGCATAAAATACTGCTGTTCTTGTTGGTCATTGCCGTGCTGATTACTATGTGCTCGCTACCATATTTAAAAGCATTTTCGATAAGATTTTCTACGACTCGTTTGATACCAATTTTGCGAAGTTTGGTTGTAGCTATCTTTACCAAATCCAACTCAATTTTATGGTCAGCGTCTATACTTCTAGCTTCAACTAATTCATGGATAAGCGTATTTATATTTTCAAACTCCATTGCTTCTTGTTGATCTTGTCTCGCATAATCGATAAATTGATTGATAATAGCATTCAAGTCTTCTATATCATGTTCAATACCATCTTTGATCCAATCTTGTTCTTTTGGCAACATTTCGCTAGCTAATCTAATCCGAGTTAACGGCGTTCGCAGATCGTGAGAGATACCTGCCGTCATTATTACCCTGTCACTTTCAAGCTGTTTTATTCCTTGTGACATTTTGTTGAACGCTTCAGTTACGGCAATAATTTCGCTGCTTCCGTCAAGAGGTAGAGGCTCAGGGAAATGGCCTTTGCCAACCTGACGAGCACTTTTCTGCAATGCTTGTAAGGGACGGTTCAAGCGCCTTACAAACAACCAACCACCCGTTACGCTTAGAGCACCAATTACAAAAAAATACATTGTCAATGGCGACAGCGACTTTTCATCCGCGCCTATTAGCGGGATTGATATCCAAACATCGTCTCGTTGGGGTGGCTTAATCCACACCATATAGTCTTCGCCAGTTTTAACTCTTACCTCTGTATACTTTCCGAGTTGTTCGGTGATTTGATTGGACATAAAGTCATAATGTGCGGCATTGTTCAAGCCAGCATGCATAGCCGAAATCTCATCGTGAAAACGTATGCCGGTAGTTTGCTGAAGCTTTCTACGTTGCTGCATATTCATTGATTCAATATCGTAGAGAAAAAAAGTGTTAATTTGATTTGAAATAAGCTTGTTTATTTGTTGATAACTCGGACTGATAAAATAATGAGTCACAGATAGGTACGAGACTAACTGATTGATAAAAAGCAGGCCGCCTATGAGCAGCGCAGTCTGTCCGAAAGTACTGCGTGGTAGCAAGCGAGAAAGCAGATTTTTACGGTCTGGATTGGCCATCGGGCACAAACACGTAACCTAATCCCCAGACTGTCTGGATATATCTTGGATTAGCGGGGTCTTGTTCTAACATTCGCCGTAATCTTGATACTTGCACATCAATACTTCTTTCTAAGGCGCTGTAATCACGGCCTCTTGCCAAATTCATTAGTTTGTCTCGTGACAAAGGTTCTCTGGGATGCGTTACTAACGATTTGAGCACAGCAAACTCGCCACTGGTCAAGGTCATCTGCTTACCGTCTTCACTCATTTCTCGCGTCGCTAAATCAAGTGAGAATGGGCCGAATGTAACCGTCTGTTCAGATTGTGATGGGGCACCTGGCGCTTCGCTAGTCTTACGGCGCAATACTGCCTTTGCTCTTGCAAGCAATTCTCTTGGATTAAACGGTTTTGGAAGGTAGTCGTCTGCACCCATTTCTAAACCAATTATGCGATCTACTTCATCACCTTTAGCGGTTAGCATAATAATAGGAATTTGGTTTTCTTGCTGGCGAAGCCGTCTGCAAATAGACAGTCCATCTTCATCAGGAAGCATAAGATCGAGCACCATTAAATGAAAGTTTTCGCGTTCAAGAAGTCTATCCATTTGCTCACTGTTAGCGGCACTCCGGACTTGGTAGCCTTGCTCAATTAAGTAACGTTCCAGCAAGGATCTTAAGCGCATATCGTCGTCGACCACCAATATCTTTGTTGTTTCTTGTCTCATTGTGCTTAATCTACCTATAACTAAATTTTCTCGAATATAAACAATACCTATGCTTAAACCAACCACGCTTTTGTTTCAGAGTGTGTCTGGACTCTGTATTAGCTATCGGCCACCCAGTCGACTTGATAATCTGCGCGGCGCTTTTTATCCATAAGTTCAGCTATTAAGGGGGTCAGTATTAGTTCCATCGCCAAGCCCATTTTTCCTCCGGGAACAACCAGCGTATTCACTCGCGACATAAAAGAACCATCTATCATTTTCAATAAAAAAGGAAAATCTACCTTTTTCATATCCCGTCTGAACCTAACTACAACAAAGCTTTCATCTTGAGAGGGGATTTCTCGCGCGCTGAATGGATTAGAAGTATCTACAGTAGGTACTCTTTGAAAATTAATATGTGTTCTTGAAAACTGAGGAGTGATGAAATGAAAATAATCGTCAAGACTACGCACAATGCTGCTCATCACAGCGTCTCGAGAATGGCCACGGTCAGTTGTGTCTCGAACAATTTTTTGAATCCATTCTAAATTCACAATGGGTACCATTCCTACAAGTAAATCCACAAAAGAAGCGACATCGCAATCATCAGTTTTTACGCCACCATGCAAGCCTTCGTAAAATAGTAAATCTGTTTTTTCGGAAAGATCCTGCCACGGTGTAAACGTACCAGGCATTTGATTAAAAGGAACAGCTTCATCAAACGAATGCAAATACTGTCTATATTGACCTTGACCTTGCATGCCGTAAGACTTAAATAACTGTTCTAGTAATTCGAAATCATTGGCTTTTGGCCCAAAATAACTAATATGACGACCTTGTTCTTGAGCTTTTCTTATCTCTACCTCCATTTCTGGTCGGGTAAATCGATGAAAGCTATCTCCTCCAACCGACGCCGCATTAATTTCTAGATTACGGAAAATATGCCTGATCGCATTAGTTGTTGTAGTTGTCCCTGCACCGGAAGACCCGGTTATTGCTATAATTGGATGTTTGAGTGACATGGCATTCATCTTGATTTGTGTATGTCAGTTATATGCAAGCAAAGAGTGTGCGTCAAGGTATTTAACCATTTAAGTTACATGTTGGACTGTCCATTCTTTGGTTATTGACGGCAATTAACGCATTAAATTTTGAAACCGTTCTAATGAACAGTTATTGATACCAGCAAGCAGTGCTAACATTTTGGAATGACAATAGCGCGAAAATACCTCATAGACTATTCAAAAACTTGCTTTTACCACTGCATGTCCAGATGTGTGCGGCAAGATTTTTTGCTGGATACAGCCGAACTGCAAAAAGGCGAGGTTAATTATAGAAATGGGTGGATTCAAAATAGATTGCTCCTTTTGTCAGATGTGTTTGCAATTGATTTATTGTCTTTTGCAATAATGGATAACCACACTCACCTAGTGCTATTTGCTAACAAAGACTTAGCCAAACAGTGGAGTAATATTGAGGTACTTAAAAGATGGTCGAAACTTGGGAAATTACCTTTATTATGTCAATTATATTTAAACAAAGATTGGCGAAGTAAGTTAAACGAAATTGAATTATTGATAGTGTTGGAACAAATTGACGGTTTCAGATCAAAATTGGCTGATATAAGTGCTTTTATGAGTAGATTCAATTACTACATCGCGAAACGAGCGAATAAGGAGGATAAGGTTTCTGGCCATTTTTGGGAAGCTAGATTTAAGAGTCAAGCGTTGCTGAGTATGGATGCCGTGATTGCATGCATGGCTTATGTTGACCTAAATCCAGTCAGGGCCAAGAAATCTTTGACTTTACACGACTCAAGTTATACCAGTATTAATTATCGTTTGCAGAAAGCGAAAGATCAAAAGCAAGCGAGAGTTATGGCATTAAAAACTCAAACAACATTAGACTGCCAGACTGACCTCCTTGGCCTGTCGCTACATACCTATACTGCATATTTGAATGGTTTAATTGCACCAACAAATTCAGCAAAAAAGTTCGATGCCTTTAGCGCATTTACAAGTAGCAATGAATATTGGCAAAAAAATGCTATATCATTTGAGGATTCATTTTCGATATCTGCAGGAGAAAATGAGCTTGTTTCGCTTTTTAATAAACAAGCTCGGCTTTTCTCTAATATAAGACAATGCGAGATAACTGCATTAGGAGATACTATTCTCTCTCGACTGCGCGATTCCCGATATCTGTTCGGAAAAAAGCGTCTTTGCAACTAATTTTTCTAAGTTGCTTATATGCTTGCGTTTGAGCCGCGCTGACGGTGTCACCTAAGCTTGTAACGCATAATATTCTGCCGCCATTTGCGGATATTGTTCCCCTCATTATAGCGGTGCCACCGTGAAATACTTTTGTGTCTTGTGCAGGCTTAACGAAATCTAGTCCAACTACTGGCACGGCAGTTTTGTATTCGTCCGGATAACCCCCCGAAGCGAGAACTACTCCCAAGGCTGCCTGAGATTTAAACGTAATAGTGGCTTTGTCTAGCTCGCCTTTGCAAGCCTGCATACATAGCTCAACTAAATCTGATTCTAGTCTCATCATAATTGGTTGCGTCTCTGGGTCACCAAATCGGCAGTTATACTCGATAACTTTGGGCTCACCTTTTTCACTAATCATTAACCCTACATATAAGAATCCTTTGTAGGGAATGCCTTCAGCAATCATTCCCTCGACAGTCGGATATATGATCTTTTGCATTACTTTTTCATACACTTCTGGTGTCACAACTGGAGCAGGAGAATATGCACCCATACCACCTGTATTTGGTCCTTCATCGTTGTCAAAG
>Ga0115567_10006585_pt1 | contig 11088 bp, 12 predicted proteins | sample COGITO_mtgs_1204_2_FD_88679 | JGI IMG/M metagenome (GOLD analysis project Ga0115567, IMG submission 88679) | Pelagic marine microbial communities from North Sea - COGITO_mtgs_120412 | ecosystem: Environmental > Aquatic > Marine > Epipelagic | place: Germany:Helgoland, sampling site Kabeltonne... | reverse complement strand
GGAACATGCCATTTGTCACCAATAGAAAGCTCTAAATTTGGAAGAGCGATGGGACAAAAGAGGGTACAAAGATAAAATCATGTGTAAGTGTATGATTTTATTTGACAACTGGCGGAGGGACAGGGATTCGAACCCTGGATAGGCTACTAACCTATGCCGGTTTTCAAGACCGGTGCATTCAACCGCTCTGCCATCCCTCCGCGGCGAAGTTTACTGAATTCGTCAAGTAATGTTAAGCATCGATGAAGATCTTTTTTGGATCGGGTAGTCTGCACGCATGGCTGAAATATTTTTACTCATATTACTGGGCTTTGTGGCATTGCTCTGGCATTCGGCTTCTAAAAGCAAAGAGCAAGCCTTTGCCATTGCCAAGCGCGAATGCGCAAAACAAAACCTGCAGCTACTGGATCAGACGGTTGTGTTCGATGAGGCGCGCATTCGTCGCGACGACACCGGCTGGCCCACGCTGTGGCGACGTTACCGGTTTGATTACACCGAGACGGGGGATGCTCGCAATCAGGGTTTATTGTTGTTGAATGGGACGCGCCTGGTTCGAATTGATCTCGGCAGCGAGCAAACGATCATTCACTAGTGGGGTGCTTGCGCTTTACCGATCTTCCTCAAGAAAGCGTCGGTAGGTTTTAAGATGGGTCAGCGCCAGTTCGTGTTGACCCAACAGTTCATACAGCCGTGATAAGTTGTAATGGGCGTCCGCAAAATCAACCGCTAACTTATAGGCCTCAATGGCATCCTCTAAGCGTTGCAAATCTTCGAGCAGGGTGCCTAGGTTGAAAGCTGCCAGAACATTGTCCGGTTCGAGCTCAAGGGCCGCGCGATAATGTTTCTCCGCCAGCGCCGCCTCCTGCTTTTCTTGCAAAATGCGACCAAGGTTGACGTGGGCATCCGCGTGATAAGGGTCTAACTCCAGCGCGCGACGATAAGCGGCCGGGGCGTCATCCGGGCTCACCGCTTCAAGATCAACCCCTAGGTCAAACCAGTCATCGCTGGACAACTGCTCGTTGCTGCTGACTTTGAGATTGCGCCGAGTGAGTTGCGCAACCACCGCAGGGTTCGTTGTGAGATCGAAGTTCAGTAGCAGCTGACCATTTTCGGCATTAAAGATTTGATTGTCATCGCGCACCACAACATCGTTGCCTTGTCTTGAAAGCCTAAGCGAACTCAAGGGCCGGTTCGACGGGAGTTGTTTTTTAATTTTTGCCAACGCGCGGTTTAGCCGGCTCTTACGCACGCCTTCTTGAATGAGGTCTTTGGCAGTACGAAGAATGAGAATGTCTTGGAACGAAAACTGATATTGGGCACTGGAACGGTCCGGCTCGAGCACGCCAGCTCGGGTAAGCTCCCAAATGGTCGAGCGGGGTAGGTCAACCAGCTCGGCAACTTCTTTCGTGGAGTATCCGGTCATGAATTTTGGGTCGCTCATCCGTGTGCTCTGTAGTCGTTAGGCTACAGTGATGCGGATCACTTTGCACAGATTTTTTTGCTCGGTTGAAACCAACTGAAAAGCCTTTGAGGCGCTAGCTAAAGCGTTTAATCATATCCTTGGCGATGACGGTTTGCTGAATTTGCGAGGTGCCCTCGTAAATTCTGAACAGGCGGACATCTCGATAAAAGCGCTCTATCCCGTAGTCTTCGATGTAACCGGCGCCGCCAAAAATTTGTACGGCTCGGTCGGCAACGCGGCCAACCATTTCGGTCGCAAACAGTTTGCAGCTGGCAGCCAGAGCATTCACAGCTTCGCCGTTATCACGGCGTCTTGCGGTTTCCTCGACCATACAGGCGGCGGCATACATCTCGGTTTGGCTGTCGGCCAACATGGCTTGCACCATTTGGAATTCGGCAATGGGCTGATTAAATTGCTTGCGTTCGATCGCGTACCGGGTTGCATCCTCAATCAACCGTTCGGCAACACCGACACTCAGGGCGCTGATGTGGAGTCTGCCTTTGTCCAACACCTTCATGGCCGTGATAAAGCCGAGATTTTCAGCACCGCCAAGCAGCTTGTCGACGGGCACGCGCACGTCTTCGAAAATCACATCGCAAACGGGAGCACCTTGCTGGCCCATTTTGCGATAGGGCACGCCAAGCGATACGCCAGGCGTCTTACGATCGATCAAAAATGCCGAGACCCCGCGGGCGCCTTTTACGCTAGCATCGGTTCGAGCGAATACCGTGAACAGATCGGCCCAAGGCGCGTTGGTGATATAACGCTTCGTGCCATTGATGAGATAGTCGTTGCCGTCTTTGACGGCGGTGGTGCGAACCGAGGCGGCATCCGAGCCGGCCTCGGGTTCGCTTAAGCAAAAGGAACCGACGATTTCACCGGTGGCCATCTTCGGCAGGTAAAACTGCTTTTGATCTTCCGTGCCATCGATCACCAGCGATTGCGAGCCTATCCCAACGTTGGTGCCAAAGGCACTGCGAAAGGCAGGGGAGGTGCGGCCAAACACCCGGGCCACGGCCGCTTCTTCTTGCATGTTGAGCCCTAAGCCGCCGTAGGCTTCTGGAATGGTTAATCCGAACAGGCCCAGCGCCTTCATCTCATCAACCACCGCCTGTGGAATACGATCGTCTGCGGCCGTTTTGGATTCGAGCGGGCGCAGGCGTTCGTTAACGAAGCGGGTGAGCGTATCGAGTAGTTGTTGTAACGTATCTGAATCAAGCGCCATCAAAACCCCTTATTGGCTTAAAGTCGGCTAGGCCTTATGCAGGCCAGGCTCTATAATGGCGTTATTGTACGGGGCATCGCGAGCGAGCTAAACCCCGAAACCAAACCACAAGCCACCAGGAGTGTGCATGCCTTCTTTTAAATGGGACGACCCTTTCTTTTTAGATGATCAACTCACAGAAGAGGAAGTCCTGATCCGGGAAACTGCTCGGGATTATGCCCAAGCGAAGCTTCAAACTCGGGTCAAAGAGGCGTTCCGAGAAGAGCATTTTCATCGAGAAATTATGACCGAGATGGGCGCGCTTGGATTGCTGGGCTCAACGATCCCGGAAAAGTACGGCTGCTCGGGCGTGAATTATGTGTCTTATGGTCTGGTTGCACGCGAGGTCGAGCGGGTGGATAGCGGCTATCGTTCGGCGATGAGCGTGCAATCCTCCTTGGTGATGCATCCCATTTACAGTTATGGCAGCGAAGCCCAGCGTGAAAAGTATTTGCCGAAACTCGCAACCGGTGAGGGGGTCGGCTGCTTTGGGTTAACCGAGCCAGACCATGGCTCAGACCCCGGAAGCATGATCACTCGAGCCGATAAAATCGACGGTGGGTTTTTGCTCAATGGCGCCAAGATGTGGATCACTAATTCTCCGATTGCTGATTTGGCCGTGGTTTGGGCCAAGCTGGACGGCAAAATACGCGGATTTATCGTTGAGCGCGGGATGAAGGGATTTGAAACACCCAAAATCGAAGGCAAGTTTAGTTTACGGGCTTCGGTTACGGGGAGTATTTCTTTAAGCGACGTTGAAGTCCCTGAGGAAAACTTACTGCCCAATGCAAAAGGGCTGGGCGGTCCCTTTGGGTGCTTGAACAAAGCGCGCTACGGCATTGCTTGGGGGTCCATGGGGGCAGCAGAATTTTGTTGGCACGCGGCGCGCCAGTACACCATGGACCGCGTGCAGTTTGGTCGACCACTGGCGGCGAATCAGCTGATCCAGAAGAAATTAGCCGACATGCAAACCGAAATCGGCTTGGGCTTACAGGGTTGCCTGCAGATGGGACGGCTGATGGACAACGACGATTGTCCTGTTGAGCTGATCTCGCTGATGAAGCGCAACAACTGCGGCAAAGCACTTGATGTGGCTCGAAATGCCCGGGACATGCATGGCGGCAACGGCATATCCGATGAATACCATGTGATTCGACACATGATGAACCTCGAGACCGTGAATACCTATGAAGGCACTCACGACGTCCACGCCCTGATCTTGGGTCGTGCTCAAACCGGTCTTCAAGCCTTCAGCGGCGTGTAAGACATCTCTCACAAAGGGCTGGGGTGATCGCCTATGGTCACCTCAACCTGTGATCTGCGATGCTCCTCCTCAGTGATTGCCCATGGGCAACCTGGCTTTGACGTCTGGTTGCTTGCAGGCCGGTTGCAAAACTTGGCCCGGATTGGTTTTGTAAAAGATAATTTAAGACGTCATCTTGGCGTAAGGCTGTTAACAAAGATTTTTTGGCGGTGACGGCCCATTTGAGTTTTTTTTGAGGCCCTTGTTCCGCCGACAACAGCATCCAGTTGCGGGATGCCAGAGTGTTGGCTGAAAAATAGTGCAAAACAGCGTAAAACTGAAAATGATGGCCAGCGAAACGCAATTGAGCGATCAACCATCAAACTGAACACAAAAACAAAAACAAAAACAAAAACAAAAACAAAGACGAAAAAGAGACAGATAAAAAAGACAATAAAAAGAAGAGGGGGTTTTATGATCAAAGTGCTCATTGTAGATGATCATCAAATGGTTCGGTTTGGTACCCGTCGGTTACTCGAAGACGAAACAGGTCTACAAATTGTGGGCGAGGCCTCCTCGGGTGAAGAGGCTATCGAGGCCGTCGACGCACTCAACCCGCAGGTGGTGCTCATGGACGTTCAGATGCCCGGTATCGGCGGCTTAGAAGCGACCCGGCGCTGCTTGCGGATCGCGCCGGACGTCAAAGTCATTGCGCTCTCCATGCACGATGGGGAACCCTTTCCAAGTAAGTTGTTCGAGGCGGGCGCTAAAGGCTATGTTTCAAAACGGTCCGATCCAGAAGAACTGATCCTCGCCATTCGAAAAGTGATGGCAGGGCAGCGTTACATCAGCACCGATATCGCCCAGAATCTCGCGCTGCGGCCGTTTGCCGAGGCTCAGCAGTCACCGTTTGAGCAGCTCTCTGGCCGTGAGATGCAAATTGCACTCATGGTGATTCGGGGCATGGGTGCGGCGGAAATGGGTAAAAAGCTTATCCTTAGCCCAAAAACCGTGAACAGTTATCGCTATCGAATTTTCGAAAAACTCGATATTAAAAACGACGTGGAACTCACGAAACTTGCAATTAAGCATGGTCTGCTTGAAGCAGAATCGGTGGCTTGAAGGCCTGTGGTTTTAACGAGGCAGGTCGGCTCAGCAGGTTTTTACCCTGAATCGGGTTAGACTAGGCGAATGAGCGTAAGAATTCTGAATGCAGCCGAAATGAGCGAGCACGCGGCGCTGCTAAAGTGCCGTCGTTGTCCTGCCCTGCGTCATCAGTTTTCGAAATTGCGGAGAACTTATCCTGATTTTTGGAATCTGCCGGTGGTGCCGTCGGGTCCCAGCACCGCGCCGCTGCTGATTGTGGGACTGGCCCCAGGTCTGCATGGCGCAAACCGAACGGGCGTCCCGTTTGAGGGCGATGCCTCCGGTAACCTGCTTCAATCAGCGCTCGAGCGCCTGAATTTGGTGGGCCAGGTTCGTATTACCAACGTGCTCAAATGCCTGCCGCGTCAAAACAAACCGACAACCGCAGAACTGAATCGGTGCCATGGCTACATCGAGCAGGAATTAACTGACTTCACAGGCCAAGGTGGGCGCGGGATTTTTGCGGTGGGAAGGGTGGCTCACGCGCGGGTGTTAAAGGCGTTAGGGTTTAAGCAATCCGCCTTCACCTTTGCGCATGGCGCGGTTCATGCGTTACCGGGTCCGCTGTGGTTGATTGATACCTATCATTGTAGCCGCTACAACACCCAAACTGGGCGTATTACGCCCGCTATGTTTGAACAGGCGCTGTCGCGTGCGGCGCGTCTTGCGGTGGCGACATGACTTTTGAGGCGAGTAATTTCTTAAAGTCTTTGACGACTAAGCCTGGCGTCTATCGGATGCTCGATGAGGCTGGTGAAGTGCTGTACGTCGGCAAGGCCAAAAACTTAAGGAGTCGGGTTTCGAGTTATTTCCAGAAAACGGCGAAAGATTCGAAAACCATGGCCTTGGTCGCCAAAATTTGTGATGTGACGGTCACGGTGACCAGCAGCGAAACCGAAGCGTTGCTGCTCGAGCAATCTCAGATCAAAGTCTGGCGGCCGCCGTACAATATTATCTTTAAAGACGATAAGTCTTATCCCTACATTTATATCTCAACCGAAGATCAATATCCGCGCTTGGCCTTTCACCGAGGCGCACAGAAAAAGAAGGGCCGTTATTTCGGACCATTTCCCAGTGCCTATTCGGTTCGCGACAGTCTGAATGTGCTGGAAAAAGCCTTCTTGGTTCGTCAATGCGAGGACAGTTATTTTAAGAACCGCTCGCGCCCGTGCCTGCAGTACCAAATCAAACGTTGCTCTGGGCCTTGCTGTGACTTGATCAGCGAGTCGGCTTACCGAGACGATGTGAATAGCGCCATGAAGTTCCTAGCGGGTAAAAGCGCCGAGGTGATGGCGGATTATCGGGCACGGATGGATGCGGCCTCCGAGAACTTAGAGTTTGAGCGCGCAGCCAGTTACCGCGACCAAATCCAGCATCTGCGAAAAATTCAAGAGCAGCAATACGTGGTGGGTGCGGGTGGCGATATTGATGTGGTTCATGCGGAGCTGACCACCAGCGGGCTCTGCGTTCTGGTGATGTTTATCCGCAATGGTCGAATGCTGGGGAATAAAACGTTCTATCCCAGCAACCGGCTTGATGAAACTGCAGGTGCAGTACTCGCTGCTTTTCTCGCGCAATTTTATTTAGATGATGCAACAACGCTAGATCTGCCCGGTGAGATTATTGTGAATCAGGTGCTGCCGGAAAAAACCTTATTAGATGCGGCCTTAACCGAGCGGCGGGGCCGGAAAGTCTCCTTGCGTGATCGCGTTCGGGGTACTCGGGCGCGATGGTTGGAGATTGCCAGCAATACCGCCAAGCAATCGCTCGGGAGTTATCTTGCCAAGCGGGACAATCTTGATGCGCGGTTTAAATCTTTGCAAAAAGCGTTGAAATTACCCGCGCCTCCAAAGCGACTGGAGTGCTTCGACATCAGTCACACACAAGGCGAGGCAACGGTTGCTTCCTGCGTCGTCTTTAATGAGGGCGGCCCTTTAAAGGCTGACTATCGCCGGTTTAACATCGATAACATCACGCCAGGGGATGATTACGCGGCGATGGACCAGGCATTAAGGCGGCGCTATGGCCGAATCAAGAAAGGCGAGGCGCCGTTACCGGATTTATTGTTGATTGACGGCGGTAAAGGCCAACTCACACAAGCCGTGCGCGTGATGACCGAGCTGGAGATTACCGGCGTGCGCATTATTGGCGTTGCCAAGGGCCCAACGCGAAAGGCAGGTCTTGAAAGTTTGATCGAAATTGATGGCTCAGAGCTTGTGCTTGATGCAAACGACCCGGGGTTGCATTTGATTCAGCATATTCGGGATGAAAGCCATCGGTTTGCGATCACAGGGCATCGAGCGCGACGAGGAAAAAGTCGAACCGAGTCCCAATTGGATGGCATCGACGGGGTCGGGCCAACCCGGCGCCGTAATCTATTGCGCTATTTTGGGGGGATGAAGCAGGTATTGGGCGCCTCTCAGGAAGAATTGAGTAAGGTCGAAGGCATCAGCCAAAAGCTGGCCGAGGAAATCTATGGTACGCTGCACCGCTAGATCACCGCTGTGCGGTGGGCATGAGGTTTTATGAATTTACCCCTATCTCTACCCAACTTGTTAACCAGTCTGCGAATCGTCTTGATTCCGGTGTTGGTGCTCTGCTTTTATCTGCTGCCTCTGGACCTTCGATATATAGCCTCGGCCGTTATTTTTAGCATTGCCAGTCTCACCGACTGGCTCGATGGGTATCTTGCCCGGCGGATGGGAGAAATGACGCCCTTTGGCGCCTTTCTCGACCCGGTTGCAGATAAATTACTGGTCGCGGTGGCCTTAATCCTCTTGGTTGAAGCACATGCGAGCGCGCTGCTCGCTATTCCGGCCTTGGTCATCGTCGGTCGAGAGATTGTGGTTTCGGCTCTGCGGGAATGGATGTCGACGCACAGTGATCGCTCCGGGGTTCGAGTCTCGATGGTTGCTAAAGTGAAAACCGGTTTTCAAATGACGGCAATTATCGTCCTGTTGGCTCAGGGGCCGGATCTCACTGCGCCCTTAGTGATTTTAGGGTATCTACTGCTGTATATCGCGGCCGGACTCACCCTTTGGTCGATGTGGCAATATCTTTTGATTGCGTGGCCGGATTTATCTTCTGGAATGCAAAAGACCAAAGATTGACGCGTGAAGATTGACGCGTCGCGTCAGCGTATCAATACTTTATTTATAATCATTTAAATGATGCAAATATTTGATTGATATGAATAAAATATTTATCAAAGTGGTCTGTTGTGCCGGGTCGAGGCGGGGCTACACTTTGTACTAAATGCAGATTTCGGAGGAGCACGTCTGTGGTGTAAGGATGACGCGCTGCCGTTTAAGGGGGGGGGGCGTGCAACGACACCACCCGTCACCTTTACCGCAACCTATCGGCCCTAGTGTGCGCCAGCTGGCGTTGAAGGGGCGCTCATCGTGTGCGATAAGGTGATCGCGCGCTCTAAAATTTGATCGATCTGAACTGCAGCCTCATGACTGAATACAAAGCCCAGAAAAGCGCATTGGGACAATTCGATCACCGCGGTCAGCACCGAGGCTTCGTCCTCGGGCGTGGCCAGCATTTGCAAAATACCTGAAAACCAAGCGAACTCGGCGTAGCACGCTTCGTCACTCAGTAGGCCGCAGAGCGTCTCTAGTGGCGTGATGAGGTCATCGCGGACCGTATCGGCAAAGGTCGTGCTCATGGACGGGTTTGCCGGACCGGGATCAGCACCTCATTGGTGCGAAAGAAGCTTGGCATGATGGGTGGGTCGTAACGCGCCCAAACGGGTTCGCCGGCGGCTTCCCAGTCTGGCATGGCGTCAATGGCGGCCCTCAGCCGCTGCTCATTGGCTAGGTACTTTTCTTGGCTCCAACCGCCTCGATAACGCGTGACCGCAAAATAAGTTTCAGGCATCTCGACCATGGTCACAGCGGCATCGGTTGGATTCGGCAGGGTGTCCAGCGAATGCTCCGATGGCATGAAGAAGCTCACAATGTAATGACCGTCCGGGGACTGAGTCTGCGTAACCGGCGCGGTCATAGCGATTTTTTCATCAGTGACATTTTGACCGAAAATATAGCCGCCGAGTTTTTGGAACGCATCACTGCCCACCTGCTTGAAATCGCCGGACACGTGCGTTTGCGCCAAGATCGCAGGGTGATAGCGGCGAACCTCAACATCTTCGGTGCTCGATATGAGATCAAAACTTGGCTTTTCGATTGCCATGGCGGGTCCCGAAATCAATAGCAACAAGGGTAAGAGTCTGCGCCACATGAGCATCTCCAATCAATAAGGGTTAATGACTATACGCTGCTTCGGCCATTATGGCTTTGAGCGGCTTACTGTGAATCAGGCATCTTGCGTTTTGACCGATGTGAGGATTGTAGCAGCAAGGATTGAGCCGCGCGTCGCGCTAGTCACCAAAGCCGGCTGGATTCGTTTGCGCGCGCCAAGCAATTGACACGATACCTGCAAACGCGCGATGTTTTGCAGGTTGGAATGGGCGCGGCAGGCGAGCCCCTGCCCACCCGAAAGCCTTTGATGAGGGCTTAAATCAATCGATAAGGAGTCCAGATGCAAACGCAATGGGTAGAGCGCGACGGGGTGTCGCTAGAAGTCAAAGTCACGGGACAGGGGCCGCTCATCTTGTGTGTCCATGGCTGGCCCGAGCTGTGGTATTCCTGGCGTCATCAGATGACGTATTTCGCGGCGAGGGGTTATCGGGTTGCCGCTTTGAATGTTCGAGGCTATGGGGGTAGCAGCCATCCTTTAACGGTCGATGAGTACACCCAAACGGAACTCAGCGCGGATATTCAGGCGGTTGCAACGGCGCTGTCAGATGATCCAGTCATTTTGTTTGGCCATGATTGGGGCGCCCCGCAGGTCTACACGACGGCATTGCGCTTTCCAGAGCAGGTTCGTGCGGTTGCAGGCCTGTCGGTCCCGTTTATCCCGCCATCGGAAGGCTCAACCTTGGCGTTATGGGAGGCGCTGTATCCAGATCGTTTTTTTTATCAAACCTATTTTCAGCAGCCCGGTATCGTTGAGGCTGAGCTCGGCCAAAACGTGGGCGCCTCGCTGCGCAAGATCTATTATGCGTTGTCGGGGGATGCGCCTTTAAATGAATGGCTAAAAGACAAGCCCAAGGATGCGGGGTTGCTGGATGATTTAACCGACCCGGATCCGTATCCTGGATGGATGACCGCGGCGGATCTTGATGTTTATGTCACGGCTTTTGAGCGGGCCGGCTTCGTTGGGCCAATTCACCGTTATCGCGCGCAAGCGCTTGATGCGGCGCAACTGCCCGAGATTCGAGGTCAAGCGTTGCAACCCCCTTCCACGTTTATCGGAGGCAGCCGAGACCCCGTTCGCAGTTTTTTCCCGGGCGGGGATCTTTATGCAGAGCCCGGCGAGCATTGCGCTGCGTTTCACGGCGCAACCATCATAGAAGGCGCAGGGCATTGGGTGCAGCAAGAAGCGCCGGAGCAGACGAACGTCGCGCTTGAAGCCTTTTTAGACAGTTTATAGGGGCTATTGGGACGTCGTATCAATGTCGCTTGAGGGCTTCAAATGTTGTCTGACCCGGGGCCTTGGCGGCGTCATTCGAGTCAACAAATCACAGATCGCAACAGTCTCGTTGGTTTTGTCGTGCTGTGTTCGAGGTCAGTCGTTGTCTTGGTCCAGTCCGCTCAGGGTGCGCCTTTAGCCGTACCGTTTGGCCGGGGTGTCGGATTTTTACTGGCAAAAGATGATGCGGTTGCCAAAAGGATCACTTATCGGCATATCCAGTCCCCACGGCTGTTCGCTGATACTTGGATTGGCATTTGGATAAGGCGTCTTGATTAACTGCGCGTGATAGCGAGGCAGGTCGTCAATCTTCAATCGAATGCTGCTGCCGGGTGTGGCGTCCCCAAAATGCTCTGATAGGTGTAGATCGGCCCCATGCAATTGAACCCCCAAGTACAACGGGGCATCTGGATCAAAGCGGTGGCTGAAGGTTTCCGC
>Ga0115567_10006583_pt1 | contig 11089 bp, 11 predicted proteins | sample COGITO_mtgs_1204_2_FD_88679 | JGI IMG/M metagenome (GOLD analysis project Ga0115567, IMG submission 88679) | Pelagic marine microbial communities from North Sea - COGITO_mtgs_120412 | ecosystem: Environmental > Aquatic > Marine > Epipelagic | place: Germany:Helgoland, sampling site Kabeltonne... | reverse complement strand
ATTTCTTAATAACCACAATGTCTGACCGATGGCTTCATTGGAGTCCTTGGGGATATGAAGGCTTAGGTACTCCACCCTTATTTTATTCGGCAAAATATTTAGACGACTACACCATTGCCGGAGCAGTAGGCCTTTTTCTTTTTTCGATGAGTTATTGGTTTTCTTTGGAGCGAAAATCAAACGGGTTACTTGCGTCACTAATAAGAAAATGTGCAAACTGCTCTTTCTCTCTCTACGCAATCCACTTTCCGATTATGGCTTTTTTAGGAGCATTATGGGCAAGTGGATCACTCATCCAATTGGGATATGTTTCAGGAATTATGTTGGTTTTAGGAATTTGCTTTCTATTCGCCATCGTATTCGAACTGCCCCTCAAAAAATACCGGTCTATTCTAATTCGGGTTTTTCCAATACTTGATCACAAATGTGGGATTCGTTCTTAATTTTTTTATCCAAGAATCCATTTACAGTTAGTTTACTGCCACTAATTTTGTCCGCTATTTTTTTATACCTTGGAAGAAAATTGTTAAAATATCAAATACCAGGTGCTATCCTTTTAATTGCTGGGATCGGTATTGGCTCTGTCCTGCATTTTAGATGGGATTCGTTCTCCATTCATTTTTGGGAAATTCAAGACCAACGAGCCTCCCTCAATGAAAAAATCCTTTTCGTCGGAGACTCCATAACCTGTGAAGGATCACGCCCAAGAGGATTCATTACGAAAATTCAGGCCATCCTCCCCGTTGATGTTAGGACTTTATGCCATAAAGGTGCAACCACAGCTGAAATTGGTGATTTGGTAGATCTCTACAAAGTAGACTTCAACCCTGCTATGGTCTTCGCTCAATCTGGAATCAATGATTTACTGAAAGGAAAAACACATAAACAGATATCTGAATCTCAACAGTATCTTTTCAGCAAAATTAGCAATAAATTCCCCAATTCAAGAGTAGTTTTTTTACCAGTTCATCCTTTAAAAATAGAAAATAAGATTATTGCTACAATCTCGGCTCACCTTCCTACCAATTTCAAACCTTGGTGGGAAGATACAGGCAGTTTTGCTAGAGACTTTCTGCTCGATGATGGAGTACACCTGAGCGCCAAGGGACATAGTCTTTTGGCGAAAGCGATTACCAATAACATCATTTCAAAAAACTCCTGATAACTTCTTCTAAATCAGTCTATATAAATTTAGGTTGTGGAGCTTCTGTTCATCCAGCTTGGAGAAACCTTGATGTCAATCCATACACCCAAGGAGTTGAGCCTTGGGATGCTTCTAAAGGGATCCCCGCAACTTCCAACAGCGTCGATATTGTTTATCATTCTCACTTACTCGAGCACTTGGGGCAGGAAGAGGGAGAACGCCTTACAACAGAGTGCAAACGAGTTTTGAAACCTGGAGGCATTATTTGAATCGCAATACCCGATCTCGAAAAATTTTGCCAAGATTATTTACTTTCCCTCCAACAAGTAGATCAAAACATAGAACTTGCTGAGTTAAACGCCCTGTGGATGCGAATGGAATTATTCGATCAAATGACGAGAATTACTTCGGGAGGAAAAATGCTCGAATTTCTAAATTCCAACCCAGCAAATAAACAGTTTTTAATTAAAAGATGTGGCAAGGAAGTCTTGCCCTCATTACTGCCTAACAAAGAGGAGATTAATTCCAGTTCTCCTGATAAAGCTTTACCGTTTCACCTAAAACTAAAGCAGTTGATGAAAAAAATTTCAGACACGAGTTGGCTCAAGGAAATGCTAGTCAGGACATTGATGAGTAATTCCGACTACGAAGCTCTTCAATCAGGCCGGTTTCAACAAAGTGGAGAACTCCACAAGCACATGTATGACCGCATTTCCATAAAAGAACTTCTCCAAAAAATCGGTTTTGTTAAGTGCACCATTCAGTCTCACACATCCAGTTTCTTTCCGGAATGGGAAGATTTCAACTTGGACAACTCAATTCAGGGGGAACCCAGAAAACCTGACTCCCTATACATAGAAGCCGTTAAACCCAACCAACCTTAATCATTGATGAATTGGAATAACAAAAAAATACTCGTTACCGGTGGGGCGTCCTTCATTGGATCTCACCTTTGCGAACAACTCGTTCAGAGGGGAGCCAAGGTGCGGGTGGCCGAAAACTTTTCCAGCGGAGAAAGAGGCCACCTTGCACACATCGAATGCGAAACCCTCGAAGGTGACCTGCTCGACCCTTCCTTTTGCAATCAAGCTACCAAAGGGATGGAGATTGTCTTTCATTTGGCGGCCGACCACGGCGGGCGTGGATACATCGACTCTCACCCTGTGGAATGCTCCACCAACATGATTTTGGATGGTCAGGTTTTTCGTCACGCCCACCGGAATGGTGCTGAAAAGATTATTTTTGCATCCTCCGGGTGCGTCTACCCGACATCCGCCCAAATGGATGTCACCAAGGAGGTTTTTCTTTACGAAGACATGGTTACCCCTCCCTACGAGGCAGATGATCTTTATGGCTGGGCAAAACTCATGGCCGAGCTCACCCTCAAGGCCTACCACCAGCAACATGGTATTGGCACCGCCTCCTGCCGATACTTCACCGTCTATGGTCCCCGTTGTACTGAGAACCATGCCGTTATGGCAATGATCGCCCGTGGCTATCTCAAGCTCGATCCATTTGAAGTATGGGGCAACGGCGAGCAGATTAGGAATTGGACCTATGTGGACGACATCGTGTCCGGCACCATTGCGGCCGCGGAACACATAACCGACGGTACATCCATTAATTTGGGCACTATGGAAAGAATTAAGGTAAAGGACTGCGCCCAGCAGGTAATCGATACCCTGAACCCTGGAGCATCCATCAAACTCCTAACCGACAAACCCACTGGTCCACTCAATCGGGTGGCGAGCAACGCCCTTGCCCAGCAACTCCTGGGATGGTCTCCGCAAACTAAATTTGCTGATGGCCTGCAAAAAACTATCGATTGGTATGTTAACTCAAAAACCACAGAGCAGGCATCCGCCGACCTTACCCGCAAGTTGGTTGGGCGATAACGCTATTTAAGCCTCATCGAAACAAAGCAAAATATTACCGTACTCAAACCATCCACTGGGTGGACGGGTTTTGATTTTGCCGGAATTTGGCAATACCGGGACCTACTCTACCTTCTTGTACGCCGGGATTTTCTTGCCCAATATAAGCAGACGATACTCGGCCCCGCTTGGTTTGTGCTCCAACCCCTTTTTCTTACGGTTGTCTTCACCCTTATCTTCGGAAAATTCGCTCAAATCCCAACCGAAGGGCTCCCTCCCCTACTCTTTTATAATTCGGGTTTAATCATTTGGAGTTATTTCTCCTCCTGTTTCACTGGTAATGCATCAACCTTCACTGCTAATGCCGGGATTTATCAAAAGGTTTATTACCCCAGGCTTATCAACCCATTGGCAAATTGCACATCCGCCCTCTTTGGCTTTTCCATCCAAGCCGTATTTTTTCTGGGCTATTTTTGCATCTATAAATTCCTCATCCCAACGGAAGAATTTTTCTCCATGACTTGGGCGATGCTCCTGCTTCCAATTCTTATTCCCCTTGTTGCTTCGCTCGGACTGGGTATGGGATTATGGATGTCCGTACTTACCGCAAAGTACCGCGACTTCAATCAAATCACGGGGTTTCTTGCCCAGGCCCTGATGTACGCCACCCCTATCATCTATCCATTGTCCGAAATTCCAGAGAAGTATCGCTTCTGGGCATCCTTGAACCCCATGGCTCCAGTGGTCGAAACCTTCCGTTTTGCCTTGTTGGGCAAAGGCTCATTTTCGGCCCCACATTTAATTTATTCGGGAATAGTTGCCCTTTGCATCCTGTTGTCTGGCATGTATTTTTTTAAGCGGACGGAGAGACGCGTTGTCGATTATCTATAATTCATGGACTCCTCTCTCGCAATAGAAGCTACCAATCTTTCCAAAAAATACCGCTTGGGAACCATTGGTATGACTAGCCTCAGGGAAGACCTTAGTCGCTGGTGGGGTCAAAAGAAACAAAATGCTCCTGCACAAATAAATACTAAAACTGCTGGAATTGACCAATCCAGAATGATCAATAATTCCGAGTTCTGGGCCTTGCACGATTTAAATTTTCAAATCCCTAAGGGAGAGGTCGTTGGTTTAATTGGTGCCAACGGTTCTGGTAAATCTACCTTGCTCAAAATTCTTTCCCGCATCACCGAACCAACTCAAGGAGAAGTGAAGATCCGAGGAAAAGTTGCCTCGCTCTTGGAGGTTGGAACTGGTTTTCACCCGGAATTGACTGGTCGGGAAAATGTTTACATCAATGGAGCCATCCTAGGGATGACTCGTCGGGATGTGGATGCCAAGTTCGATGAAATCGTTGAATTTGCCGGTATATCTGACTTTATCGATACGCCAATCAAAAGATACTCATCTGGAATGACGGTACGCTTGGGCTTTGCTGTGGCCGCACACTTGGATCCAGATATTCTGATTGTAGACGAAGTTTTAGCGGTGGGAGACTTAAGGTTTCAAAATCAATGCATCAAGCAAATGCAAAAGATCGCAAATTCAGGCAAAACCGTGCTTTTCGTAAGTCACCAGATGACAACCATTGAAAACTTATGTAAGACGGCATTACTACTCGATGAAGGAAACATTATCTTCTCTGGGAAAACTGATGATGTGGTATCTTCTTATCGCTTAAATATGGGTAATTCAAATAATATCTCTTTGAAAGAACGAACCAAAAGAGATGGTAATGGTAACTGTAAATTAATTGGCTTTGAGATTCTAGATGAAACGGATCAAGTTTGTGATTCATTATTTTGCGGGAAGCCTGCAACAATACGCATGACCTTTGAAGTTTACCATAAATTGATTGATCCCTTGAGCCTTAGCCTTGGCATTTCCACACCCAATCAAACCAGAATAGCTCATTTGTGCATGAAAACTTTCGGAAAGAAAATCGAAATTCCATCACAAAAGACATTTGATGTTCTTTTGAAACTTCCAAAAGTTGAGCTAAATCAAGGCAAATATTTTGTCACCACCTTTTTAGATGACGAATCTGGAAAGATAATCGACTGGGTAAGTGAAGCATTTGAATTAAAGGTCTTAGAATCTGACTTTTACGGTACAGGTATGATTCCCAGTACCGATAAATCTATAATTTTAATGGAACACTCATTCAAATAAATGAGTAATTCCTTAAATCATTTGTTTAAACTTTTTAAGTATGAACTCGAACATGTCAGAAAGCGGTCAACAAATTTCAGCCTTTGGCTTCATTTAAAACTTTGGTTCAATGACAGAATTTTGCGAAAAAATACGATGGAGTCAGCTTTCCCATGGATAAATTACTCTACCATACAATTCATGCATCATATCGTCAGTAAAGACACAAAAGTTTTAGAGTTTGGAGCTGGTGGTTCCAGTCTTTTTTTTCTGGAACGAAAAACTAATTTAACTTCCATTGAACATGAATTTGAATGGATCAATGAAGTGCAAAAAAGAGCATCTAAAAAGCAACTCATGCGTTGGTCACATCATTTAATTTCATCTAATAAACCTAATTCTAGGGTTCCCCTAGCTGACGACTACCTCTACCCACTAAAGAATATTGCTGATTCATCAATCGACCTGGTAGTTGTCGACGGTAGACATCGAGTCGAGTCAGTTAGACGAGCAATGACAAAAGTCAAATCTGGTGGATTCTTAATTCTAGATAATTCAGATAGACCCGAATATGCAGAAGCTTTTGAAATCTTACTCGATTGGACATTAATTGATATTTGGTGTATCACGAATTGTTCTGAATTCGTTACGCCCGCTGCAATCTGGACAAAACCCTTAATTGCATAAAAAAATATTTATTCGCCACGAATACGGGCAATTAGGCAATGTCCTCTTCCGCTTAGCAAACGCTCTAGGCTATGCCCTTGAGCATAATTTCGGGGTCGAAGACTACACCCTCGCTTTTTGTAACTATCATGATGGCAGTTCCAACATTCGTTTTTTCGAACATTACCACCCTTTTCAATTCTTTGAATTCCCTCGTCCAAAATTTCGTTTGAGTAATCGAATCAAGTGGAAGCTAAAAGACCGCTTGCACAAGCGGATCGAACGAATTGAAAACTTCGACCCTACTTTTGACCTGCAAAAACTAGACTCGACAAAATCTTACGAGTTGAAAGGGTTCCACTTCAGTTCCGGGGAACTTGCCTGTAAGCATCGTTCCCAAATATGCGATATTCTTCGCTTTAAAGAATCGGATGTTATTGCAATCGAAAACTCAATCAACGAAACCAAAAAGAAGTACGATATCTTGCTTGGCGTTCATATTCGGCAAAATGATTACAAAACTTTCTACAATGGAAAGTTTTACTTAACGCCAGATCAGTACCTTCATGCGGTGGAGCGTTTTAAGGCCTTGCACCGACCCTCTCGAAGAATTGGCGTAGTTATTTGCTCAGACGACAGAGAGTCCATTCAAAAGATTCAAAAGGGCCAACCAGACTACCTTTATCCAAAAGGCAATATCGCTCAGGACATGTACGCATTATCACGGTGCGACTACATCATTGGTCCAAAGGCTACAACCATGAGCACTTGGGCGGCTTTCATTGGTGAATCCATGCTCTTACAGATCGACAAAAGTATCGATCCCTTTGAATTAACCGATTTCCAAAGCGTACAACGCCTCGAACCATTTTCTCCATTTTTTAATTAACCGGTGAGGATCGCATTTCTGAGTTCAATTTACCCAGCCCACGCTGAAAAGATATACAGAGAAAATCCAAGTTTAAAAAATAAATCATCAGAAGAACAAATGGAGTTCATCCGATGGCATGCTTTGTCATCTTATACTCGATGGAATGAATATCTTACTAAAAGAGGCTTTAATGTTTTAGAATTTCATCACAATTTACCTCATGTGGAACTGCAGTGGGCAAAAGAAAATCAATTCTGCCCCAAGAAAGAAAACGAGATTCTTCAGATCGGTGTAGAAAAAATAAAAAGATTTAATCCCGATATCATATTTTGTTCTTCCGCAAATTTCTACATCAACAGTAATTTCATAACTGAACTTATTAGTGTATTGCCCCAAAGACCCAAACTTGTCTCATGGTATGGTGCGAACTGCGGAGATGAGAGAATTTTCAGAAATTTCGATCTCACACTTTCCAATTCTAAGCATCTTGTTAACGAATTATATAAAAAAAAGATATCGGCAGATTTACTCCAACATTCTTTCGAACCTGCGGTTCTGGATAAAATTAAAATTCCGGAAAGAAGAATCAATAAATTAGGATTTTTGGGTAATTTAGACGCTTACACATCTGACTTTAAAGAAAGAAATAAGTTACTGCTCCAAATTTCTGAAATCGAGAATATTCTACAAGTCTACGGCACTGTTCATAAGCCAAAAACTCTTGAAAGACTAAAATACTCTGCGATTAAACGTAGGCATAATTTTTCTAGAACGCTTTCTGGGTTATTCCCTTTTGATATTCTCAAAGAGTGGTCACTAATTGGCAATTTACCGCCAAGTCCATGGCCTCTTGAGAAAATGTTTTGTCAAAAAGTTAAGCCACCACTTTTTGGGCAAGAAATGCTACAAACCCTTTCGAATTATCAAATCGCATTTAATTATCATAACAAGCACACGGGAGACAATGCATGTAATATGCGCCTCTTCGAAGCAACTGGAGTTGGCTGCTGCCTTCTAACGGATCACAAGTCTGATATCTGCTCAATCTTTGAACCAGATTTAGAAGTTATAACTTACAAAAACCCGATTGAAGCAATTGATAAGGCCAAGTATTTACTTAATAATCTAAAAACTGCTCAAGAAATAGCAAAAGTAGGCCAAAAAAGAACCTTAACCCATTACACTAGTGAAAAGCAGATAGATCACCTAGTTTTTCATCTTGAAAATTTGTATAAATAGTTCAGCGAGGGTTTTTTTTTAAAAAAAAACAATCTTACACCCAATTTACATTTTAATGATTGAGTATATAAAATATGCTGACCAAACATTTTCGATTATAGTTAGAGAGAAATTCCACAAACCTGGCATTAATTTCTTCACGCCAAACGATTACTCTCAGCAACTGGCTTACATGAGCCATCCTAAGGGAAAGAAGATACAGCCACATGTGCACAAGAAAGTTCAAAGGGAGGTTCTCTACACTCAAGAAACCCTTTTCATTCGGAAGGGAAAGCTACAAGTCGATTTTTATTCAGATGATCAAAAATTCTTGGAAAGTAGAATTCTTGAGGCTGGGGATGTGATACTTCTTATTAAAGGTGGTCATGGCTTCAAAGTACTGGAGGATCTGGAGATGTTCGGAGTTAAGCAGGGGCCCTATGCGGGCGATGAAGATAAAATAAAATTTACTCCCGCCTGATGGTTTTTGAGAAATACGCTCAGTACTATGACTTACTCTATCAAGATAAAGACTATCAAAAGGAAACAGAATACATCTTGTCTCTATTAAAGAAATACCACCCCAAGCCCGAAAAGATTCTAGAGTTTGGTTCAGGCAGTGGATTACATGGCAGATTACTGACAAATGCAGGCCTTAAAGTAAGCGGTATCGAAAGAAGTCAGCAAATGATAGACCTTGGGCTATCCACCGGCCAAGGAGATATCCCAAACACCAATTTCTCATGCACACAAGGTGATTGTACTAGTATCTTCATCGGGGATTATTTTGACGCTGTAATTAGCATCTTTCATGTACTAAGCTATCAAACTTCAGACGAGAAAGTTATTGCGATGCTCAAGAATGCTCGCAGGCAATTGGAGCCGGGTGGAATATTCATCTTCGATTATTGGTTCGCACCAGCGGTTTGGTACTTGGGTCCTACCCTACGAGTAAAAAGAGTGCATAACCAGCAACTTGCAATTACCCGAATTGCCGAGCCTGAATGTTTTCGGGAGCAAAATATCGTTCAGGTAAACTACCAAACTTTTGTGGAAGATTTAAAAAGTAACCACATTTCAGAGATTAAAGAAACTCATGAAATGCGTGCCTTTGAAACTGATGAAATCGAAGAATTTGCAAATCAAACCGGATTCGCTTTATTGCACTCCGAAGAATGGATGACTGGGCATACCCCCAGCAATGAAACTTGGGGAGTTTGCACAGTTTTACAAAAGAACTAATTTTAAGCTGAGCAAGTTCATTCCAGTAAACGAGCCAAACCTAAGCGGAAACGAGAAAAAGTATCTTCAAGAGTGTATTGATACAGGTTGGATATCATCCGAAGGCCCGTTTATCGAAAAGATGGAAAGCGGAATGTCCAGTGTGTGTAATAGGAAATATGCATTTGCTGTTAGCAATGGGAGTGCAGCCCTTGAATTGGCTGTGCAAGGAATCGGAATTGGCAAAGGGGATGAGGTGATCATGCCAACCTTTACTATTATCTCTTGTGCATTAGCCGTTGTTCGGGCTGGAGCTGTGCCAGTCTACGTGGATGCGGACCCGCACACATGGAATATGAAGGTGGAAGATATTGAACCTCTTATCACAGAACATACCAAAGCAATCATGGCTGTCCATATCTATGGAATCACTGTTGATATGGACCCGCTCCTCGATATTGCCGAAAGATACGACTTAAAGGTAATTGAAGATGCTGCAGAAGTAATTGGTCAAACTTACAAAGGGCAACCATGTGGAAGCTTTGGAGATATTAGCACCTTAAGCTTTTATCCAAACAAGCACATCACCACAGGAGAAGGTGGTATGGTTCTGGTTAATGACGATGAACTGGCCGAAAGATGTAAAAGCCTCAGAAATCTTTGCTTTGGAAAGACAGATCGTTTTGTGCATCAAGAACTTGGCTGGAATTTCCGCATGAGTAATCTCCAGGCTGCCGTCGGTGTGGCGCAACTCGAAAGGCTCACACAAACCTTGGAGAGGAAAAGAGAGATTGGTAGAATGTATCACAAACATCTTGAAGGAAATGAATCCTTTATCCTACCCATAACTCAAACAGATTATTGTAAAAATATTTACTGGGTATTTGGCATAATCTCAAAAGATGAATCCAGAGATGCCAAGTGGTGGATGAATAAATTGGCTGAACAAGGAATTGGTACCAGACCATTCTTTTACCCGATGCATCTTCAACCAGCACTTCAAATTGGTTCACAATCGGAGAACAATTTCCCTAACTCAGAAAAGATTACCAAATACGGGCTATATTTACCAAGCGGTTTAAATCTAGATGAAAGTGTTGTTGAAGAAATATCAAAATCGATAAAACAAATTATGTTCAAGTAATTTGCTTCATTTAATGAAGAAACAAAAACAAATAAACTTTCTCTTCGCTGAAGACTATCTAGGGAGTTATCCTAGCTTGATCAATGCCTTAGCAACAATAGATCAAAATAAAATAAAATCGAACTTCATTGGATTCTTTTTTAAATCAAATTTCCCCGATTATCCTAAGTTTATAAATGTTAACTATCGGTTAATTAGCCGGTTCGATAAAATCGGCAGGATATATGAAATAAAAGAGCAAAATAATTCGTTGCTTGTTACTCATATCGAGAAAATAATTAATAAACTTAAGATCAATCTATATTTTACTATTAAATATAATTTACTAAATCTTCGTAAAAGTTTTTCAAAGGTTAAAGAAATACTTTGGATTTTATATCTAATTCGAAGAAATGATTCGGTAATTAAAGATAGTCCCTTAATATGTATTGATTCAATTACTCTCATCAGTGCATATATTTACAAAACTGTAATGAGGAAGAGATTTGAAATGATATTTTGGTCTCTTGAAATCTCATCATACAGCAAGATTGATTTGCTAGACAGATTCTTGCACAAGATAGAATTTCATGCTCTCAAAAATGTAATTTCTATCATCTCACAATCGAAAGAAAGATTAGATCTCATTACTAATTTAAAAAAAACAGGTACAGATACGGTTGATTGCTTTTATATTCCACATTCTCGACTCAAAACTAATAAGATCGAGAGGCAAAATTACTTCAATAAAACTTTCAGAATAAGTAAGGAAACTACTATTTTGCTACATCTTGGTTGGATTCATGATGTCATGGACT
>Ga0115567_10006579_pt1 | contig 11093 bp, 10 predicted proteins | sample COGITO_mtgs_1204_2_FD_88679 | JGI IMG/M metagenome (GOLD analysis project Ga0115567, IMG submission 88679) | Pelagic marine microbial communities from North Sea - COGITO_mtgs_120412 | ecosystem: Environmental > Aquatic > Marine > Epipelagic | place: Germany:Helgoland, sampling site Kabeltonne... | reverse complement strand
TGCGGGCCACCTGGCGAAACCCCAACAATTTCCCTTTGCGCCACGATTTAAACAGCCGCCCGACGTTGCGGTCGTACTCAAAAGCCGGGCGATCGGCCCTGAATGCGTGATTCCAGCACCGCGCGAGGACGGCGTTGACCTTGATGTTTTCATCTTCAAGACGGAGGTAGGCCTCCCAACGGCCTTCCTCCACCTCACAGCGGTGGGGCCTGTGCCGAGAGGGCTCCACCACGATTTCCACAACGCTCCGGATATCGGCCTTCCACACCTGCGACCTGAACGCTACCGCGGGACGGCAATACATCTCGGCTGCCGCTTCGACCATGTGCAATTCCTCATCGACGCGCACACCGCACACCGTGCCATTGTCCTTCACCCCGACCAGCAAACGCCCGCCGTCCGCATTGGCAAAAGCCACAAGCGTACGGGCGATTTTCCGGCTGTCGTCAATCCGCGTTTTGAAGTCCTGTTGTTGGTGCTCTCCTTCCGCGATCATTCGAAGGACATGCGACATGGGGCAAAGATGTGCCATGAAGCGGCTGTGAACTGCTGTCATAACAAGGATTTTGCCTACTTTCGCACCGTCAACAGCGGGTTGATGATGTGAAGGGGGGCCGAAAGCCCCCCTTCTTTATCGCCCGTCGCCGCGACAAAATGTACCATGATTAACGCGCAGGACATACGTCATTGGGTAGAAGATCACCTCACGAAAGAGGGGGGATTCCTTGTAGACGTGACCGTTTCAGACGGCGCGAACATCCGCGTACTGGTGGATGCCGACGACGGCATGCCCATCTCGCGGTGTGTGGCCATTTCCCGCCTCATCGAAGACCAGCTCGACCGCGATGTGCAGGATTTCGCCTTGCAGGTATCCACACCAGGGTTGGACCAGCCACTCAAATTGCGGCCCCAATACCAGAAGAATGTGGGGCGCATTGTCACCGTGCAACAGCACGACGGGCACAAAGTAGAAGGCACGTTGACCGAAGTAACCGAGGCCGGTATCGTCCTCGAGCACAAGGAAAAAAGAAGAATTGAAGGCCGAAAGGCCAAGGAGTGGGTCACAGACAGACACGAGTTGGTCTGGGACACCATCGCCTCAACCAAAGTGAAGATCTCATTCAAGCAATAATGGATACGGTGAACCTGATTGACTCCTTCAAGGAGTTCAAGGAGTTGAAGAACATCGACCGAGAGACCATGATGGGCATTCTCGAGGAAGTGTTCCGGAACATGATCATCAAGAAGTATGGTGCCGACGACAACTTCGACATCATCATCAACCCTGAAAAGGGTGACCTTGAAATTTGGCACAACCGCGAAATCGTCGAAGACGGCGAGGTCGAGGATCCAGTCGCCGAAATTGGACTTTCCGATGCGCTGAAAATTGAGGACGACTTCGAAGTTGGCGAGGAAGTTTCAGAAGAAATCAAGCTCGTTGATTTCGGCCGCAGAAATGTCCTTTCCATGCGCCAGAACCTGGCGGGCAAAATCATGGAGTTGGAAAAAGACGCGCTGTACAGGAAGTACAAGGACCGCGTCGGAGAAATCATTTCCGCAGAGGTCTATCAAATCTGGAAGCGTGAGATCCTGCTCGTCGACGACGACGACAACGAACTCATCATGCCCCGTGACCAGCAAATTCCGGGTGACTTCTTCCGCAAGGGTGATGCTGTGCGTGCAGTCGTCGCGGAAGTAGACATCCGCAACAACAACCCCCGCATCCTTCTGTCCCGCACCGCCCCAGAATTCCTGGCGCGCTTGTTCGAACAAGAAGTGCCGGAGATCTATGACGGTTTGATCACCATCAAAAAGGTCGTGCGTGCCCCCGGTGACCGTGCCAAAGTGGCCGTGGAATCTTACGATGACCGCGTGGATCCAGTGGGCGCATGTGTGGGCATGAAAGGGTCCCGCATCCACGGCATCGTGCGGGAATTGAAAAATGAGAACATCGATGTCATCAACTACACGGCCAACGAGCAGTTGCTGATCGCCCGCGCTTTGAGTCCGGCCAAGATTTCATCCATCACCATCAAGGGAGAACGCGCCGAAGTGTACCTCCAGCCTGACCAAGTTTCTTTGGCCATCGGCAAGGGAGGACACAACATCAAACTTGCGGGACGCTTGACCGGGTACGAAATCGATGTCTACCGCGAAGGAGAAACTGAAATCGACGACGTCGAACTCAAGGAGTTCAAGGACGAAATCGATGCCTGGATCATTGCGGAGCTCGAGAAGATTGGTTGCGACACTGCGCGCAGCGTGCTCAACCTCCCCGTCGAAGACCTCGCCAACCGCACCGACCTCGAAATTGAAACGATAGAAGAGGTCGTCAAAGTCCTCAAGTCCGAATTCGATTCCTGATCTCACGATCGCACCGCCAACGATAGTCCCCGCAAAGCCGCACATGTCAGAAGTTTTAAAACCGGTACGCCTCAGCAAAGTCGCCCGAGAATTCAATCTCGGTGTAGACTCGATTGTCGAATTCCTCGCCTCCCAGGGAATCGAAGTCGAACGCAAGCCCAACACCAAGTTGGAGCCGGAACAGTACGCTTTGGTGCGTTCCAACTTCGCCGACGAAAAAGCGGCCAAGGAGAAGTCGAAACAGAAGTCAAAAACACTGCTCGAGATGGAGGCCTTGGCAGTGGAATCCAAAAAGAGTGCTGAAGCCGCGCCTGTAGAAGAGCCTGCACCAGCGCCGGCTCCAGAACCCGCTCCGGAACCTGCGAAGCCAGAACCTGCGCCCGAACCGGAGGCGAAAGCAGCACCGGAACCCGCGCCTGCTCCAGCACCCGAACCCGAACCCGAACCCGAACCTGCGCCTGTTGAGGCTGAAGCTGAGCCCGAGGCTCCAGTAGCAAAAGAACCCGAAGTTGCCGAGGCCAAGGAGGACGCGCCTAAGGTCGAGGCTGAAAAAGCAGCAGAAGACAAAAAACCCAAGGCTTCACCCATCAAGGTGGTCGGCAAAGTGGACCTGGATTCTGTGTCTCCGAAAAAGAAGACCAAGAAACCAGCTGCAGCAGAAAAATCCCCGGAACCGGCCCAAAAGAAGGCCCCGGAAAAAGCAGCCAAACCAGCGCCTGCTGCTGAAGAGGCCCCGAAAAAAGCAGCCCCCACCATTCCCCCTACGGAAGTGGTGCGCGCCAAGGCTGAAAAACTCAGCGGACCCACTGTCGTGGGCAAGATTGACCTTCCAGTAGAGAAGAAGCCCACCACCGCCGGAGAAAAGCGGAAGCGGAAACGCATCACCAAGGTGGATGTCGAGGCTGCTGGAAAGCAGGCTGGCAAGCGGGGACGCACCGTCACGGGCGGACCCAAAAAAGAGATCTCCGACAAGGACATCCAAAAGGAAATCAAGGAAACGCTGGCACGCCTCAGCAAGGGCAAAAAGACCCAAGCCAGCGCCAAGACCCGCCGTGCCAAAAGGGACGCCAAAGCCGAACGCGTAGAGCGCGAGCAGTTGGCCCAAATGGAAGCGGCACACACCCTCGAGCTCACCGAGTTCGTTACCGCTTCTGAACTCGCCACACTGATGGACATTTCCGTCAATGAGGTGATTTCGGCGTGCATGGCACTCGGTATGATGGTGTCCATCAACCAGCGCCTGGACAAAGAGACCATTGGCATCATCGCCGAGGAATTCGGTTATGGTGTGGACTTTGTCAGTGCAGAAGTACAGGAGGCCATTGAGGTGGAGGAGGACAGCGATGAGGACATGGCCTCACGCCCGCCCATCGTGACCGTCATGGGACACGTTGACCACGGTAAGACTTCGCTCCTCGACTACATCCGCAAGACCAACGTCATCGATGGTGAGGCCGGCGGCATCACCCAGCACATCGGTTCCTACAGCGTAGAACTGGACGATGGTGCGCGGATGACCTTTATCGATACCCCTGGACACGAGGCCTTCACGGCCATGCGTGCCCGCGGTGCGCAAGTCACAGACTTGGCCATCATCATCGTAGCCGCGGATGACGCTGTCATGCCGCAGACCAAAGAGGCCATCAGCCACGCGCAATCTGCAGAAATTCCCTTCATCGTCGCCATCAACAAATGTGACCGCGAAGAATCCAACCCGGACAAGATCAAGACGGAGTTGGCCGAATTGGGCATCCAGGTAGAAGAGTGGGGCGGCAAAACCCAAAGCCAAGAGATTTCCGCGAAGACGGGGCTTGGCATTCCAGAGTTGCTCGAAAAAGTGACCTTGGAAGCGGAATTGCTCGAGTTGAAAGCCAACCCGAAGAAGCGTGCGGTAGGCACCATCATCGAATCCAGCCTCGACAAAGGGCGTGGATACGTGACCAACCTCATTGTCTCAGCCGGCACACTCTCCGTTGGAGACCCCATGCTTGCTGGACAGTACAGCGGCAAGGTCCGCGCCATGAGCAACGAGCGCGGCGAAGCCCTGCAAGAAGCGGGTCCGTCAACACCTGTCTCCATCTTGGGACTGGATGGCGCGCCCAATGCCGGTGACGAGTTCCACATTTTCGAAAACGAAAAGGAAGCCCGCACCATCGCCCAAAAGCGCCAGCAATTGCAGCGCGAGCAGGGCATTCGGACACAAAAGCAGGTCACCCTCGAAGAACTCGGGCGCCGAATTGCAGTGGGCGAATACAAGGAGCTCAACCTCATCATCAAGGGCGACGTCGACGGCTCTACCGAAGCCTTGGCCGACTCTCTGATCAAGCAGAGCACCGAGAAGGTTCAAGTCAACGTCATCCACAAAGCCGTTGGACAGATTTCAGAGAGCGATGTGCTCCTGGCCTCTGCTTCCGAAGCCATCATCATCGGATTCCAGGTCCGCCCCAGTGGCACCGCCCGGAAGCTCGCCGAAAAGGAGGGCATCCAAATCCGCCTTTACTCCATCATCTATCAGGCGATCGAGGAAATGAAGGAGGCGATGGAAGGCCTGCTTTCCGCCAAGATCGAGGAGCGCATCGTGGGAACCGCGGAGATCCGCGAGACCTTCAAGATTTCCAAGGTCGGCACCATTGCAGGTTGCTATGTCCAAGACGGCATCATCAGCAGAAACCACAACATCCGCGTCATCCGCGACGGCATTGTCGTCTACACGGGCGAACTCGGTTCACTCAAGCGCTTCAAGGACGACGCCAAAGAAGTCAAGAAGGGCCTCGAGTGCGGCTTGAACGTGGACAAGTTCAATGACATCAAAGTGGGCGACCTCATCGAAGCCTACGAAGAAGTCGAAGTGAAGCAGACCCTCGACGACTGAGCCCATGGAAGGGAAGCCCATCAGCAAGCTTCCGGACCTCGGCACGACCATCTTTACCGAGATGACCGCCCTGGCCAACCGCCATGGTGCACTCAACCTCGCCCAAGGTTTTCCCGACATTCCGCCGCCTGAAGGACTCGTGGAAGCCGCCATCAGCGCCCTGCGGGAAGGCATTCACCAATATGCCCCGATGGCCGGCCGCCCAGACCTGCGGGCGTGGATCTGTTCACACTACAGCCAGCGCCACAAGGCCGTCTATGACGCCGAAAGCGAATGCACCATTGGCGCGGGAGCCTCGTCGCTGATTTTCGCTGCCATCCAAGCCCTGGTGCACCCCGGCGACCAGGTCGTTGTGCAATCCCCGGCTTACGACCTCTATGGACCGGCTGTCCAACTTGCCGGTGGCCAGCTCGTGGAGGTTCCCCTGCTCGATGCCAGCGGAAATTGGGACCTCGACGGGCTCCTCGGCGCTTGCCATGCCGGCGTTCGCATGGTGATCCTCAACACCCCGCACAACCCCACGGGTACAACCTGCCCTACAGGGTTCATGGATGCCTTGGCCCAACACCTCGAAGGGTCGGACACCCTGGTTCTTTCCGATGAGGTCTATGGGCCCATGGTCCACGATGGCCGCGAGGAAGTTTCACTGGCCGCCTGCCCAGGTTTGCGCAACAGGGGCCTGGCCTTTGGCAGCTTTGGCAAGCTCCTCCAGGTCACGGGCTGGAAAATCGGTTGGGCCGTGGGGCCAGCCGCCCTTACTGCGGAATTGAGAAAGGTCCACCAATACGACGTCTTCTCCACGGGTGCACCCCTGCAGGCGGCCCTCGCCCATTTCCTCCCCACCAAAGAAGGTGTGGCCCACCTCAACGGCCTGGCTTCCATGTACCAAGCCAAACGCGACCGCTTGCTGGCGGGCTTGGCAGGCACCCCCTGGCGGTTCACCCCCGCACAAGGCGGATTCTTCCAGGTCTTGGATGCCCGCGACATCGTTCCCGGCGACGACGGCCATTGGGCCCGCACGTGGACCCGCACCCACGGCCTGGCAACCATCCCCCTCTCGGCCTTTTGCACGCCGCCCACACCGCAAGTGCGGCTCTGCTTTGCCAAAGAGGATGTCACACTGGATGCGGCAGCGGCTTGCCTGCGCGACATTGCAACCGACCATGGCAACTGATCGGCTCCACATCATCGGCCTGCAAACCGACCTGAGGTGGCGGGACCCCCAAGCGAATCTGAACCACTTCGACGGCCTGCTCGCGCCATTGGAAAGCACACCGTGCGATGTGGTGATTTTGCCGGAGATGTTCACCACTGGGTTCAGCTGGCCCCCCGTGGACGCCGCTCCAGACGCACCGCAGCCACTGGATTGGATGCAGTCATGGGCCCGACGACTGGATGCCGCCATCGTGGGCAGCGTGGCCTGCCACGATGGCCAAGGTCACGCGCGCAACCGTTGCTGGTTTGTACCGCCCGAAGGCGCACCCACTTTCTACGACAAGCGCCACCTCTTCAGCCTGGCTGGCGAGCACAACCATTTCACGGCAGGTGAGGAACGGAGCGAAGTCGAATACAAGGGCTTCCGCATCTTGCTGCAAGTCTGCTACGACCTGCGGTTCCCCGTCTTTTCGCGAAACAACGGGGAGCACCCTTATGACATGGCCATCTTCGTCGCCAACTGGCCGGCAACACGCGCTGCTGCGTGGCGCACCCTCCTGCAGGCCCGCGCGATTGAGAACCAGTGCTACGTGGCGGGCATCAACCGCAGTGGTGCCGATGGAAATGGCCACGCCTATTCCGGCGACAGCCTGATCGTCGATTTTGCGGGAACGGTGCTCGCCGACGCAAAAAGCACAGGCCTGCCCAGCACCCTCAATGCCGTCGCGGTGCGCGAAGAACTGTCCGCTTTTAGGGCGCGCCTGCCTTTTCTCGACGACGCCGACCGCTTTACCCTGGGGTGAGTCAGCGCAGAATGCGGTCGAGCGCCCGGCCCCGCGCCAATTCGTCCACCAGTTTGTCCAGGATGCGCACCTTTCGGGTCAAGGGGTTCTCGATGTCTTCGATGCGATAGCCGCAAATGCTCCCGGTCACTTGGTCGGCATTCTCGTGCAAGGTGGCCTCCTCAAAAAACTCCGGAAACCGGGTGGCGCGTTCAATCTGTGCCGCAATTTCCGCGTCCGAGAAGCCGGTGATCCAGGTCAATACGGCGTGCAACTCCTCGCGCGTCCGGCCCTTCTTTTCCACCTTGGCCACATAATGGGGGTAGACCGAAGCAAAGGTCATCCCCGCAATGTTCCGGTGATGGGCTTCGGTGGGCTGCATGACAAGAAAACGGAAGGGTCAGCGCCTTACTTGAACGCGTTTTCGCCGGTGATGTCCATGCCCGTGATGAGCAGGTGGATGTCGTGCGTACCCTCATAGGTGATGACCGACTCCAGGTTCATCATGTGGCGCATGATGGGGTACTCTCCCGTGATGCCCATACCTCCGAGCACCTGACGGGCTTCCCGTGCGATGTTGATGGCGATCTCCACGTTGTTGCGCTTGGCCATGGAAATCTGACCACTGGTGGCCTTGCCTTCATTGCGCAGTTGACCCAAACGCAGGGTCAACAATTGGGCCTTGGTGATCTCCGTGATCATTTCAGCCAATTTCTTCTGCTGCAATTGGAAACCCGCAATGGGACGACCGAACTGCACGCGCTGCTTGGCATACCGAAGGGCCGCGTCGTAACAATCCAAGGCGGCACCGATGGCGCCCCATGCAATGCCATAACGCGCACTGTCGAGGCAGCTCAAAGGAGCGCCGAGACCCGAGCGGCCAGGCAAAATATTGGCCTTGGGCACCTTGACATCTTCGAAAATGAGCTCACCGGTATCCGAAGCGCGCAGGCTCCACTTGCCCGTCATCTTCGGTGTGGAGAAACCTTCCATGCCGCGCTCCACCACAATGCCGTGGATGCGGCCCGTCTCGTCCTTGGCCCATACCACGGCAATGTCCGCAAATGGGGCGTTTGAAATCCAGAGCTTGGCGCCGTTCAGGATCACGTTTTCGCCGTCTCCAGCATCCTTGAAATTCGTGATCATCCCCCCCGGGTTGGACCCGTGGTCAGGCTCAGTCAAGCCAAAGCAGCCCATCATCTCACCCGTGGCGAGCTTGGGCAAATACTTCATGCGCTGCTCCTCGCTGCCATACTTCCAGATGGGGTACATCACGAGCGAGCTCTGCACGGATGCTGTGCTGCGCAATCCGCTGTCGCAGCGCTCCAGCTCCTGCATGATCAAGCCGTAGGAAATCTGGTCCAACCCCGCACCGCCGTATTGCTCAGGGATGTAGGGCCCAAAGGCACCAATCTCGCCCAATCCAGGCAGCAAGTGCTTGGGGAAAACCTGCGTTTCGGCGGCCTCCTCGATGATTGGACTGACCTCTTGCTTGACCCATGAACGGGCGGCATCGCGGATCAATTTGTGCTCCTCGGTCAAGAGGTCGTCCATCATGTAGTAGTCGTGACCTTGATAGAGGTCGGTCTTGACAGATCCCATATTCATGGTACAAAAATACAACGCCCCCGTGCGTAGACTTGAACCTCTATGGACCTGAACGCCCCTGATGCCCCTCAATTTGCCAGCGCGACCGCCCGCGTAGACGCAAAAAAGGCGGGATTGCGGATCCAGGAAGCCCTGCCCGGGATGTTTCCAGAGGTGTTGCCCAGCCGCAAATCCTGCCGCAAAGCGCTCGACCGAGGCGACATCCTACTCAACGGTGTGGTGGCCGATACGGCCCGCAGGGTGCAAATCGGCGATACCGTCACGCTCAACGTCGCGTTGCAGCCACCGACGCCGCCGGGCAAAGGCAACCCGACCCAATTTCAATGGCACCGACCCCCGGATGCCGATTACTTGTTTGTTTGGAAGCCCGCCGGCCTCAGCACCTCGGGGGTGGGCAACCGTCACCTGGCAGGCACCCTGGCCCACCTGGCGCATGCCGGCACCCCCGCCCAACGCACCGACCTCCGACCCCACCAGCCCGATGCCCTCCGCTGGCCGCAGCCCGTTCACAGGCTCGACCGGGTGACGGCTGGCTGGGTCTGCATTGCCCTCACCCTCAGCACCGCCCAATCACTTGGGCAAGCCTTTGCAGAGCGCACGGTCCACAAAAAATACCTCGCGCTGGTCGCGGGCAATCCTGAAAACGCCGGGCAGTGCACGGCACCGTTGGACGACAAGGCCGCCGCCACACGTTGGAAAGTCCTCGGGACAGGGCCTCTGCCTGTCCATGGCACCGCCGCACTCATCGAGGCCACGCCAGAAACAGGCCGCACCCATCAAATCCGGCGGCACCTTGCCCTCGCCGGACATGCCATCGTGGGTGAGCACTTGTACCAACCTGATCAAACGGATGGGCAACCTGGGGTGCGCTACACGGGCCAGGGCTTGTTTCTCAGTGCCACTTCACTCGCATTGCCCGCTGGCACCCATGGACCCGCCCGCAGCATCGCGGGACCCCCCCCGCGTAAATTCTACGCCGTCCCTTGGGTTCGGGCGCTCCTGTCTATCCACGGAGCTCAGGCCACAGAGGCCTCGTAGCCGTCGTCAATCAGCAGGCCTTTTTTCTTGTAAGCCGACACGGCCAAGTGGTCCGCGCGCTCGTTCATGGGGTTGCCGGCATGGCCCTTGACCCAATCAAACCGCACCTTGTGCTTGCGGTAGACCCTCAAAAACCGCACCCAGAGGTCGGGGTTTTTCTTGCCCTTGTACCCTTTTTTCTCCCAATTGAAGACCCACCCCTTCTGCACGGCATCAATGACATACTTGCTGTCGCTGACCACCCATGCCTCGGTGCCCTCGCGCTTCAAAGCCTCAAGCGCCACAATGACCGCGAGCAACTCCATCCGGTTGTTGGTGGTGAGGCGGTATCCCGCGGTCAGTTCCTTGCGGCGGCCACCCCATTGCAGGATGGCACCGTAACCGCCAGGGCCGGGGTTGCCCGAAGCACCGCCGTCTGTATGGATGACAACGGGATCAGCCATGGGCTTGGAAAAGCATGGCGGCATTGGCAGAAAACAGCTTCACAGCAATCGCCAGCAGAATGATGCCGAAGACCTTTTGCAACACCGCGATGCCGCCTTCGCCCAACAGGCGCTCTATGCGCCCAGTCATGCGCAGCACGAAATAGACCAAGGCCATGTTGATGAAGATGGCCAAGGCAATATTGACCGCCGCAAATTCCGCCCGGAGCGAAATGATGGAGGTCATGCTGCCCGCCCCGGCGATCAAAGGGAAGGCCACGGGCACAATGGTGGCCGTCTTCATCGATTGGGGGGACTGCTTGAAGAGGGTGATGCCCAGGATCATTTCCAGTGCCATGAAAAACATGACGATGGACCCCGCTACAGCAAAGGAATTGACATCAATGCCCAGGAAGTTGATCACCCCCTCACCCAAAAACAGGAACGCCAGCATGATACCGAAAGCCACCAGGGACGCCTTCTCAGCATGGATATCTCCGGCTTTTTTCTTGATGTCCAACAAAAAAGGAATGGACCCCAAAATGTCGATCACGGCAAACATCACCATGGCCGACTTCAGCAGTTCAGTCCAATTGAAAACCATATGCTCCATGCTTCTATATCAAGGGGTGCCCGACAAGGATACGGACTCCAAAATGGCGCGCAAGGCCTGCGGCGCGTAATGCGCCTTCTCCAGCGCCCGCACTTTTTCGGAAATGGTGTCCGGCGTGTCGGTGTCCACATCCAAGGCCACCCGGGCCTGAAAGAATGCCGGTCCTTCATCAAACTCGGCCGTCACCCAATGCAGGGTGATGCCGGTCTCTTGGACCCCTCCTTGCTTCAGGGCCGCGT
>Ga0115567_10006575_pt1 | contig 11099 bp, 10 predicted proteins | sample COGITO_mtgs_1204_2_FD_88679 | JGI IMG/M metagenome (GOLD analysis project Ga0115567, IMG submission 88679) | Pelagic marine microbial communities from North Sea - COGITO_mtgs_120412 | ecosystem: Environmental > Aquatic > Marine > Epipelagic | place: Germany:Helgoland, sampling site Kabeltonne... | reverse complement strand
TGGTACCGCCACAGGTGTCGCATTTCATGCATGTCCCGTTACGTAAGAGCGTGAAGTTTCCGCATTCGCCGCAGGCGTCGCCCTCGTAACCTTTGAGGCGTGCCTGACGAACGCGCATGGAGCGTTCTTCCTGAACCACATATTCCAGGTCGAGCTGTTGTTGGGCTGCGTTGGGCAATGGCGTCACGACGGTTTCGATGTCGCCGGTCGTCATGCCGTCTGTGCCTGTCGCCCCGACTGTGGCGTGGGCTTCGGGCGCCTGCTGGACTGGTTCCAGCTCGCGGAGGCCACCCTCGATTACAGACAGCGTGCTTCTGCGCACATAGCCTGTGCTGACCACTGACTCTGTCAGCTTGGACAGCGGCGGAAGCCCGTCATCGGATTCACCCCGGCCCATCGTGTCCGGTTCCAGGTCGTCGATCTCGACATGAGCGAGATCGTTGCGGCCGAGATAGCTGATTGCCAGTTCACGGAAGACATAGTCGAGGATGGAACTCGCCATCTTGATTGTGTCGTTGCCTTCCACAGGTCCTGAAGGTTCGAAACGGGTGAAGGTATAGGCGTCGACAAACTCTTCCAGGGGCACGCCATATTGCAGGCCGATGGAAACCGCGATGGCGAAGTTGTTCATCAGCGACCGGAAGGCTGCACCTTCCTTGTGCATGTCGAGGAAGACTTCACCAATGGAACCATCATCATATTCACCGGTCCGGATATAGACCTTATGGCCGCCGACGATGGCCTTCTGGGTATAGCCCTTACGTCGATGGGGCAGCTTGTGACGATCAACCTCGCGTTCGACGATACGCTCGACGATACGTTCGGCGACCATCTCTGCACGGCGACCGTTCGGGGCGTCGAGCAACTCGTCGAGCGTTTCATCAGCGTCGTCATTCTCGTCCGCGAGAAGCTGTGATTGCAGCGGCTGGCTGAGCTTCGAGCCATCACGATAGAGCGCATTGGCCTTGAGGCCCAGACGCCATGACAGCATATAGGCTTCGGCGCATTCGTCGACATTGGCGCTGTTGGGCATGTTGATCGTCTTGGAGATCGCCCCGGAAATGAACGGCTGAGACGCCGCCATCATGCGGATGTGACTGTCGACAGAGAGGAAGCGCTTACCAATTTTGCCGCATGGATTGGCGCAGTCGAAGACCGACAGGTGTTCGTCCTTGAGGTGAGGGGCGCCTTCCAGTGTCATTGTGCCACAAGCGTGGTTGTTGGCGGCAGCGATCTGCTCTTCGGTGAAGCCGATGGCCGTCAGCAGGTCGAACGACATGTCGTCGAGCTTGTTGGCATCCAGTCCAAGGGTTTCTGTGCAGAAGGCCGCACCAAGCGTCCATTTGTTGAAGGCAAAGCGAATATCGAAAGCTGTTCCCAGGCCTTCCTCAATTGCTGCGATCTGTTCGTCACCGAAGCCTTTCTCGGCCAGAGTGGCATGATTGATGGAAGGTGCGTCGGCAAGTGACCCATAGCCCACGGCATAGTTTGCCATCTCGTCAATCTGCTTGGGTGTGTACCCCAGATTTTGCAGCGCCTGTGGCACCATGCGGTTGATGATTTTGAAGTAACCGCCGCCGGCAAGTTTCTTGAACTTCACCAGCGCGAAGTCCGGCTCGATGCCTGTTGTGTCGCAATCCATGACCAGTCCGATGGTGCCGGTCGGTGCCACAACAGTGGTTTGGGCATTGCGGTAACCATGCTCTTCACCAAGCTCCAGGGCACGGTCCCAGGCCAACTTGGCCGCTTCTGCGATCGGTGTGTCCGGGCAGTTGGCATGGTCGAGCGGCACGGGCAGGGTGGCAAGATTCTCGTAGCCCTTGGCTTCGCCGTGCGCCGCACGACGATGGTTGCGGATGACCCGCAGCATATCATCGGCGTTCTTTTCGTAACCGGGGAAGGTCCCGAGTTCTTCGGCCATCTCGGCTGAGGTCGCGTAGCATGTACCGGTCATCAGTGCCGTGATCGAAGCACAGAGTGCGCGGCCTTCGTCACTGTCATAGGAAAAGCCCGAAGCCATGAGCAGGCCGCCAATGTTGGCGTACCCCAGACCAAGTGTGCGGAACTCGTAGCTCAGTTGTGCGATTTCCTTGGACGGGAATTGCGCCATCAGCACGGAAATTTCCAACGTGACAGTCCACAGGCGAACGGCATGGGTGAAACCATCCACGTCGAAGCTGCCGTCGTCATCGCGGAACGTCATCAGGTTCAGGGATGCGAGATTGCACGCTGTATCATCGAGGAACATGTACTCCGAACACGGGTTCGAAGCATTGATCCGACCCGATTGTGGGCAGGTGTGCCAGTCGTTGATCGTCGTGTCGTACTGGATTCCCGGGTCGGCACAGGACCATGCGGCGTAGGAGACTTTGTCCCAGAGTTCGCCGGCATCAACTGTTTTTGCGACGCTGCCATCCGTCCGGCTCGTGAGATCCCAGGATCCGCCGGTTTCGACGGCTTTGAGGAAATCATCGGTCACGCGGACCGAGTTGTTGGAGTTCTGACCTGCAACGGTCAGATAGGCATCGGAATCCCAGTCGGTGTCATAGGTCGGGAACACAAGCTCCTTGAAGCCTTGCTGGGCGAACTGGATAACGCGCTGCGCATAATTGTCGGGCACCATCGCCTTGCGGGCGGCGCGGATCGCTTTCTTGAGGGCCGGGTTTTCGGCTGGCTGGAACCGTTCGTCACCGTCTGGTGCATCATCACCGTTGCAGGCTTCCATGATGGCGGTGAGGTGAAGTTTGCAGGTTTTCGAACCTGTCACCAGCGCGGCGACCTTCTGCTCTTCGAGGACCTTCCACTCAATGTATTCTTCGATATCGGGATGATCGATATCCACCACGACCATCTTGGCAGCGCGTCTGGTTGTGCCACCTGACTTGATTGCGCCGGCAGCGCGGTCGCCGATCTTGAGGAAACTCATCAGACCGGAGGATTTGCCACCGCCTGAGAGCGCCTCGTTGGACCCGCGAATTTGGGAGAAGTTCGAACCCGTTCCCGAGCCGTATTTGAACAGCCGGGCTTCGCGAACCCATAGGTCCATAATGCCACCGTCGCCCACCAGATCATCAGCCACGGACTGAATGAAGCAGGCATGGGGCTGCGGGTGTTCATAGGCGCTTTTGGACTTGGTCAGTTTACCGGTTTCAAAATCCACGTAGTGGTGGCCCTGACCGGGACCGTCGATGCCATAGGCCCAGTGCAGTCCGGTGTTGAACCACTGTGGGCTGTTCGGCGCGGCCATCTGGCTGGCGAGCATAAAGCGCATTTCGTCGTAATAGGCGCTCGCGTCTTCGGCAGAATCAAAATAGCCGCCCTTCCAGCCCCAATAGGCCCAGGTGCCGGCCAGACGATCGAAGACCTGCCGGGCATCACTTTCACCACCTGAGCGTTTTGCCGCAGAGAGTTTCTTGAGCTTTGCCTCGTCGGGCTGCTGACGCCAGAGAAACTCCGGCACACCCTTTTCGACAACAGGTTTCAGGCGGGCAGGGACGCCTGCCTTGCGAAAGTATTTTTGCGCCAGGATATCGCAAGCGACCTGTGTCCATGCTGCTGGCACAGCAATATCTTCTGCTGCAAAGACCACGGAGCCGTCCGGATTGCGGATTTCACTCGACGTGGTGCGAAATTCGATGTCTGCGTACGGGCTTGCACCCTCAGTCGTAAAGCGGCGTTCTATCCGCATCTCTTCCCCCAAACCGGCGCGTGCTGGCTGCGCCAAAACAAAATGAGCCAAGGTAACTGCGCACAAACTCGCCGTTGGTTTTGCGGTGCAGCCCCCGTCGAGTTTGTGGCAAATTCATGGAATTGGCATGAAAAACACTAAATCTCGACAATTAGGCAGGCTAAACCACAAGATATTTGCGCCGCAACCACATTTTGGGTCATGCGGCAGATATTCGTCTACATTGTGTAGTAAATCAGATCGGTGTCTCTATTCGAGAATTCCAATCATCATGCTGGACCAGACGCGCCATCGGGTGCGATAGTCCGGCCAATTCGTTGCGTGAACAGGGACTTGCAAGCGATATGGCGACAATTGGAACGTTGCTTCGAACCATGATCTCGGGTCAGCTCGTCGGCACCGATCAGTTCGACAACAAATATTACCGGGGACGCACGCGCAATCGGTACAACCGGGAGCGCCGCTGGGTCATCTATAAGGGCCGTCCGGAGGCCAGCAAGGTGCCGCCGGAATGGCATTCATGGTTGCATCATCTGAGCGATACGCCGCTCGATGAAAGCAATCGCCATGAATGGCAGAAAGACCATGTCCCCAATTTGACCGGAACACGTGCGGCCTATCACCCGCCTGGCAGTGTTCTGGCTGAAGGTGAGCGCAAGCGTGGAACCGGGGACTATGAGCCCTGGACGCCGCAATAGCCGCGCCATTACTCCAAGTCGTCCAAGGCCTCCGATGAGCCAAACATCATGAACACAGCAGCGCGCCGCGAAATTCGAGACGTCGTTGTTGGCCTTTGTGTGAGTGTGGCCATTGTTTTGGCGCTGGTTCTTGTTTTTGGGCCGCCACTTCTGGCGCGAACCACCACTTATGAAGTGCACGCCTCATTCCAGAGGGCCGACGGATTGTCTGTTGGCAGCCCCGTACGGGCAGCCGGAGTTACAGTCGGCAAAGTGGTTGCCATGGAACTGGCCGACGGGTTTCGGGTTCGCGCCACCTTCTCAATCGACAGAGAGGTCGTGCTTGATACCGATGCAAGCGCAGCGATTGTCACCGACGGCATATTTGGCGAGAAGCTCGTTCAGATTGATATCGGGGGTGGCGAAGACAATATTCCTGATGGCGGCACCATCTCTTTCACCGAGGATGCTTTAATCATCGATGATTTGCTGGAACTCATAATTTCTCAGGCCCGCGCCAAGCGTGAGGCCGGCAAAACGGAGAGCGATCAATGAAACGTGGTGCTGTTGAAACCATTCTGGGTGCGTTGGTGCTCGCAGTTGCGATTGGCTTCGTTATCTTTGGCGCCCGTGTGATCGATGTGCAGGCGGATGGCGGCTATCAGTTACAAGCGCGGTTCCTGAAAGTTGGCGGTCTCGAACGCGGCAGTGATGTCCGTATTTCGGGGGTCAAGATTGGTTCTGTGGTGGAACGCACTCTCGACGCCGAGACATTCGAAGCCGTGGTTACTTTCACTGTGCGCGAAGATGTAAGTCTGCCTGCCGATACCGAAGCCGGTATTACTGCAGAGGGGCTGTTGGGCGGAAAATATCTTCGTCTGTTTCCAGGCCAGTCGGAGCAAACGCTCAGTGCGGGTTCGGATATTGCACGCACGCGAGACTTTCAGGCGCTCGAAGATACTGTCTCGGAAATCATTTTCCTCGCCACGGATGCGAACTGATCATTTTGTTGCGCGTACCGGGGCATCAGTCTGACACGTGGATATCATTGGCATGAAGTTTCTCAATTTCCGGCTTACGAGCATGTTTTGTGCTGTGACGCTGTGTGCCGTGCCGGCATTTGCGCAGACTCCGGAAAGCCAGGACGCACCCGCCACAACTGGCGCAGTGTTGCAGGGGCTCGACAAGGTGACGGCGCGGATTTCGACCTTCAACGTTCCCTTTGATCGGCTTTTTGCGTTTGGCAGCCTGACCATTCAGGTGCGTGCGTGCCACAAAACGCCCCCTACCGAGGCGCCTGAAAGCACAGCTTTTCTGGAAATTGATGAGAGTTTCGAAAGCGCCGCCGACCAGAGATTGTTCAGTGGCTGGATGTTTGCGTCCAGTCCTGCTGTCTCAGCTCTCGAGCATCCGGTCTACGATGTTTGGGTTGTCGACTGTATAAAAGCATTCAACTCGTCGGCGGACAGCCCGGGCTGAAAATCAGCGTTGGCCTTGAGGGCCTCGGCAAGCCGGTTCTTGTACTCTGCCCGATCAATCTCGATCGTCCCGAATTGTGTCAGGTGGTCCGTCACAAACTGGCTGTCGAGCAGGACGTAACCGCTTTTTCGGAGTCGGGCAGCCAGATGGCAAAGTGCAATCTTGCTGGCGTCGCGGGCCCGCGTGAACATGCTTTCTCCGAAGAACGCGCCACCAAGTGAAACGCCGTAGAGACCGCCGACCAGTTCACCGTCCAGCCAGCATTCGACCGAATGGGCAAACCCCATTTCGAACAGCGCTCCGTAAAGGCGCTCGATCTCGTCATTGATCCATGTTTCAGGACGCGCGCCCTGCGGTTCGGCACAACCGCGAATGGTACCGATAAAGTCAGAATCGCACCGGACCTCATAGGGGGTGTTTCGCAGGGTTTTTCGCAGGCGACGGGGAACGTGAAATGAGTCCAGAGGGATAATTCCACGCGCGTCGGGATCGATCCAGTAGAGGTCCGGATCGTTGCGGCTTTCGGCCATCGGGAAGATCCCGCTGGCATATGCGCCAAGAAGCAATTGTGGGGTCAAACCCGCCATGAGACGCAACTACGATGTTTCGACGAAACTCTCGAGCCAATGAATATCATAGTCGGCGGCAGCAAAGGAGGGATTGTCGACAAGCCTTTGATGCAACGGGATGGTCGTGGAGATACCGCTCACCGCCATTTCGCCCAGCGAGCGTCGCAATCGCATGATGGCCTCGTCGCGATTACGCCCGTGAACAATAAGCTTGGCCACCAGACTGTCGTAGTACGGTGGTATTCGGTAGCCCGCATATAATGCTGAATCGACCCGCACCCCCAGGCCACCAGGCGCATGATACTCCTCGATCAGTCCCGGGGAGGGTGCGAAGCTGACAGGATCCTCAGCATTGATCCGGCATTCTATGGCGTGACCTTCCATCACCACGTCTTCCTGAGTGATGGAAAGTTTGGCACCTGCGGCAATACGGATCATCTCCGCGACGATGTCGAAATTGCAGATCATCTCTGTGATTGGATGCTCGACCTGCACCCGGGTGTTCATCTCAATGAAGAAAAACTCGCCGTTCTCATAAAGAAACTCAAAGGTTCCCGCGCTGCGGTAGTTCATTTTGGCGGTTGCCTCGGCGCAGATCGTGCCGATCTTTTCGCGGGTCGCATCATCCAGAACAGGGCAGGGGGCTTCTTCGAGAACTTTTTGATGTTTGCGTTGGAGCGAGCAATCACGCTCGAACAAATGAACGGCATTTCCCTGACCGTCGCCGATCACTTGCACTTCGACATGTCTGGGGTGGGCGAGATATTTTTCGATATAGACCGTGGCATCGCCGAAATTTGACTCTGCCTCCCGGCTCGCCATCTTGAATGCTGTTTCTATATCGGCCTCATGCTCAACGACTTTCATGCCACGCCCGCCGCCGCCTGATGCCGCCTTGACGATGACCGGATATCCGATTTCTCCGGCGATCCGGCTCGCATCCGCAACGCTTTCGACGGCGCCCAGGGAGCCCGGGACAACGGGAACGCCTTTGGCACGCATGGCGTCTTTGGCCGCGACCTTGTCGCCCATTGTTGCGATCGAGTCTGATGTCGGGCCAATAAAGGCCATGCCGTGTTCCTCAACGATGCGCGCGAAGTTCGCGTTCTCGGACAAAAATCCATAGCCGGGATGAATCGCGTCCGCGCCGGTCAGCGTGGCAGCAGACAGAATCGCGGGGACGTTCAGATAGCTCTCCGCCGCGGAAGGTGGACCGATGCATACGCTTTCATCGGCGAGGCGGACATGCATCGCATAAGAATCAGCCGTTGAATGGACGGCGACGGTGGAAATTCCCATTTCCTTGCAGGCGCGGTGGATCCGCAGCGCGATCTCACCCCGGTTCGCGATCAGAACCTTTTTGAACATTGTTGGTCCGATCCGGGTCGGTTATTCGACGATGGCGAGCAACTCGCCAAACTCGACCGGCTGCCCGTTGGTCACTGCGATGCTGGAAACGGTTCCGCCATGGGGTGTCTTGACTTCATTGAAGGTCTTCATCGCCTCGATCAACATCAGCGTCTGACCCTGCGTGACGGTGTCGCCAGCTTTGATCAAAGGCGGGTCGCCGGGGGATTGGGAAAGATAGACGGTGCCGACCATCGGGGACGACACAGCCCCGGGTTGGTTTGCATCATCGCCCGCCGCAGATATTGCTGGCGAACCAGCCGCTGGCGTTGCTGCCGGAGCAGTGATGACCGTCGATGAAGCCGCAGCAGCTGGACGTGCCACGCGAATGCGTTTGCCGCAGTCCTCATACTCGATCTCACCCAATCCTGTTTCAGCAAGCAGGTCAGAAAGTTTGCGGACAAGTTCTGAATCAATATCGAACGGGTCACTCATGTTTATCTACAAGTCCATACGTGCTGCGAGCGCGTCAATCGCGAGCAAATAGCTCATGGGGCCAAACCCACACACAACACCTGTTGCAGCCGCGCTGATATAGGACTTATGTCGGAACTCTTCCCGGGCGAAGATATTGGAGAGGTGAACTTCAACAATCGGAATGTCGAGCAGACGAAGCGCGTCATGCACGGCAACCGATGTGTGTGTGTAGGCCCCGGCGTTGATGGCAAGTCCGGCCGCCGATATGCGGGCTTCTTGAATCCAGGCTACAAGTTCACCTTCGTGATTGGATTGCCGGAATTCGAGATCAAGATTGGCGGTCTCAGCTGCATCCCGACAACGTTGTTCGATGTCTGCCAGAGACTCCCTGCCGTAGATACCTGGCTCGCGTTCGCCAAGCAGGTTGAGGTTGGGGCCGTTCAGGATCCAGATGGAAGGGCGCGTTGCCACGTGTTTTCGTCCCAGAGTTGTAAGTCTTGTGCCGGTTACCACGACCCCGCGATTCAGGGCAATGAACCGCACAGGCGTAATGATTGTCTGGCGACGAAAAAAGACGCTTCAATCTGGCCGGGATTCGACTATAACGCGCCACCGCTCGGGTAAAGGATGAGCCGCATGACAGCAAGAATCGATGCATTTCTGGCCAGTGAGGCTCCGGCGACGCCCTGCATGATCGTCGATCTGGAGCAGGTGGAAGCGAACTTCCGTGACATGAGAGAAATGGCGCCGTGGGCAGAGGTCTACTATGCGGTGAAAGCAAACCCTGCACGCCCTGTTCTGACAACACTCAACAAATCAGGGTGCGCCTTTGATGCCGCGAGTTTGGCAGAAATCATGGCTTGCCTCGAAGCAGGGGTTCCAGCTTCGAAGATTTCCTATGGGAACACGGTCAAAAAATCTGTCGATATCACCGCTGCCCATGATCTTGGCGTTGACCTATTTGCCATCGACAGTTTGGGTGAGATCGAGAAGCTTGCGGTTGCGGCCCCTGGCGCGAAAGTTTTCTGTCGCATCGTTGTTGCGAATGACGGTGCGCGTTGGCCGCTGACCCGTAAATTCGGCTGTGCGCCGGACGAAGCAGCGCCGCTTTTGCGCGCGGCAAAGGCAGCCGGCCTTATACCCGCGGGGCTGTCATTTCATGTCGGCAGTCAGCAGACCGAACCCGAGCGTTGGCGCGAAGGCATCAGCCGCTGCGCGGCGATATTCGAACAGCTTGCGCTTGATGGTGTTGCTTTGGAGTTGATCAATCTGGGGGGCGGATTTCCTGTGCCATATCGCAATGATGATGGGCCCGGTTTGGCCGAGGTCTTCGCGGCGATCGGGCGGGCGTTGTCAGAATCTTTTGGTGATGAAGTTCCGCGTGTCTTGATGGAGCCTGGGCGCGCCATCGTGGCATCTGCGGGAAAACTGCGGAGTGAGGTCATTCTGGTCACCGAGCGCATCTATGGCGGGCGCCAGCGTTGGGTGTATCTGGATGTGGGTCGATATGGCGGCCTGGCGGAGACCGAGGGTGAGGCAATTCAGTATCAACTGGAGTTTGATGACATGTCGGCAGACATGACGCCGTCCGTGGTGGCGGGGCCGACCTGTGACAGTCATGACGTGCTCTATGAAGATGCGTTGTACGAATTGCCTGTGACGCTGAAAGCTGGAGATTTCGTCACGTTCCGGAATACCGGTGCATATACGTCGACCTACGCTTCGATCGGGTTCAACGGGTTTGCGCCGCTCCACGAGCATTTTCTCTAGATGCTGTGACTTCAGTTTCCTGCTGGAGTTTGGTGAGTAGTCTGTCGAGTTGGGCTCGCTCGCTCTGGCTGAGTGTGTGCAACAAGTCAGCCTCATGGGCCAGTGCGACGGGCACGATTTCGTCATGCACCCGTTGTCCTGCAGCCGTCAGCTCCAAAATGGTCCGGCGGCGATCATCGGGGTCGGTTTTTCGGGTGATGAACTTGCGGGCGAGCAAGGTAGTTGCGGCGCGACTGATAGTAACCTTGTCCATTGCTGTCTGATGACACAAGCCGGTTGCCGTGTTGGCGCCGAAACGGCCAAGTGCAGCCATGACACGCCATTCAGGAACCCGCAGACCGAACCCTGCCTCGTAGTCTTGCGCTATGGCATTGCTGACACGGTTGGCCAGCACGGACAGTCGGTAGGGGAGAAAGGTCTCGAGAACCAGATGCTCTGGAGCGTCCTTGTTCGCGGATCGGGAGCGTGTCATCGGGTCATCAACTATTCGTTGCAAGTGAAACGAATTTAGATTTGGCGACCCATGTCGTCAATCCAGCCCGTCGAGATGATCGCGGATGAGAGTGAATACATCCTCGAACATTTCACTCGTTAGGCGGCCGGTATTCGTGTTGTAGCGTGAGCAATGATAGCTGTTGGCCAGCATGATATTGCGCTCACCATTGGCAACCTCATAGGACGCGGCGTGAATGAATTTCAACGCGGATTGTTTGTAGCCCAAAGTTGCCAGGATCGCTTTATGCGCCAGCCCGCCGAGTGCCAAAACGACTTCCAGTTTTGGCATGGCTGCGATTTCAGCTGCAAAGAATGGGCGGCAGGCCACGACCTCTGCACCAATGGGTTTGTTCTGGGGTGGAACACAGCGGACCGCATTGGTAATGCGACAGTCGATAAGCTCGAGACCATCATCGGGCGATGCTTTGAATTCACCTTTGGAGAATCCGAACTTTTCAAGTGTCGGATACAATAGGTCGCCCGCATAATCCCCTGTAAAGGGGCGGGCTGTCCGATTGGCCCCCTTCAGGCCTGGCGCGAGACCTACGATCAGCAGTCGTGCATCGGGGCTTCCGAAGCTGGGGACCGGCCCGTTGT
>Ga0115567_10006574_pt1 | contig 11099 bp, 6 predicted proteins | sample COGITO_mtgs_1204_2_FD_88679 | JGI IMG/M metagenome (GOLD analysis project Ga0115567, IMG submission 88679) | Pelagic marine microbial communities from North Sea - COGITO_mtgs_120412 | ecosystem: Environmental > Aquatic > Marine > Epipelagic | place: Germany:Helgoland, sampling site Kabeltonne... | reverse complement strand
TTTTACTTAATCTAAAAGCATGAAAATTATTCCTAAAAATTATTGCAAGCTTAATCAATCTTATACCATTTATTAAAATGCTCTTTGTAAATTGGTTTTTTTATAAAAATCAATTATTAAAAGCAATGGACATACCTATTTTAAAAGACATCGTTATAATTTTAGGACTCTCCATCTTTATAATTCTGCTGTTTCAAAAAATAAAAGTTCCCTCTTTACTAGGCTTTTTACTTGCAGGAATTATTGCAGGGCCTTATGCTTTTAATTTAATAAGTTCCCAGCATGAGGTTGAATTACTTTCGGAAATTGGGATAATTTTTCTATTATTTATTATTGGAATAGAACTTTCACTTAAAGGTCTAGCAGCTATAAAAAAGACAATTATAATAGGTGGTGGAATCCAAGTGGGAGGAACCATTCTATTAACAGCTTTCCTAGCAAATATTATTGGAATTCCTCTTAACACTGCTGTTTTTATTGGGTTTCTTTTTTCCTTAAGCAGTACTGCAATTGTATTAAAAATTTTACAGGAAAAAGGAGAAGTTACCTCTCCACATGGAAGAATTACAGTTGCAATTTTAATTTTTCAGGATATAGTAGTTGTCCCAATGATGTTGCTAACCCCTTTACTTACTGGGCAAGATGAAAATATTTGGAATACTCTTGGAATACTCTTAATTAAAATAGTAGGTGTATTGATAGTCATCTATTTATTGGCTATTTATATTGTACCACGAATTTTTGAACTAGTTGTAAAATCCAAGAATAGAGAATTATTTATTTTAACTACTATTGTATTTTGTTTTTCAGTGGCATGGTTAACATCTGCAATTGGACTTTCATTAGCATTAGGAGCTTTTTTTGCGGGCTTGATTATTTCTGAATCAGATTATAGTCATCAAGCTACTGCGAATGTTTTACCCTTCAGAGAAATTTTTATCAGTTTCTTTTTTATATCTGTAGGTTCTTTATTGAATCTAGATTTCTTTTTAAGTAATTTCATATACGTTATACTTTTAGTTATTGCAGTTATCTTACTAAAGATGCTCATCATTACCATAACGGTGGTAATTTTAAGATATCCTGCCCGTACTATGTTTTTAACCGTTTTTTCAATATTTCAAGTGGGTGAGTTTTCTCTTTTATTATCCACGGTAGGTTTAGAAAATGGACTTTTACCTACCAATATTTATCAGTACTTTTTAGCAATCTCAATAATTACTATGGCACTCACGCCATTTTTAATGAATTATGCTCCTAATCTAACTTATTTTCTGCTGAAAATTCCTGTTCCAAAACCTATAAGGAAACGGCTAATTAGTTATCATAATATTCAGCTTCAAAATCATTCCAATATAGAAGAGTTGAAGGATCACTTAGTAATTATTGGGTACGGAATTAATGGAAAAAATATATCTAAAGCAGCCAAAAGCACAAATATTCCTTATGTAATTGTAGATCTGGAACAAGATGCTTTTCTGGAAGCTAAGAAAAATAAAGAACCAATTGTATTTGGGGATGCAACTAATCCTGTTATTTTAAAACATGTACATATACAAGAAGCAAGAGTAGTTGTAATTGCCATTTCCGATCCCGATGCTACTAAAAAGATTATCAATGAAGTTCGAAACTATACTCAAACCGCATTTATTATTGTGCGTACCCGATATGTGAAAGAAATAGCAGAAAACATAAGACTTGGCGCAGATGAAGTAATCCCGGAAGAATTTGAAACTTCCATTGAAATTTTTAGCAGGGTTTTAAGGAAATATTTAATTCCACACGATGAAATTCAAGGGTTTATTAATCAGGTGAGGTCCTCAGATTACGAAATGTTAACCACCTTGAAAAACGGCCCACATGCTCCCTCCTATCAGCATTTAAATATTCCCAATAAGGAGATCGTTACAATTAGTGTAAAACAGGGTGCAAATGCTGTTGTGGAAAAAACGGTAATGGATTCCGGGATCAGTAAAAATTATGGGGTTACTGTATTAGCTATTAAACGAGATAATCATTACATCACAGATATCACTCCAAATGAGATTATAAAACAGGGCGATCTTCTATATCTCTTTGGTGCTCCATCAAATATAAATAATCTTCATAAGCTGCTAACTTTATAATTAAATGTTTTAAATCAACACAGGACGATTAGTTATAAAAAGATGTTAAGTTTTATGGGGCTAAATTGCGATTAAACCATTTTAAGATATATTTAAACATTCAACTAATTAATTCTTAGTTCAACTATGTCTATACTTCCCGAAAATCTTCAGCGATATCAGAAATTTATGGTTTTCATGCTGAAATATTGGAACAGCGATTTATTTGCTAAAACCGCTTCCAATGCTCTTAATGAAGATGATCAAGATGAAAAATATTCAGACGTTTATGATCAAACCCCAGAAGAATTAGTGGAAGATTTAAAAAATATGGGGCCTACCTACATAAAATTAGGTCAGCTTTTATCTACCCGCCCAGATCTTTTACCAGACGCATACTTACAAGCTTTAGCCAGTCTTCAAGATGATGTTCCTCCTATAGATTATAGTGTGGTTCAAGAAATTATTGAAGAGGAAATTGGAACTAAAATTTCCAAGGCATTTAGTTCTTTTGATGAAGAGCCATTGGCAAGTGCATCTATTGGACAAGTTCATAAAGCTACTTTACGCTCGGGAAAACCTGTTGCCGTTAAGATTCAACGTCCGGGAATTCGAAAACAATTCTTAGCAGATCTGGACACTTTAAAGGAAATGGCTGAATTTGCGGTTAAGCATACCGAAGTGGCTAAAAAATATGCTTTTGATAATGTTCTGGCAGAACTAAGACATATTTTATTACAAGAACTGGATTATAATCGTGAGGCTCAAAACCTTATAACACTAGGGACAAATCTGAAGGAATTTAAAAGTCTAATGGTACCTCAACCTATTTTAGATTATTCCTCTTCCAAAGTACTTACCATGGATTTCATTCAGGGAAAAAAGATCACCTCGATCTCTCCGATGAAAAAGCTGGAAAATGATCTTAGTCCTTTGGTAGATGAGTTAATAGAAGCTTATTTAAAACAAATAATTACTGATGGATTTGTACATGCAGATCCTCACCCGGGAAACATCCATATTACAAATCAAAACCAGATAGCTCTAATAGATCTCGGGATGGTTGCTAAATTCACGAATAACATTCAGGAAAAATTGCTACAGCTTTTAATAGCGCTTAGTCAAGAAGACGGGGAAGCAGCTGCAGATGTTTTATTGAATATGAGTGAGTTAACGGAACAGGCAGAGGTGAGGAATTTTCGGAGAACCGTTAATCAGTTAATAATGGACAGCCAGGTTACAGAAGCTAAAGAAATGCAAACCGGAAGACTGCTAATTCAGATGAATCGTATTGCTGCAGATAATGGGATCTTAATTTGTGTAGAAGTAAATATTTTAGGAAAGATCTTCCTTAATATGGATCAAATAATTGCAGTATTGGATCCGGAATTCGATTTAAAGGAAGCTATCAAAAAGCATGTTCATAAGATGATGCGATCCAAGATGTACAAGGAATTAAAACCTGAGAATTTATTTTCGGTAGCCTTGGAAACGAAAAAGTTAGCAGAGCATCTCCCGGAACGACTAAATAAAATTTCTGAAAATCTTGCTAATAATGAATTTAAGATCAAAGTAGACGCTATAGATCAACAACGTTTTACCGATGGGTTTCAGAAAGTAGCAAACAGAATTACCTTAGGACTTATAATTGCTGCAATGATAGTAGGGGCAGCTATGCTAATGCGAGTACCTTCTTCCTTTACAATCTTTGGATATCCTGGACTGGCAATTATATTTTTTATGATCGCAGCCTTTGGAGGGCTCTTTTTAAGCTATATTATTATTTTTAAAGATGAAGGTTTTAAATTTAAAAAATAATTATATTCAATTTTTGAAAAAGTTAGCATTATTTAATTAAAACTACTACATGAGAATTATTACCCTTATTAGCCTTTTAGCCCTATCATTTACAGTTTTTTCACAAAAAATTGAACTTCCGGTAGATACTATGGTAGTATCTAATCATAATGTTACCATTAATGAAAAAAATATAAATTATACGGTACAAACTGGTACCCAACCTGTTTGGAACGAAAAAGGAATTCCAGTAGCTAGTTTATTCTACACTTATTACAGAAGAAGTGATATCAAAAATACAGAGAATAGGCCTTTGGTTATCTCTTTTAACGGGGGTCCAGGATCTGCTTCGGTTTGGATGCATTTAGCTTATACAGGTCCAAGGGTTTTGAAAATTGATGACGAAGGATTTCCGGTTCAACCCTACGGAGTAAAAGAAAATCCATATTCAATTTTGGATGTAGCAGATATAGTTTATGTAAACCCTGTAAACACTGGTTACTCGAGATTAATAAATCCTGAAGAGAATAAAACAGATCGGAAAGATTTCTTTGGAGTAAAAGCAGATATAAAATATCTAGCAGAATGGTTAAACACTTTTGTTACGAGAAAAAACAGGTGGTTATCTCCAAAATATCTTATTGGTGAAAGTTATGGTACCACTCGGGTTTCAGGTTTAGCTTTAGAGCTTCAAAATAGTCATTGGATGTATTTGAATGGAGTTATTTTAGTTTCTCCAACAGAAATTGGGATAGAGCGAGATGGTCCTGTGGAAATAGCAAATAGATTGCCCTATTTTGCAGCAGCAGCTTGGTATCATAAAAAATTACCTTCAGTAATTCAAAATAAAGATCTAGATGAGGTTTTGCCAGAAGTAGAAGATTTTGCGATAAATACGTTATTACCTGTTTTGGTAAAAGGAGGCTTTATTCCTGAAGAAGAAAAAAGAGATATTGCGGCAAAAATGTCTAGTTACTCTGGAATTCCTGAGAAGGTGTTTTTACAAAATAATTTAGCAGTTCCTTTTCAGTATTTCTGGAAAGAATTAATGCGTGAAGATGGCGGATTTACTATTGGGCGTTTAGATTCTAGATATCTGGGAATGGATAGCAAAGTTGCAGGAGATTCTCCAGATTATAATGCCGAACTTACTTCTTGGCTACACTCCTTTACTCCAGCAATTAACTACTACCTGCAACAGGAATTAAATTTTAAAACCGACATTAAATACAATATGTTTGGACCAGTGCATCCTTGGGATAGAAGCGGCGATAACAGTGGTGAGAATTTAAGACAAGCGATGGCTCAAAATCCAAATTTGGATGTACTTATCCAGTCTGGGTATTATGATGGTGCAACCACCTATTTTAATGCCAAATACTCTATGTGGCAGTTAGATCCTAGCGGAAAAATGCAAGATAGATTGAGTTTTAAAGGATATAGAAGCGGACATATGATGTATTTAAGAAGTGAAGATCTTAAAAATGCAAATGATGATATTAGAGACTTTATACTAAAATCATTACCTAAAAATGGAGCACCAGCCAAGTATTTAGCTAAATAGAAACAATAAATATCTATATGTCCGATTTTATGGTTGTACTAATTTAATCTAGTTACATTTAAGTTTTTCGTCATGCTGAAGTTGTTTCAGCATCTCTGCTATTCGGGAGAAGACCCTGAAACGAGTTCAGGGTGACGTTATGATTAGGCATTTTGCTTTTTTAGCTTAGAAGATATGTTTTAAGATCCTTGTAATCTTTTATTTGAAGTGTCTTCTTCTCCTTATTCATTAAGGATTTAATAGAAGCTGGAATATCAAGTTTCTGCCCTATTGCCTTCTCAACAGTATCCAAAAACTTGACCGGATGCGCAGTTTCAAGAAAAACTCCCGTATAATCAGAATTTGAAGCTAAGAACTGTTGAAGCCCTAAATATCCAACGGCACCATGAGGATCTAATATATAATTAGTCTCATTGAAAACTTTTTTCATAGTATTTTCCGTTTCTTGGTCCGAGAAACTATAGGATGATAATTTTTCCTTAAGTCCTTTAAATGTTTGCTGAAATAATTCCTGAACTCTAATAAAATTACTTGGATTTCCCACATCCATAGCATTAGAAATGGTCTGCACACTTGGTTTGGGCTCGTAATTCTGGGAAGTTAAATATCTATCTACTACATTATTTGCATTGCTCGAAGCAACAAAATGATCTATGGGAAGTCCCATTTTAGCAGCCAACATTCCGGCACATATATTTCCGAAATTTCCACTAGGAACCGAAAAAACTAATTTTTTATCAATTTCAACAAGTTGCTGATAGGCTATAAAATAATAGAACACTTGTGGTAACCATCGTGCCACATTTATAGAATTTGCCGAGGTTAATTGTCTTTGTTTTTGAATCTCTTCATCTAAAAAAGCCTGTTTTACCATATCCTGACAATTATCAAAAGTGCCATCAACTTCTAGCGCAACAATATTTTTCCCTAGGGTAGTTAGCTGCTTTTCTTGAATTTCACTTACTTTTCCTTTCGGGTAAAGTATAACTACATCTATTCCATCTACCCCAAGAAAACCATTGGCTACTGCTCCACCTGTATCTCCAGATGTTGCTACCAAAACAGTTACTTTCCCAACGTTCCCCTTTTTAATGAAATAACCTAAGCTACCAGCCATAAACCTTGCTCCAACATCTTTAAATGCCATAGTTGGACCATGAAAAAGTTCTAAAACTCCAATATTATTTTTTAAGGTAACCACCGGAAAATCAAAGTCCAATGTATGTTCAATAATAGCAGTTAATTCTGAAGGGGGTATTTCATCTCCTACATAATTTTTAATTATTTGAAAGGCCAGATCTGTCTTAGAATATCCTTGAATATCCTTAAAAAAAGTTTTAGGTAAACTAATAATCTTCTCTGGAAAATACAAACCTTTATCTGGCGCAAGTCCCTTTAGTACTGCGCTTTCAAAACTGGCAGTATGCTCTCTGTTATTTAAACTGAAATATTGCATTATAAAATTTTAATTCCCTGAGTATTAATTTTTGATTGATGCATATCGAAATCTATTCCTTTCTCCTTATAAAATAATTGCATGGCTTCTTTTACGTGTGTTGCAGTAGCATCTCCTTTACACATTGCAAAAACTGAAGGGCCAGATCCTGAAATTCCAAAACCTAAAGCGCCATTCTTTAGTGCGATTTTCTTAAGATCGTCAAAAAAAGGAATTAAAATAGACCGAACTGGTTCTATGATTTTATCTTCCAAGCTTCGCCCCAATAATTCATAATCTTCTGTATATAAAGAACTTATAAAAGCCCCCAAGTTTCCCCATTGATTTACTGCATCTTTTAAATACACATTTTCTTTTAATATTGCTCGTGAATCTTTGGTCTTTAATTCAATTAATGGATGTAAAATAACAACTCTTAATTGTGGAGGTGTTGGCAACGAAAGCACTTCTAATGGTTGATAACTCTTTACAAGACTAAAGCCCCCCATTAAAGCAGGAGCTACATTATCTGCATGTGCATTTCCACTGGCTAAACGTTCTCCTTCCATAGCAAACGGAATAAGCTCTTTAAGAGTAAAAGGTTCTCCCAACAGTTTATTAACGGCATATACCGCTCCTGCAGAGCTTGCTGCACTACTGCCAATACCACTTCCCGGTTTAATATATTTATCAATTTCAATATCGAATCCCAAAGTAGATTTTAAATTTTTTAATAATACCTGCACAGCAACACCGGCAACATTTTTATCAGTTTCCTTGGGAAGGTCTTGTCCTGTAATACGAGTAATCCTTACCTGATTTATATTGTTTTTCCGAATATACATTTCGTCTCCAACATTATCCAAACAGCATCCCAAAACATCAAAACCACAGGAGAGATTTGCTACAGTTGCCGGAGCAAAGATTTTAATTTCTTCCATGAGTTATTTTTTACCTATCCTTATAACATCTGCAAATATCCCTGAAGCAGTAACATCTGCTCCAGCACCTGCCCCTTTAACAATTAAAGGTTGTTGACTATATCTATTTGTAAAAAATAAAACAATATTATCGCTTCCGCTTAGATTATAAAATGGATGTTCTGTGTCTACTTGTTGTAGTCCTACTTTGGCTTTTCCATTATCTAGTTGAGCTACATATTTTAATTGTTTATTATTAACTTCGGCATCCTTGTACATTTTTATGAATTTTTCTTCATCTTTTTTCAGTATCTCGAAAAATGCATCATTTGTAGTAGTATTTAGGCTTTCTTCAGATAAAAAACTATCGTTTTCAATCTCGCTAAATTCCATTTCCAAACCGCTTTCCCGAGCAAGAATGAGAATTTTTCGGGAAACATCTATTCCGCTTAAATCAATTTTTGGATCTGGTTCTGTATACCCTTCCACCATTGCCTGTTCTACAGTTTTGTAAAATGGCTGTTCTGCATTATAATTATTGAAAACAAAATTTAAACTTCCTGAAAGTACCGCTTGTATTTTATGAACTCTATCTCCTGAAGCTATTAAATTCTTTAGCGTATCAATTATAGGTAAACCAGCTCCAACATTGGTTTCATATAAAAAAGAAGCTCCATATTCTCTGGAGAGGTCTTGTAATTTTTGATAATTTACATAATCGTCTGCACAAGCTATTTTATTACAAGTCACTACAGAAATAGAATTTGTAAGATATTCTTTATACCAATTTGCTATCTCGGGACTTGCTGTATTATCTACAAAAATGCTGTTTCTTAAGTTAAGTTCCTTTACCCTCTCAAAAAACCCTTCTTTCGTAGCTTTTTCACCATTATTTAATAGATCTACCCATGAATTAAGATCTATACCTTCTTCATTAAAAATCATTTTTTTTGAGTTGGATAATCCTAGAACCCTTACTTTAAGTCGGAGTTTTTCCAATAAATAATTTTCTTGCAATTTTAACTGCTCGAGAAGTTTACTACCTACATTTCCAACTCCGGTAATAAATAAGTTAATTTCTTTTGAAGGTACTTCAAAGAACTGCTCGTGTAAAGTATTCAATGCCTTATTAACATCTTTCTTGGCGATCACTGTCGAAATATTTCTTTCTGAAGACCCCTGTGCTATTGCTCTTATATTAATATTGTTATTACCTAAAGCGCTAAACATCTTCCCACTTAAACCGTGATGACTTCGCATTCTATCTCCTACCAGTGCAACTATAGCAACATTATCTTCTATCTCAACTGGTTTTATCTTATTATTTAATATTTCTGTTTGAAAAGCTTCCTCTAAAGCTTCCTTGGCATGCGCAGCTTCATCCTCTTTTACTGCAACACAAATACTATACTCGGAAGAGGCTTGAGTAATTAGAACCACATTTATATTCTCTTGATATAAGATTTCAAAAAGGCGTTTAGAAAAACCGGGAATTCCAACCATTCCACTGCCTTCTATATTCAATAACTTGATAGAATCTATATGGGTAATGCCTGTAACCCATCTAAAGTTTTCTTTACTAGATTTAGAGATTAAAGTTCCCTCTTCTAAAGGCTTAAAGGTATTCTTAATATGAATTTCTATTTGCTTTTTCAATACAGGGTGCAGCGTAGGAGGATATAGTACTTTCGCTCCAAAGTGAGAGAGCTCCATAGCTTCTTCATACGAGATGTTTTTTAACGGATATGCCTGTGGAACGATGCTTGGGTTGGCTGTGTACATTCCATTAACATCGGTATAAATTAAAATCTTCTCGGTATCTAAGGCTCCTGCAAATATAGCCGCAGTAAAATCTGAGCCACCTCGACCTAATGTACTAGGTACACCTTGTTCATTCTTTGCAACAAACCCAGGAACAACAAAAAGTTTTGCCTTATGTTCAGAAAAATATTTGATGATATTTGAATTGGTTTTTTCATAATTTACCTGAACTTTCTCATTGATATTCTTACAAACGATAAGTTCTCTTGAATCTACCAAGTCAACATCCAAATCCATACTTTTAAAGTATTCTGCAATAATTCGAGAAGACAATAATTCTCCAAAACTAGCAACAACTTGTTTCGTTTTATTAGATAATTCATTCAATAAAAAAACTCCTTCATATAAAGTTTCTAATCTATTGAAATCGCTTTTAACCCTACTTAATAAAGAACTCTGAATATTAATGGGTAATAATTCCTTAACAGCATCTAAATGTCTTTTTTCGTTTTTATAAAGAATTTCTTTATAACTAAGATCTTCTTTTAAAGCAAGTTCTGCCATATAAAGAAAATCATTAGTTACTCCTCCAAAAGCCGAAAAGACAACCATTGTAGTTCCTTCTTTAATTTGAGATTTAACGATTTCTGATACTAATTTTATTCTAGTTGGAGATGATAAAGAAGAGCCTCCGAATTTCATTATATTCATGCTTATAACATTAAAATTGTAAAAAATAAAATGGGAAAAATAGGTGCGGAAGTTTTATATATAATACCCCATAGGGGTAATAGAAAACATATAAATAGCAGTATTACCTGAAGTGCCAGGAATAATGATTGAAATGCTATTTGAAAGATTTTTATAAATCATGTTTTCTTAAAAAAACTGATTATAAATGTATACATAAAAGTTCTCTTAGAGACCTTTTATGTAATTAAAAATAAATATTAGAGTATTCTTTTTCAGTACATTATAAAATTACGAATCTGATAATTTATAAAGTATAAATTATCAGATTCGTATAATGAATGAAAAAATTTAATTTTAGATAGTCGTTTTTCTAACTTCTAAAGATGAAAAATTTATTATTTCACTGGTTTTACACCTAATTGTTTTAAAATTCCAAGTTCATCTGTAGCTCCCCAACGTTCCATTAATTTCCCGTCTTCGAATCTTCCAATTTGCATCCCTCTAACTTTAAAGGATTTTCCTGTTGGAGATACTCCCATAAATTCTCCTTTGTGAGTTCCTGTAACAGTATAAGCAAAACTTACATTATCTTCATCTGTAACCATATGCTCTACTTCTACACCAAAGTCAGGAAAGGCAGTTCTCATCATACTAAAAAAATCGATAAATCCTTGTGCTCCTGAGCCTTGAATATCTGCGGGGTCATGATCTTTTACTTTTTCTGAAACCACATCTCGAATCATCTCTAATTTCCCTGTATTTACAGCTTCACCAAATTTTTCTTGTGCTTTTACATTTTTATCTTTACTCATCCTACTTTTTTT
>Ga0115567_10006571_pt1 | contig 11103 bp, 5 predicted proteins | sample COGITO_mtgs_1204_2_FD_88679 | JGI IMG/M metagenome (GOLD analysis project Ga0115567, IMG submission 88679) | Pelagic marine microbial communities from North Sea - COGITO_mtgs_120412 | ecosystem: Environmental > Aquatic > Marine > Epipelagic | place: Germany:Helgoland, sampling site Kabeltonne... | reverse complement strand
GCTGCCATCACTGCTGCAATCTGCGTCGCGTGTCTAGTGTGCGCCGTGCTGGTTCTTCAGGCATGTATGCGTTTTCGGCTGCTGAATATTGAGAGTGGGGTCTGGTGGCTCGTCCAGGCGTCGCGAATGGCATTTGTTTGGACACCGATAGCCATGTACGTGGCTGCGGGCGGTGTTTTCTTCTCTACAGATATCTTTCTGTGGAATTGTGCGGGGCCGTTGGCGTCTATTCTTATTCTTTCGCAAAAACTTACAAGAGTGGATGTGCTGCTGCTGGTTTTGCGCAACTTCGAAATAGCATTAGTCTGCTTGCTCGAATTCTGGGGTGTATTCGGCTCAGCTGAAGGCATGATGCCGGAGCAGACGACCTTTGCCTACGATGACTGGGGGTCAGAGGGGCGGCTAACGATGCAAATCTTTACACATGCGTGCCTGCCAGTGGCGGTGGCCCTCGCCTTTCGTCGCTCTGTCAAAGAATTCTTGCGGTGGCGGGAGGTTCACCTCGGCGTTTCAGAACAACTCCATGACCAGCGGGAATTTACAGAGCAGCTTCTCCACTCCGCAGTTCCGCCGCGGCGAGCACAATTACTGCGTGACACGGACCCGTCTGAGTGGCACAAGCAAAGCAGTGACGATTACGAGGAGTGCACTATTGTGCAGATGGATATCACCGGTTTCACTGCACTCTCGTCAGACCTTCGCGCCGACGAGTTGCTGGACCTCGTCAACGCGATTTTCACGTCCATCGATAAGGCAGCGGAGCTGATTGGTAAGGTTTGGAAGGTTGAGACCATAGGAGACTGCTATCAGGTCATTATTGGGGGGCCCTATCCTTGTGATGATCACGTGCAGCGCGGCCTCGAGCTCGGGATTTCGATTCTACACATACTCGGGTCCGTTTCAGATCGCGTTTCGGTTCCAGTCATGGGCCGCATCGGCTTGCACACAGGTCGCGTGACCGCCGCGGTTGTGGGCACTGTGCTTCCGCGGTACCTAGTGTACGGGCCTGATGTAATCATCACGCGCCACATGGAAGAATCAGGAACCAAGAACACGATCCAGTTGACAGAGGCCTCACGGCAGCACCTTCCGGCAGACAAGTGGCACCTTGAGGGTCCGCACCCGTACTCGACCAACGGGGCAGTCGGCCAATCGTATACGGCGTGCTTCGGCCCGCAGAACTTCGAGGTGCTCCTCGCAGCTGCGCGATTGCGGAACCCGATCCTCGAGGAGTTTCTTTCGCACTTCGGGGTTCAGCCTCTGTTGCACATGCCTTCTCCAGGCAACTCGCCCCTTGCCGCTGTCGTGCGATCCAGCTGTCTGGGATCGCCTCCACAAGCCACCTTCAGCCGAGTGGCGTCGAGCGCCTCGCATGTGTCGGAGTCCTGGCGTGCCCGATCGGGTGAGAGCTCCGACGTCAGCCGGAAGGTCTCCCTGGAGTCCCCTACCCCTAGCGCCTCAGCGTGCCATGAAGATTCCAACGTCCAGCTGCACGGGGCAACGTACGATAAAGACGAAGCGATCCTAAAGTCAAAGCTGTTACTCTCTGACTGCGGTGCAGTGACATCATCCAATGCACCTGCGGATCAGAGCAGTTCCATTAGCGCACTGAGGAGCGATTCTGCCGAGCAAATCTCGGGAAACGAATCGTGGATGGCGATCAAGACTAATGGTATACGAAATCGGTTCGAGAGGGACGTGCTGGTGCGACAGGTAGCGGGGGACGGCCAGGACCGAGCTGGTCCAGATAGGGCGCGGCCGAGATCCAATTCTGATTCGACGGCTGAGGACCGTGGCAGAAGCCCCGCTGTGACGTTCGGTTCCTTGTTGCGTACGACGCCCAAGTCACTTGGCCAGGTGGTGAGCGAAGGTATGGAGCATGCTGACCTCTGCATGCATCTTCCGGGCTCGGTAAATGCGTCGGCTCCCGATGAGGGGGCAGATGGAACCGCATGCAATCCTACCCCGCTTCCAGATCCATTCTCAGATGCCCTGTTTGGTATGGAGGTTACTCCTGCTTTCAAGCTCGGATCCCCAAGATCCGGCGATGCTGTGGTTCGCCGCCAGGGCTCAGCGCCGCTTGTCAACGAGGGTTTGTCGCTTCAAGGGCTTAAGTCTCCCGAACAAGATCACCGCCGCGCTCAACAGGGGGACTCGCAGACCAGTGAAGATCTCCAGCGAACACCTTCAGCGAACACCTTCGAGAACGAAAAAAATGGTTCGCGAACCATTTCGGACGGGGGTGCGGGCAACAGTAGTACAAAAGCGAAAGCAGGGGCTGCAGCGATCCACGGGCGACCAACAGGGTTGACTGTCACTGACCTGCGTAAGATGAAGGCAAGTGCCGAGCGAGGTACGCTGCGTGACGAAGACCTCCAGTTCCTGCGCGTCAAGAGCTCGCTCTTGGCAGGAGCAGCGTCAAATCGTCTCGTCGAGAACGGCGCTTCATCGATGCGTCTTTCTCGCTTTCGGGAACTGCGGCACGAGCTGGAGCAGTTCACGCGGACAGAAACGAGCGGTGGTGCGGCCGTAGCAGGACGGGTCGGCAGGGACGAGCCACTGTCCTCAGAAGCGGAGCGGCGGAGCGCACTGCAAGGCTCGGAAAAGGTGATTGTCGCTACACCGGGATCGCACCGTGGCACTGGCACTGGGGTCGGAATCGGCGGAGAGGCAACCGTGGGTGGTATGTCTTTCACTTGGAGAGGGAAGCCGCGGGTTGGACTTGCGGGTGGACCTGGAAGGATTCCCGATGCTGGTGAGGGAAAGAGTCTGGATGTTGCGGGCACTGCAGCAAGCGGCAATTCATGGGTGCAGTCGAGTGGCCTTGAGCGTTCGCTTGGGCCACTTGCCCCCAACGGAACGGGAGCGCCTAGCCGCAGTGGGTCTGCCTTGCAGCCTGTTCTGTCCTGCAGGTCCAACCCTCAACCGGCTGAGCCTTGCCAGTGCCGTCCCACGAGCTGTCCCACCTCCGCCTCGTCAGAGCGAGCCTCGTCCCTGCACATGGGCAATGCTCCCGCGCAGTTGCCGTCGCCCTCCCGCAAGCAACAGCCGCTGGCAGAGAGGAAGAGCGCGATGCGCGACAGCCAGCGAGACCTCCTTTGCGCCGTCGGCTCGACCCTGCCGGGCTCTCGCGCAACACTCGTAGCCACTGCCGGATCCTCCCAGCGGCTCGATCTGGCCGAAGGATTGCGCGCAGGCACGGAGGTTTCCGCACATGCCGCCGGGACCGCGAGCCCAGCAGCATTCAGTTCTTTCCGGGGATCCTTCCTGTTCAGAGGCTCTTTTCCTCAGACAGCCGAGGCCGCCGCGCGCACCTCTTCTGACACCACAGGCCCTCTCAGAGCTCGACCGCGAAAGATAGGAGGCGGGACGGAGTTGACTCCTGTCATCAGCGGCGAGGATGTTGAAAATGAGCGGCCGGACGTCATGGGGAAGGAAAATCGAGACATGCGGCAGCAGGACTTGCGCGTCGTCATTCTGCGGTCACTTCTACTCTGCGTTGGACTCGGGGGGACACTTCTGGCCGTGCTCTGGCATCGCGAATTTCTCCACGAGCTGCAGGAGTTTGGTGGGCCGCCGTGGGAGCTACAATACACTCTGATGGTTGCGGGCGGCATCAGCTGGGTAGTCTACTCGCTCGTTTCTCTCGCACTGGGCCTGCTGGCCATCCGTGACCCGTGGTTGCTTGCACCACACTGGATTCAGAGTTTGGCGCAGCTTGTCCTCTTCGCAGGCCCAGTGCTGTTTTCCATGACCTACTGTGGCTATATCGCCAAACGGCTCGTCGTTTGGTCCTTTGTTGCGATTCTCCTTCAGTGTTGTTCGTACTACTTTTCAAATCTACGATTCTTGACAGTCATTGGACTATACACGGCCTTTGTCGCGGTTGCCAACCACGCAGCGGCCTCGCACGTGGTTACAGACGAAGTCTTACCGACGATGTTTATGCAGGACAATCTCTCACTGCTGGCTATCTCCCTGCTGCACCATATTGTTCCAGCAACGGCGTTGTTCCTTGCCGTGGCGCTCTCAGTCAAGCAGCTTCTTGGGCAGTGGGAGCAGAATGTATCCTCGCTTGACGCCCTCGAAGCCGAACTGATCCTCGAGACTACCGTGCTGCATGCGCTCGTGCCCTCGGATATCGCGGCGCGCCTTGTTCAGGGTCGAGAGGCATGTATCGCTGACACTTCCACAAATGCTGCAGTGCTATTTGTATACTTGCTCGACAGTGATGAGCTCATTGCGCGCTTCGGCGTGCGTTCCGTTGTGGACTGGATCAACAGTGTATTCAAGTGCTTTGACGGCGTGATACAACCAGAAGGCGGCAGCTCCTCGGGCTGCACCAAGATCGAGACCTTCTCGCAGTTCTACCTCGCTGTTGCATGGGACCAACATCCGGAGCTCCTACCCGAGGACTACCGCACGTATCCGGACCCTGCAGTCGCTGCTATTCGTGCATGTGTGCTGATGGCGCAAAGTGTGGCACATGTGCGCCGCCCAGACGGCAAGCCAACAGAGGTCTGTCCCGCACCCGTACTCACTGATTGCCACGGCTGTCCACTTGTATCCATAGGATCGGAAATCTTTGGGCATCTAAGTGCGTTGTGTCCTCTCATCAGCTCCGCGTGGGGGTCAACTCGGGGCCGCTGTGCGCGGGTGTTATTGGGGATACATCGTCGCCGCGTTTCTCGGTCTTTGGCGACACTGTGAATCTTGCAAGCCGGATGGCTACAACAAGCGAATGTTGCCAGGGTTTAAAACCATTTGTGCATATTTCTGAGGCCTGTGCCTTCCCATGCCGCGGAGAGCACCCCGTCTCTGTTCCTTCTGTACCATTCGACCTTTCCTTCGTGCCTGACCAGCTGGTTGAAAAAAACGTTCGCACATGCAGGCGTGCTATCAGCGACTTGCCAAATCGCCCGCGACGCGACACAACTCCCCATTCGTCAACGACGTCTCTCCCGCAATTTCGGAGCTGCAGACTCAAATGCACCTCGTGATCTGCGGCCGCGATGGTTCATTCCAGCCTAAGCCCCTCTTGACATACGTGGAGTGCACTTAGACCTGAAAGTTGGCTGCCTGGCAGGAAAAACGATGGTCAAGGGCAAGGGACACATGCAAACTTATGTGGCATCGCTTCTGGACAGCCCATCAGGGACGCAACTCCTTCCTGTGCGCTCGCGCTCACGCGAGCGCGACGAGCTGCGGCCTGTCGGCCCTGCGCACATTCTTGATCAAGGAGATTCTCAATGGCAGTGAAGGCCCAACTGCGTTGCGCAGCACATGACGTGAAACGGCCAGGACGACGACTAGATATTTTCGACACGCGTACGAGCTCAAGTAGGCGGTGAAATGCCAGTAATTGTACAGATACAACAGATATTCACACAAGGCAGGGCGGCTCGCGCTCACGCTCTGCTCATGTCCCGAAGACCATCAGCTTGCAAGGGAAAGTGATTTCCCTCGTAACGCTCCGAATTCAGTCACGTTCTGAATCCCAGCAGTGTTACCTCGACATACTCGCAGCAGGTTGCTAACGCCTGTTCAGCACTCAACCTCCATGCTTGACGTCACTTTCGGTGACCCCCACGGTGCAACACAGCAGCCTGCTTCTGCCATGGGCGGCGACAAGGGAGAAGATGACTGCTCTCCTTCGTCTCCCATATTCTCGCTTTCGTCCGTCATGCAGTCGTCAGCCTCACGCCTCTCCTGCCCATGATTCCCCACCGCGGGGCCCGGATCACGCCTGCGCGTCTCTCCACTTCGCCTAAGCCGCCTCTCCAGGGCCGCGCGGTGCACCTGCTCCTCCACGAAGTCTGATGGCGCCTGCCCCCACTCCCGAGCCTTCGTAAGCTAGTGCACAAGAGGATACACGGTCACAATCGTACAGTAACGGGAAATGCATCAGTGGTAGGGCGTGCGGCTGCCTGATACAGTACAAGCGCCTTGGAGTTGTTCGCAGCAAGTTCAGGACCAGGCGTTGCAGAACTCGTGCCAAACAGAACGCTCTCGCGAGATAGAAGGGCATTGAGAGGTTCCCGGTACTCTGCATGGAGAGAGATTCGGGCGCGTGTCAGAAATGAGCAAGGATCGGAACCCGCAAGGAAGGCGGTGCCCAGCGCGGACCTGCATTAATACGGATGGAGCGGCTCGACACGCGCTGCGCAAATTCAGCCGCGTCCAGCCAACCCCCTTGTCGATGAAGCGTGCCATCAGCTTCTGGCCCGTATTCAAGATGTCCGCTGCAGCCGCCATCTCCCGAGGCAGACTCATGAGCAGCGTCGGGCCGAAATGCTTCGCCGCGAACTTGGGTGGAGCCCGTTGCTGAAGAAAAGTCCCTCATCCACGGACAGCTGATTCCCGCACACTGCCTTTTGGGTGGTGACCCGAGCGAGATCCCACTAAGCGCCTGCTGTCGGAAAGAAGTGTCAGCGAAATATGGTCGAGGCGCGTTGCATCTCGTCGACACTGGTCAGTGACGTGTCGGTGTAAATTCACATTGACAGCATTCTCTCTTCACAGGTAGGCCGATCATGGGTAGACGGCGGGCAGCGTGACCCTGCGCACGTCGTGCACGTCGGCTGCACCCATCTCGCGCCGAAGCTTCGCTGCCTCGACACGCGCACCGTCCACGTCGGCGCCAGCTCGCCGCCCAAGCGATTCCTTCTGTCCAACGGCCCCACCATTATCACTAGACCGTCGCTCCTGAGGGTTCAGATGACAATGCCGAACCAGCGTCCGAGGGCCCGACGCGCGCAGCAACCCTACATCATGAGGGGTATTCGGGAATCACATATCCAGTGCGCCCTGCTTCCTGCACATCCACGTCCCATTCCTTTCGTTTCACATGTGTCTGCGCGCGCAGTCGATACGTCATTCAACTCAGGGTGCGATCAGCTGGGCTGTCAAAGCTTCTGGACCATTCTTTCATCGATCGCCGGCAAACAGGACACGGGAAAGGCGAGGCAGGTTGGGTCGGATTTCAACAAGCGCGGGACAGGACTACAATCCCCGTCCCGAGGGATCATTACAGACGCTTGAAAAAGGTGGTCTAGCTTGCGCATAGTCGGTAGCGGGAGGGTGTCGTGTACGTACCATCCTGGCCAGGGTGGTCTCCGTTCGGAGAATTTTCGAGAGTCTCGCCTAAAGTTAACAACAGGTTGGCTGATGAACTTGTTCATATGGATGTTTTTTAAAAATCCGAAACTACCATGATGAAACATCCACACACACATCTTTTGGGAATAACTATTTTTGTGAAAACCCGTCCAGGCAGCTTTTATCAAATCCCGCGGGGCAAAAAGCCGCGCACCGGAAAGGATGCCGGCAGGTGGAGTCAGCCTTACGGCGGCACGCCTGCAAGCGACGGTGGCCACTGAGGAAGGTGTCGCCAGTTTTGGTGGCTTGAAGAACACGCCGAACTCCTTAGACGCGATCGACCAGAACAGCGAGAACTCGAGTTATCAAGGGAGGAAGACGACTATGTCGGCATTTTCAGACTCGATGCAGGGCAAGGGGCTCTGGGACAGGTACGCTCTGAGCCCGCCCCAACCATCTTGTCAGTGCGACCCCAGTTGCCGCGCGAACTTCGGGTTGTGCGACAGAGCTCTGCGGGCCTCGCTCAGTTTCCGCCGGCATGCAGGTATATCAAGCAGGCTCACTTCGGTGGGTCGGAAACTGGCACCGAAGACGCCTCGATTGTGACAGACTGCACAGAGGCTGTATCCAAATCCTTTCGCGAGATTTGGCGTAAGTCGGGCATCGCGCTCCGGAGTCCCGAAATTGGGCTGACAGGACTGGTGGTTCTTCTCATGCTTCTCGGCGCCACGATTGCTCCGCTTGTGGCCTGGGCGGACTCGTCGGTGAAGATAAGGATCGCCGGCGCAGAAGACGCTGCACTGGAGCTAGCCACGGCAGTCTCGAACGAGCTTGATGTTGCTCTGCTTCCGCTGTTCACGGTATAGATCCCCCTCTCAGTGCATGCATTTGAGCTTTCCCAGCATGAATCATGAGGGTGTGTCGATCGAGTGGGCCGAAGTGATGATGCTTGGAAGTAAGCGTAATCGACTGCAACCTTGCAGATCCGGACATTCGTCAAGCAGCTACCCCAGTTTCAGGAGATGCACAGTTTAGTCTCGGCTTCCCCCAAAAATCCGGTAAGAGTCGCATCTGATGCGCCGCCAGGCGGCTCTTCATGATGCCGATGAACACTGTGGAAGTGTCAGCCTGAACCTGGAAACTCTGTGGCAGGGTAAAACACGGGAAGTGGACGGCGTGGCCTACATTACACACCGTAACTTGACCGGCATTTTCAACGAAAGCACTGTCAACACCTTCAACAGCATAGCTAAGACCATGATCGAGACGAACGGCATCTCGGATCTCATCGCAAATGTGCAGCTGGCTCCCAAGGCTGTTGTGTCTGTCATCTACCCCCTTGTGGAGACTAGAAACCTCTCAAGCGGCCAGATTCTGGCTCAAAACAACAACGGAGCGATCGGGCATGACCTTCTCAACGATCCTGCGCGTGTAGCAATCGCCAGGGCCACGGTAAGGGTTGCCGCCTGCCCCCAAATAGTCCCATGGGGACCAAATCTGTGTCACGTTAGTGAGCGTGCAGTCACTCTGCAAGGCCTCGCTAGATTGATTCGTCGCTGACTCTCATGATCCTGCAATCACCAGGTACCGGCATCTGGTGTTGTGACGGCCGGGCCACTGAACCTAGTGCAGGGCTCGTTCAGTATGATTGCGCGCTTGGCTATCAACTTCGACGAGGACGACCGCTACAATATTACGATCCCGGCCTACGACAGCATTCCCGAGAAATCGTACAATTGCTGGGGCTTTGCGGTGGTCATCATCAACTGGGACGCCCTGATTTATCAGGTTGGGATTCACAAACGTTTTGAAGACCAGGGGTTACTCTTCTCACTTACGCGGGAAGATAAACGGATACAGCCAGACGGCTCTGTAACATCCAGCAAGGCTGTGATCGCGGAAAGCAAGACAATTACTGATGGAAGGAATGCGACGACGGGAATTTCAAACGTCACCATTCCGCAGAACGTCACGAAGAAATTGAACACGACCAACAACGAGTGGGAGATGCAAGTTGGTTACCCCGATGGTTTTGCGGTTTCATGGCTGGGGTGGTCGATCGCAGTGTCAGTGATTGGATCAGTTGCATTCGCGATTCTCGTGATGTATGCACTGGTGAACCGAAAGGAGCATCAGCTGCTGCTCTACAAGATGATGCCCAAGAAGGCGATCGCTAAGTTGCAGAGGGGCCAAAGCGTTATCGAGAAGTATGACCAGGTTACTATCTTCTTCTCCGATATTGTTGGATTTACATCTATGGCAGGCGAGATGACACCGATGCAAGTTATGGCAATGCTCAATGATCTCTATACGGAATTTGACGCATTGGTGGATAAGCACAAGGTTTACAAGGTCGAGACGATCGGCGACGCATACATGGTCCTCGGTGGGGCGCCTGACGTGTGCCCGGGCTCCGATGCGGCGGAAAAGGTTGCGATGTTTGCTCTCGAGGCGCTTAATGTGGTGCGGAACTTTCGCAAGGAGGACGGCACCACTGTGTACATCCGCTGCGGGCTTGCGTCGGGCCCGGTGGTGGCAGGCGTTGTTGGCCGAGCAATGCCGCGGTACTGCCTGTTTGGCGATACCGTGAACTACGCGTCGCGCATGGAGTCAACTTCTTCCAAGATGAAAATCCAGGTGGCAGAGCTTACGTATTTCCTCCTGATGAGAGCGCGCAACCAAGTCTTCAAGATGCGCCCACGAATGGGCGCAGACGGGAAGCACGGTGTAAGTGTCAAGGGAAAAGGGCGCGTGATGACCTACTGGGTGGATGGCGTCGAGGGCAACGAAATTCTGCGCGCGACGAGTGTAGGCGATGTGCCTGAGGAGGGTGGTCCCAGCAACGGGACCCCAGAGAAGGCGGAGGTGGCCCACAAGGAGGAGGTGGTGGTGGTCGTGGAAAGCGAGCAGGGCCCAGTTGGAAAGGGACTCGAACGCAGCTATTCTTCTGGCGCGGAAGGCTCGCTGAACCCGCAGATTGAGTCTAAACAGTGGTATGATCCTGTCGAAGCTGGAACTGTCGTTGGGGCCGTTGAGGCTCCGGCTGCACTGAGACTGCCGGTTGTGACGGAATTCGAGCTCGTGGGAGACGCTTGAAGCCACACGCCGGGGAGACTTGGCTGGGTGCTACAGGGCACGTGGTATCGCTGCCAGAACGATCAATGACACGACGACGCAGACCTCTTGGAAAGTCAGAAATGTTGGTGAGTGCAGGAGTGTATGGCAGGGCCATGTTCCGCCAGCACAGGGCACGAGGATACCGATGATGGTGAGCAAGTATACTCTCCAGTTTGAAAAGTAATAAATTGTTGCGTGCATTTGATCTCAGAGAGAGTAAGGTCACACGACGGGAACAGCGCTATGCTTCGCTGGCACCGCACAAGACCCAGGCTGCGGTCCCAACGGGCAGCTGCAGCCACAGCCTAGCCACTCTCAAGCAATCGTCCTGCCAGCAAACAGCCTCATGTTCGTGCTTAGAAGGCGTCGCCATTGAGTGCGAGCACAAACGCGCCAATGATGGCCACCACGCCGACGAGTGTCGAGTACAGGATCGCCTTGTCGCCGTCCGCCCCGCCCACCTTGCTTCCCAGTTTCTTGGCGAAGCGCCGCCGGGGCCCGGCACACTGCGGGCACTTGTACCAGCGCCCGAGTGTCTCAAACGGCTGGGTCTCGGCACGCGAGCCATAGATGTAACCGCAGTCAGCGCAGATCCACTCTCCGAGCCAGTAGCCGGTCTCAGGATCATACGGGTTGAAGTCAACCGCAATTCCACCAGTCTCGTCCGCCTGCTTCTGCGCGTCCTGCCACGCCTTGTCCTGCGCAGGTGGGCGCTTTCATCATCCCTTCATCTCTCGGACAACAGTCTCATCCCAGGAACAAACCCACTTTTTCATTGTCAACAGCGCAAATACAATTCGATTCGATACACTTCCAATCGCTCGTGTCGTCGAGCCTGTCTCTCTGAGTGCTGAGAACACCCCCCGTGACTCGAGAACCGGCCCTATG
>Ga0115567_10006569_pt1 | contig 11105 bp, 7 predicted proteins | sample COGITO_mtgs_1204_2_FD_88679 | JGI IMG/M metagenome (GOLD analysis project Ga0115567, IMG submission 88679) | Pelagic marine microbial communities from North Sea - COGITO_mtgs_120412 | ecosystem: Environmental > Aquatic > Marine > Epipelagic | place: Germany:Helgoland, sampling site Kabeltonne... | reverse complement strand
TTTCTCAATTAAAATAGATCAAGGAAATTCTACAAATTCATCAAAAAAGAGGAAAAGAGGAGGCAGTAAAAGAAAACTGTCAGGAAAAATATCTTCATCAATACCTGGAAAAATAGTCTCATTAAATGTCAAATTAGGAGATATAGTTAAGCAGGGCCAAGTTGTAATGATACTAGAGGCCATGAAAATGCAAAATGAGATTCAAGCACCATTATCAGGAGAAATTATTGAGATAAATTGTCTATCTGGAGAAAGTATTGAAGCTAATATGCCATTGATCGTAATAGAACCGAAGGATATTAGCAAAAATTAGAGAAGTTCAATTAAGGTATAGTCAGGCGGAAGAATATGAATAGTTGCGATTATGAAGAATGTACAGAGATTGGTAGCAATATCAGTCGTTTATCGCCAGAAGGATTTCTAGTTTCAACTGGCAACAAAGCTTATTCATTCAGAGAGGCATATAAAAGATTCCATTATTGCGAGTTACATCATGAATTATTGATGAAAAATGTATGGAATCGAGTGAGAAAAACTGACAACAAAGGAGATGATCACGTGGCTCCTACTGCAATATAATCAAATAAGACCTAAAGCATCTTCAATTCTATTCAATTCAGGACCTGTCGACCCCGAACCTACTAGTGCATTAGTATCTGAAGTAACACAACCAGCACCTACGTAAGGTGAACCAAAACATACAGTGCCCACCATTACTGGTACGTCCATAGTTTTCTCAATTTCACTAACCTCGTAACTTGTAATATCAGGATGTGCTAAAATTCCCTTGTTATTGGCTACAAGTAGTGAACCAACTGTATCTTGACCCGAGACCCTAACTCTAGAGGTTTTGACACCGAGTATCTCTCCAATCAATTCAACCCCTGGGTTAGGGATTGATTTGCTGACTACAGCGCCGAAATCATTGCATTCAAGTAAATTACCTGCTGCATTTACGCCACTCTCTAGAATTACAACCTCTCCATAACTAGATAATATATCGAGATCTTCTTCGGTAGCAATATCCGCTACAGCAATCCCTTTACTGTTACCACATATGAGACTACCAATTAAAGCAGAACCACCAATTAACAATGGATTCATTTCAATGTCGAAAACTTGCGCTATTTCTTCAATTACTGACTTATCAAGAGATGCAGGGTAAAATAAATTATTTCCAACTACACTTAGATAAACGCCGACTTGAGAATGGCCTAGTATATCTCCTGTTGATATTGTCATACTATTGCCTCCACATTTTTATGGCTACGCCCATGATTGTTATAATTTGTGCGGGGAGGAAAGAGAGTGTGGCACAACGACAAACGTTCCCGTGGGCTTTCGCACCACAGTACAAGAAATGACGCAGAAGGGCTTGACTTCCGGGTTCGAGATGGGACCGGGTAGTACCCCTTCGCTATGGCCGTGCACAACTCTCTTTCGAATTTGATGAATTGATATGACTGTTGGACAGAGGCCCACAATAGAGCCCTGTATTAATTTAATTTTAAAAAATTGGTGTGTAGAAATTGATGAATGCTCGGGGGGTTAGTGCAGCTGGGCTGAATACCTCGGGCGAACCCTCGGTACTTACACCCGCTGTCTATCAAACTCATCTTCTATGAGTCCCCTGAGATGCCTCGTCTTTCGGATGACTTCGAGCTTAGATGCTTTCAGCTCTTATCCACTGGAGCGTGGCTACCCAGCATTGCCCTGTCGGACAACTGGTAAACTAGTGGCTCCGAGTCCTCGTTCCTCTCGTACTAAAGGACCCTTCCGATCAGGCATCTGATACGCCTCAACCACAAAGCAACAAACCTGTCTCACGACGGTCTAAACCCATCTCACGATCCCCTTTAATGGGCGAACAACCCCACCCTTCCCAGCTGCTGCACCAGGAGGTTGGGAAGAGACGACATCGAAGTAGCAAGCCACCAGGTCGATATGTGCTCTTGCTGGTGACAACTCAATTATCCCCAAGGTAACTTTTCTGTTATCAATCACCCCCATAAATGAGGTAGATTGGTTCGTTAGGCCCTGCTTTCGCATCGTCGATCGTTATTGGTCCGATCCACGTCAAGCCAGCTTTTCCCCTTACGGTTAACGGTGGAGACTGAACCACCTAAGCTGACCTTTGGGCACGCCTGTTATATTTTCGGGCGCGTGGCGCCCCACCCAAACTACCCACCAAACGGTGTTCTCTAAAAGAGTTAGAATAATTACAAACTAAGGACGGTGTCTCTATGGACGACTCCCATCTGAACTGGCGTCCAGATGATCAACATCTCCCGTCTACTCAGCACATAGTGTGCGATTATTCAACGCCAGGCTGTAGTAAAGCTCTATGGGGTCTTCGCTTGCAGGTTGAGGTTACTGGACTGTGCGCCAGTAAAGTCAATTTCGCCGGACGTATCGTGGAGACAGTGGGACTCTCGTTGGGCCATTCATGCAAGTCGCCAATTAAGCGACAAGGTATTACGCTACCTTAAGAGGGTCATAGTTACCCCCGCTGTTTACCGGTCCTTCATCAGGTTGAAACCCGATTTCAGATACCGGCACTGAGCAGGATTCACCGACTATACACATCCTTTCGAACTAGCAGTCGGCTATGTTTTTATTAAACAGTCGGAGTCCCCTTGTTACTGCGACCAGGTTCTCTCGAACCTGGCACTCCTTCTCCCGAAGTTACAGAGCGATTTTGCCGAGTTCCTTCACGATACTTTGCCCGTCACACCTTAGGCTTCTCACCTTGGGTACCTGTGTCAGATCTTGGTACGATCACCTCTTACGGCTTTTCATGGGACCTAGGCCTCATCTATCTTTTGCTCACGTCTTCTCGAACTTCTCACCATTACGGTTCTCCATTCGATTATTGAACGCTTCGACGCACCATGACTGATGCGCATAAACTAGCCCAAGCCGTCACCATTAATGTAAGAGGGGCTTACGAATATTAACGCAATTCCCTTTCGATCATTTCGGTTAGGAATGACCTTAGGATCGGCTAACCCTCGGCTGATAACCATTGCCGAGGAACCCTTACCCCTTCGGTGGTGCGGATTCTCACCGCACTATGCTGCTACTCTTCCCTAGATTCTCATACATACACGGTCCACCCGATCTCAAAACCGAGCTTCTACCCGAGCATGTCGCCGCGCTACCTCATCTTCTTTCGAAGGATCAGTGTATCGGTATACAGTTTTAGTCCCGTCCATTTTTCGGGCCCGCAAGCTTGACTAGTGATCTGTTACGAACTCTTTCAAGGATGGCTGCCTCTAAGCCCACCTTCTAGTTGTCTTCGACCACGGACTCCGTTTGTAATTAACACTTAACTGTAATTTTGGGACCTTAACACTAAGCTGGTTTCTTCACCTTTCGTCACGGTAGCTTACCCACCGTGGCTCACTCCTCGCGTCTACGACGATTACAACTTCGGAGTTTGACAGCGTACCGAGGGATCGCTCCCCCTAAATACCCAATCAGTGCTCTACATCGTAATCTATCTCTGCGAAGATCTACCTGCGAGTAGTCTCGCGCGGAACCTGCTATTGCCCATCTCGATTGGACTTTCACCCCTATACCCAGCTCATCCGAGCGATTTGCACATCAGCAACGGTTGGATCCTCCACCCAACTTTCATCGGGCTTCAATCTGGCCAGGCATAGATCGATAGGCTTCAGGTCTCCCACTAATGACTCCGGGCGAGCACACCCAGTCCCTCACCGCCTAAGCGGCTGCGGACCTTTCGGTTTCCCTTCGGCTTCAGAGTTCAACTCCTTAACCTCGCCATTAATCAGAACTCCCAGGGGCATTATTCGAAACGCACGAATAGACGCTGCTCATATCTTCGCTTTCACGCCTATTCAGCTTGTTCCCGACTGGTTTCAGGTTCTTTTCACATCCCGCTAAGGATACTTTTCAGCTTTCGCTCACGCTACTTGTCAACTATCGGTCTCGAGTAGTATTTAGGATTGGAAGTTTATGCCTCCCATATTCACGCGCGATATCCAACGCACGATACTCAGGATTCATCACTTGATCATATCATGTACATATACGGGTCTTTCACCCTCTATGGTGCGCCGTTCCAGGCGACTTCTATTTCCATGACTTAGACTACAGATGGTCCATACCCCACATCTCTTCATGATTTCTCATGAAGATTCGGTTTGTCCTATACCGTTTTCATTCGCCACTACTAGCGGTATCTCGTTTGATTTCTTTTCCTCTCCCTACTGAGATGCTTCAGTTCAGGAGGTTCCCTTTCCATTTAGGAATGGCACAGAGTGCCAGGAGGTCCCATTCAGCAATTTGCGGATCCAAGAGATTCATGCCTCTCCCCGCAACTTATCGCAGCTTGTCACGACCTTCTTCGGCTCTCGAGCCGAGCCATCCCCCAGTCGGGTTGTAGCATTTTATTAATTTCTACATTCCCACTTTCTATTTATTATCTTAACACAGGGACTCATTGTGAGTCCTCTGGTGTCCAGGCATATCAATTCTGGTATCTCAGACCACTCCGTCTCCCCGCAGGGCGAAGCAGTCTCAACCACTAACCTTGATACATGGCAGTACCAAAGCGCACTATAAGCAGCCGTCCGACCTACCTTTGGTATATGAAGTAAAGGGTTGCGACTCCCCCATGAAAGAGGCTGAGTATAACGAATATACAGTTGCTAGTTAATTATTTTTTTGGGAAAACAATGAATCGAAAATATACCTATTTCGACTGAAAAATATCTAAAACCGGAGCCGCTAAACTCAGTTAAAGAATCGAATTATTCTGATTCAATGTCTAAGTTACCGGAGTCAAAATCACTCATGTCTATGCTTTCTATATCTTTGTAAACAAGAGGAGTAAGTGAGAGACTACCTATGATAAGCAGTGCAATTATTATGAAGGGATACGCATCATTCGACCATGTAATAGCATATCTGACGACACAATAAACAGTAGATATTACTAGGGTGAGTAGCATGATAGGGAAACCCGTACGGAAGAATCTATTGAAAGATATGTCATCACCAGAATCTTCCGCTAAACCTGCAGCGACCACATTAGCTGAAGCCCCTATGATAGTTCCGTTACCACCTAAGCAAGCACCTAACGCCAAGGCCCATGCCAATGGACCTAGAGCCAACCCTAATTCTGGATCGGAAGCTAGTTGAATTACTACAGGAACCATAGTTGCAGTATACGGTATGTTGTCTATGAATGCAGATGCGATTGCAGAGACCCAAAGAAGAAGAAGGATTGCGACCATCTCTCTATTATCCGCAGATGCTTTAGATATTGTATCAGAAATTAAATCTGCAATCATTTCTATCAACCCCATATATTCAAGCCCGTGTATCATTATAAATAATCCCGCGAAAAATATGATTGTTGTCCATTCCACTGCATCTAATTGTTCTTCGACACGGTGCGGAGATGTGACAAGAAGCATCAAAACTGCACCTCCAAGAGCAATTGTAGCCACGGACAATAACGGATGAGGAATGGCCGAATGTAAAAAGAACAATAAGATTACACCAATCAATATAATTCCAGATTTTTTAAGAAGAGCGACATCTTTTATGCCGTATTGGGCCCTTAAAAGATCTACATTCCTTACCCTATTCCCTGAAAGCCCTGGTTTTTCTAGTATCCTCAATAGCCAGAAAGCTGGTATCATGGCTATTACAACCGCCGGAGCCACATGAATGATGAAATCGCTGAAACCTATACCTTGTCCAGCTAATGGACCACCACTAAGGCTTTGAGCTGAAAGTTGAGCACCTATGATAATATTTGGAGGGTCCCCAATTTGAGTCGCTGCACCTCCAATATTAGAGAACATGACTTCAGCAATAATTAGCGGAACGGGTTGTAAATTTAGAACGCGACATATTTGAATAGTAACTGGGACTATCAATAAAATTGTAGTAACATTATCCAATAAAGCGGAAAATACAGCAGTAACAATACATAAAATGAATGTTAATCGCCAAATTGAACCGCCACTTCGAGCATATGCTTGTACTGCTGCCCATTCAAAAAGGCCGGTTTTAGACAAAATATCGACCATTACCATCATACCTATGAGTAACCCAATTGTTTCCCAATCTATCCATGTCATAATGACCGTCAAATCAGGACCATTTCCTACAATGTGTAGTGAAATAACGGCAGCTATTCCTCCCAATGCGGCTGCCAGTGCCCGGTGAACAACTTCGAAAACTATCAAGCCATAAACAGCCACGAGTATCGATATTGCCACTGGAACTGCCCAACTTGGCATTGTGGAAGGTTCCCAAGGACCTTCCGAAACACTAGCAGCAGAAACTGTCAGAGGGAAAATTACTGAAACAAAGAATGCAGATAACTGAAACATGATTAAACGAGGATGAAGGCCTCGGGCGTCCTTAGACATGAACTTGCGTACTGCATTACCTCTAAATATCTCACCGTGTAAACTACTGGTTTACTAAATTATTACTGCCATTACATGCCGGACCAGAAAACTGCGATATTCCCTCTCTGGAACACCAATGTAGACTCAGATGAAGATGAAATTAAAGAAAATAACTCTTTTCTTTCTGAAGATCCATTGGCTACCCCTTGGTTTACTTTCACCTTGACTAATTTACGCTTCTTCAATTGTTGTTTTAATTCATCAATTACTGAATCGTTAATTCCAAGTTTACCTACTCGAATAGTGATTTCTAAACTACTATCCATGGCATTTCTTTTGATTGCATTCGGTATATTCATAATATTACATCCATTTTACAGTGGTTTCCGGGTTTTATTTTCGCACCTTAGACAAGTTGTAATCACTGATTGCTTCCTTATCCTGATACGTGAATCTCTTCCGAATCTCATAACTGATTCACAAGACCTGCAAATCAGAATGCGAGAAATAGATTCATTACTTTGACCATGCCTTTTACTTAATCTAAGTATATCTCTCGCTGCAACATCTCTGATTCTGTGAGAGTTTTTGTCCGGAGAAAGAACGAGCTCGGATAACTTATTAATCGCTTCTGAAGAACGATTTTTTCGACGTTTTGAGTCTTTCGAGCGTTTTCTAGCCGGCATTATAATCACGTTAATTAGATAGGCGAGAGATGATTTCATTACCTACATCTTCTATAGATTGGTTTCCATTAATTCGTATCAGGAGTCCTTGGCTCTCATACCAACCAGCAAGAGGTGATGTCTGCTCGTGGTATGCAGATAATCTCGTCCTTACAGTCGATTCATTGTCATCTTTTCTTTGAATTAAACGCTGAGAAATTGACTCAGGGGCGGGGTTAAATTTCGTATGATAAATAGCACCGGTCTCTGGATCCATACGACGGCCAACAATTCTTTCAACTATTGAATCATCGGGAACTTCGATGGAAATTACTGCACTAACTTGGGCTATTTTAGCGAGTTCTTCGGCCTGAGTAATGGTACGAGGATAGCCATCAAAAAGAACACCACCTGATGCATCATCCTGACTAAGTCTTTCATTGATGAGGCCAATTATTACATCGTCTGGCACTAATTCCCCTGCTTCCATGAAAACTTTAGCTGCCAAACCCATCTTACTTCCTGAAGATACTGCTTCTCTGAGCATATCTCCAGTAGATACTTGTGGTTTTGAGGTTAAATTGACTATCCTGCTTGCCTGCGTACCCTTACCTGCACCAGGAGGACCAAACAATACTATCGAACCTTTCATAACTCTGTGGGGAAAGGTCATAGTGATAAGTCAAACCCTAACTAAGGTTGATTCTGCTCCCACCACAGATGACCATAAGATTGCCATTGATCCATAGTCCAACCTTCAGGTAAACCACCCAAAGGTAATGGCGCTGAACCTTCAGGAGCAAGTGATAGTTTTGGCGGCCCGGAAGCAGCTATTGCAGCCTGTATTTCATCTTCACTAACTCCTCCAGTCATAGTATCTCCCGACCCTAAAGAGGTGTCGAGAGCGGCATTGCGTCGTTCTGCAGAAGTGCCGGATAAAAGGGCAGACCCTTTTGGTATGAGTTCTTCTTCTGAAGACATCAGATTTTGAGAATCCCTCCTCATTCGGACACCTAAGACGAATACTCCTGCTAGAGAAAATAAGAACAACAAGGCTAGTGTCCATGAGGGCAATCCTATAGACTCTATTAATCCAGAAATACCACCTGAGTTAGAAGATCTTTCTTTACTCATTTTTAGTTCGATTTTAGAATTTGTAATTTCTACATCTTCAGGAAAAAAGTTAGTCGCATTGGCAGATAACTCGATACTTGATATCCCATAATCTGTACTTGACGTTGATTTAACAGACAATTGTATAATTTTTGACTCACCAGGTAGAATGTCATCTACTAAATTGTCACTCAATTGAAGATTCCAATCATTAGTCTGAGAAATTATTATTTCAGCACCGGTGTTAGTGTTTCCAAAATTAGTCACATTAACTGTAAAAATTGCTGCCTGACCTGATGGGACTTCTTCAATTGATGTTAAACCAGATTCTAACACAATCCAAATTGAAGGAACTACTACAACTGATAATTCAATAGTTTCAAAATAAGTATCACCACTAGGAGTAGTAAATTCAACAATTATAGATACTATTTGAGATAATTCTCCTGTAGGAAGATCACCGGGTAAGTCAAGTCCGACAGAAACATATGCTTCACGATTCATATCCATCTCAAATGAATTTCCAGAAAGAAATCCTCCTGACCAATCCGCAGGTAAACTACCCATCGTCAAAGAAATATCTAGAGGGACATTCCCTACATTGTGGAGTTTTATCTGAGTAATCGAGGACTTACCTAGAGCAACTTCGATTTGCCCAGAACTCTCGGTATCTAGAGATGCGAGTTCTTCGATAATTAATCTCGTACCATTAATCAAGGTTTCAGAATCTTGAAGTGTGGTGCGGATTATCATTGTGTTAGAGTCTCCTTTGTTAGCTGCAAGTGGCACAATAGTATTGACTGAAATAGAAAGACTATTACCAGCTAAAATATTAACACTCATATCTCCATTGACTACTTCATTAGCACCTTCAATCAATTGAGTAGGCCAACTATTTTGTACATTAACGGTAAATTGTAAAGGCACATTTCCTTCATTAGTTATTACTAGATTAGTAGTAACTAATTCGCCATTCAGTACAGACCTATCATCTGCAAGTCCTAATGGTCCAAGTGAAATACCACTATCTGAAAATATTTCAGTACGGAACTCACGACTCTCAAATACTTCGACGGAAGCCTCATCTATTGAGTATAAACTGGGATCATTTACGGACTGAGTAGTGCAACTGACGTCTTCAATTGTACCAGAAGAAGGCGAACCTAGCACATCATTAGGTACTCTGACTCTTATCGGAATAGGTAAAAATTGGAGCCTTGAAAGTGGCTCCAAATTAAGAACTGAAGTTTCGCTGTCTCCTACTTTGACTATCCATCGATTCTCGCTTTCACAGGTTATTGTGTATTGAGTAGGCCCGTTACCAGTATTAAGAATTGAAAGAGAATATTGAGCAAATTGCCCAGGCGTAGCGCCTAAATCATCCGCTCCAGCGACAACTGTGACTAAACCTTCTACCCTTTCCACTACTGTTCTCAATTGTAATGAATGGTATACTGTAGGTGAATTTTTGTCCCATAATGTAACTTGAGAAACAAATATCCCAGGCAGAGCATATATCGCATTAGCGACATCCGAATCTACATCTGAAAAATCCAAAGAGATGATTCTTCGATCACCTTGATCCCCAGAGGGAGATAATGTCCAAGGACCTGATTCATTAAATAATTTCCACCACTCATCTTGAGGGGATATCAACAAGCCACCAATGCCCAAAAGCTGTATGGGAGATGCAGAGATATCAACGGTGATTTGAGATGTGCCTTCGTTTCTCATCTCTAGTTGAAAAGATACTGAATTAGTAGTAGTAGGGTCTAAATTTCGAGTACGTGAGTCCTCAATTTCAGAAGGTGTCAACGGCAAATTACCATCGACTAATAGAGGAGTTAACCGTACACCGACTTGAGATACATAAATATCAATTTCAATAATGTTATTATCAATCCCATCTATTTCATCATTTAATTCCAATACCTCCGAATTAGAATCTAATGTCATCTTGATAGTATGTAGGCCAGTTGTTGTAAATATATGAGGATATGATAGTGAAGATATTGAACCACCAGATAGTGATGTTTTTTCTTGCTCAAAAATTACACTATTATCAGTGATATCTTCGATTAATACCGAATAATCACCGGTTGGCCCTGCCGCTTGATTTTTCCATTGCGCTTCTATCAAAAATGTGTCACCTTGAAGTGGACTTTCTACCGAAGTGGTAAGTGAATTAGAAAGAATTGTTAAATCTGGAAGTAATGTTTCCATTAAATCCCCTGTTAAAACTATAGCATAATCTTGCAGATACCCGCCAGCGTGTCCAACTTCAATAGACCAGGTGCCACTCTCAGGAAGGGCTAATCTTATCCTCTCAACATTGTTTAAATCATCTGAATAACCATCTTTAACACTAAAACCATTCATGAAATTATTACCATAGTAAATTTCTCCACTAGGGGAAGTAACTATCAAATCAAGGTCATTTACTAACTTCGGCGATGATTGATTGGCCACTGCTGAACCTTCACGATCATTCCAAACGAGTGTTATATCGAATTTAGAAGACGAATCTGAGTCGATAGTATAAATGAATGAATGACCAGGCCTTAATTCCCTAGAATTATCATATAGTAAATCTAGTTGTTCATCAGCAGAATTAGGAAATATACTATTTGATACATTGACTTGGCCCCAACCTTCCATCGAATTGGGAATATCAGGAACACCTAGATCATCGGCACCATTGATTAAAATCGCTCTAATGAGGTCCGAGCGGGGTTCAGCAAGAGACTGAGTTTCACGTAGATGTTGTCTAACCATAGTGGCTGCACCAGCAGCCACTGCAGTAGACATTGAAGAACCATTGAGAGTCATGTAGAGAGGAATTTCTGTACCCTCGTGAGTCGAGGCTGAACAGCTTTCTCCTTCGGTAAACAAAGCCTCTTCTGCCCTTGCAGAGCATATCATAACACCTGGT
>Ga0115567_10006565_pt1 | contig 11110 bp, 12 predicted proteins | sample COGITO_mtgs_1204_2_FD_88679 | JGI IMG/M metagenome (GOLD analysis project Ga0115567, IMG submission 88679) | Pelagic marine microbial communities from North Sea - COGITO_mtgs_120412 | ecosystem: Environmental > Aquatic > Marine > Epipelagic | place: Germany:Helgoland, sampling site Kabeltonne... | reverse complement strand
GCGCTTACCAAAAATTGTCAAAGAGGCAATTGCCCACGGTGACATTACCGAAGGCCAGGCTCGACCACTGATCGATTATGACGAAGCGGCTGTGATGGAACTCTTACCAAAAATTATTGCTGAAAAATGGTCCGCGCGTATGATCGAGCGCGAAATGCAGACACACAAGGAAAAGAATACAAAAGGTGCGCAAAAAAAGCCAGTCGCGTATCCACAAGAAACCGAAACACTGAGCACTCGCTATAGCACACAGGTAAAAATAACGACATCGCAACGAGGCAAGGGCCAGATAGTGATTCCGTTCCAGTCGAAAGATGAATTTGAGCGGCTGAAAAACCTACTGATTGAGTAACGTTACTTGAATGTGCGGATGTCGGTGAACGGGAAAATCCGCAAGCTCACTGGACCAATAATATCGTAAAAAGGTATAAAGCCGAGTCCATTGCGCGAATCGAGTGAGTTTTCGCCGGTCCGGTTATCGCCACTGACAAAGAGTGTTTTCTCGGGGACGGTCACATCGATTTGCCCAGTTGTTGGTGAGGCTGGTTCTCCGCCATTGTCGTTATCTGGATCAAACCCTTCTGGGTTATCACTATTGAAGACGGTATACACACCATTCGCCAGGCGTACTCGCTCGTTTGGGAATGCGATAACTCGCTTTACGACGTATTCTTCACGATTTTTAATATCGTCGTATTTTGGATTCTTGAATATAATTATTTGCCCACGCTCTGGCACGTACTCTTTGTTCTGGAGTTGTGCAGCGGTAACGGGTAGTTTGTTGACGATCAATTTGTCGCCGTTATGCATGGTTGGCTGCATACTTCTGCCATCGACGTTAAAACTACGGAATACGAATGAGTTGATAAGGATTGCACCAATAACCACGCAGGTAACAAAAAAAATGATACCAAAGGTGTCTCTAATGCCGGGGTGTCTATCGAGATAACGTGTTTGCACTAGCTTATTGTAGCAGATGCACCAATTATTTAGCTGAATTATGCTGCTTATGGTGCACATGCAGTACTGAGGCGACGATGATACCGATCAACACCCAGACATGCACAATATTTGCGTTTCCAGAGAAGAAACTCAGTTGAACCGCATATCCAGTGAGGAGCGACAATAGCAGCCAGCTCCTCGTGCGATACAGATATGCCCCAAGCGTACCGAGCAAGCCGACAAACAGTACTATCCCCACGACGCCAAGCTCAACGAGTGTCTCAAGATAGTAATTGTTAACCACTGCACCGTTGGCAGGCTTCGAGAGAGAGGCCCCAAACCCTCCTGTGCCAACACCAAACAGTATGGTCGCAGGGTTCCGCTGCCAGATGCGTAGTGCTTCTGAGGACATTGACAAGCGGGAAGTGGTGGATGAACGAACATAGGTGGGGGCCGGCTGAGCAGCGGGAGACGGAGGTGCTGCAGGAGGTATAGTGGCTTCTCGTTGCGGCAACGAGACCGTTCCGAGACTCAAGTGTTCTACGACACCGCTCAGCGCTTCATATCCGGTTATTGTGTCGGCTTGACGAAGCGTAGCTATACCAAAGGTTGCCACCGCCGCGGTTACGGCACTCAAAAAGAGGATACTGACAAGTTTTGCGCGAATGGCCACCGCACCGCGCGTGGCAACCAGCAAGATACCAGCGGTGATGATACTGGCGACGAGTGCCCCGCGTGAAAGGCTCAGTATGATGAATGTCGATACGACAATAATCGCGAGCGCCGTCTGAATCGTCGTATCGCGTCGAAGGTAGCGCCAGATGAGCCAGCCAAATGGCGCTAGTAGAATGTTTGCAAAAAATTGCGGTTCGAGTGCAAATCCAGTTGGTCTAGCAATGCCGAAGACGCCCCCATCGTACGTACTGGGAAGTAGCGTGTATGCAGAGCTAGCACCCAGGGCATCTCCGAGTAGTTGCCAGAGTGCCCATGCCAGCGACACAAGTATCGATCCGGTGAGTAGTGTTATAATCATCTTCTTTTGGCGCACGAGTGTTGGGTAATGAATAATAATACTACCCACCAATAAGAGTAGTGCCCACATAAAGCCAGCGGTGATGATTCCACGCGTATTGTTAGCACTCCAAAGAACGCTCAAACTGGTGTATACAGTTAAGCCGAGCAGGAGTATCCAGGGCGTATTACGGGTTAATAACGCTCTGTTCGCAACCCCGTAGCTCAGTGAGCATACGATCATGGCAAGCAACAACACGTAGAGTAGTGAAATGTCGATGTTGATACCCGAAATACTTCCCGCATGTAAGAGTGGATAATAGCTAAACGGCAATGCCAGTAAGACACCTAATAATAGCGTGTACGATACACCTTGTGTTGCGATGGCGCGTGCATATAAACCAAGCATGTATCTTATTGTGGCTTCGTCTGAGCAAAAACACAACACGCTTTTGTTCTCTAGTTGCTCTATATCTTGTATAATCACAAGAAGTATTATGCGAGAAAGACCAAAAGCTATTGATGGATTTGTACCTCGAACCTCTGGAAGGTCTATTGGTGGCGATAAAGAAACCTCGCTCGGCCGGTACGATTCTGCACGGTCGATCGATGCGACCCACGAGAGCGATCGTCCACTTGGATCTGATAAGCCCTCAGCGAGCAGTCGTTCTGTCTCTCGGTATGACGTCGATGAATCACTCAAAGGTATTGAAGACGAAGAACGTGTCAAGCCAAAGCGTCGGTTGTTTGGGTTATTACCTCCGAAAAAACCACGTAAACCACAATCACGACGACGCAAGCTGACGAAGCGCGTTGTGAAGATAATCCTCGTATTAGCGCTGCTAGCTGGGGCGTACGTCGGCGTTAAGACACTGCTGGCGAGCACGAATATCTTCAATGGTAATCTACTCGGTTTACTAGAGAATAAACCGTTAAAAACTGATAAAAATGGCCGTACCAATGTATTAATTTTTGGAACATCTGGAAGTATTGATGACAATGGTCATGAAGGCGCAAATTTGACGGACTCGCTATTAGTGCTGAGTGTTGATCAGAACAAAAAAGATGCCTATATTTTGAGTTTACCGAGAGATTTATGGGTCGATATGGGTGGAGAATGTGTCGCCGGATATCAGGCAAAGATCAATTCACTGTATGAATGCCAGTCTGACGGTGGTTTAAACGAAGAAGAAGGTGCAACCGCCTTGCAGAAAAAAGCAACGGAGGTAACAGGTCTCGAAATGCAGTATTATGCACATGTTAACTGGGCAGTGCTTGTTGATACCGTGAATGCAGTTGGTGGGATAAAGGTTGATGTTCAAGGAAACGGACCAGTACCGTTTGGCGTGAAACCAGGTAGTGTACTCGACCGTAACTTCGATCAATCATGTAACTACCAATGTAACCTTGTGAAATACGAACCTGGAACACATAAAATGAATGGCCTAGAGGCGTTAGCATTCTCGCGGGCTCGAAATGCGAATGGTGGCTATGGGTTTGCTGGGGGAAACTTTGATAGGGAGAAGAACCAACAAAAAGTACTGACAGCGATTAAAGAAAAAGCCGTGAGTGCCGGGACGGTAACAAACATCGCGAAAGTAACGGGGTTAGTGGATGCACTGGGTAAGAATCTACGAACAGATTTTGACACGAGTGAGATCCGAACGTTAATGAGCTTGGCGCAAGATATTCCAGCCGATAAAATTACATCCATTAGTCTTGTCGACGAAGAAGAGCCATTAGTGACCACCGGGAACGTTGCCGGACAGAGTATTGTACAGCCAGTTGCCGGACTCTATGAATATTCGGCTATCAAAGCCTATGTCAACAAGAAGGTAAATGCGACGGCGGTTACCAAAGAGGCCGCGAAGGTCGCGGTATTTAATGGTGCAAATATTGAAGGATATGGCGGAGAGCAAGCGGCTCGGCTCGAAGCACTCGGTATAACGGTACCGGTCATAGACAATGCACCAGCCGGTAGCTACAAGGGTGTGCTCGTATACGACATAACAACGTCAAAACCGGCAACGCTGAAAAAAATACTCAGTACGTATTCTGTCTCTGTGCAAGAGGGTGAACCTCCCGTATCTATCCCAACGACAATAGATATTGTCGTCATACTAGGGGTAACGCCTGCAAGACAAAATCAGTAATGAAGTGCTATAATACAACGTAATATATGGAATTTTTACGACCATCTCGCCGCAGAACGGTGCTCAGCGACATTGCGTACATTGGTCTCAATGTATTAATGGCAGTTATCATTCTTGCCGTTGTCTATTCGGTTGCGAGCCCGCTACCAGCTTTTATTCTGGTTATCCTCAGTAAGTGGAGGATCTTTGCTGTCCGGCCGCAATACTGGTATGCAAACATTGTTGCGAACATCGTTGACATCATTGTCAGTGTTAGCTTCGTTGTCTTACTTGTTGCTGCAAGTGGCGCATTATACGTGCAAATTGCGTTGACAGCGCTGTATGTCCTTTGGCTGCTACTACTAAAGCCAAGCTCAAAGCGTACACTAGTGGTGTCGCAGGCAGGAGTGGGATTATTCGTAGGAGTTGCTGCATTGATGCATATATCATCAGAGTGGTGGTCCTCGGTTGTCGTCGTACTGATGTGGGTGATAGGGTATAGTGTCGCGCGACACGTGTTGACTGCGTATAAAGAACCGCACTTTGCGTTACTAAGCTTAATTTGGGGCCTTCTGGTGGCGGAGATCGGGTGGCTAACGTATCACTGGAATTTTGCATATGATTTGGGCTTTACGGGAAATCTGCTGCTACCCCAAGCCGCGATCGTCACGACGCTACTCGGTTTTCTCGCAGAACGAATGTATTCGAGCTATCATCAGCATCAATCAATTCGAGTTGCAGACGTCGTGTTACCGGCGCTTTTGACAGTGAGTATAATATTAATTTTGCTGACATTATTCGGTACAGTAAAGGGGGTGTAGTATGGAACAAAAAGAAAATAAAACGGCTCAGACTGATAGCGCAATTGCGAAGAGGGACACACCGCATAACAAAATTGGCCTCTGGTTCATTGCCGTGGCAGCCGCTGCCGGGCTTTGTTTTGTTGCGGGATATGCCGGTATTACTATCGCAAACGAAAATATGAATCAATCGGTAACCCAATTCCAGTCATCGGGTAATGACGGTAACCGCGTGATGACTACTGACGAGAAAGACTTAACTTCTGTTGTTGAGCGTGTATCGCCAAGCGTTGTCTCAATTGTCTCGACCGGTACCTCTAGCGGTACCGGGTTTCGATCGGCTGGAACTGGCATGATAGTTAGCAAAGATGGGTACGTCCTTACTAATAAGCATGTCGTTGACGGCGTATCGAAGGTAAGCGTTATTACATCTGAAGGTAAGGAATATAAATCTGTCGATATTGTCGGCACCGATCCGCTGAACGATGTTGCGTTCTTGAAAATTAATGATGCAACAGACCTTCCAGCAGTAACAATCGGTGATTCAAAAACTGTCAGAGTTGGACAAAGTGTGCTGGCGATCGGCAATGCGCTCGGTCAATATCAAAACACGGTTACGACTGGTATTATTTCTGGGCTCGGCCGACCAGTGACGGCCAGTAGTGATGGTACGGCACAAAATAGCGAGAGTCTGAGCGATTTACTGCAAACGGATGCAGCTATCAATACAGGTAACTCTGGCGGGCCACTTTTGAACATGCAGGGACAAGTAATTGGCATGAATACCGCAGTCGCAGAGGATGCACAAAGCATTGGGTTCGCGATTCCTATTGGTGCGACAAAAGGTATGCTACAGCAGGTTATCGAGACCGGTAATACCAAGCGAGCAATTGTCGGTGTTCAGTACATATCGATTACCCCAGGAGTTAAATCTGAATACAACCTGAAAGCCGATCAGGGTGATTACGTGACCGCTGCACAAGGAAGCGCAATTCGAAAAGGCGGCCCAGCCGAAAAAGCGGGCATTAAAGACGGGGATATTATTACAAAGGTCAACGGAGAAACGGTTGGTGCCGGCAAGAGTACCTCGACATTGGTTGGCGAGTTTCAACCAAATGATACGGTGCGACTCACGTTGCTACGAGACGGTAAAACCGTTACTGTTTCGGTCGTACTCGGCGCGCTCTAGACTTTGGCAAACAGTGTGGCAAACCGAAGTTGTTTTTGTACGGTAAATCCGTGCACGGTTGCGAGTTTTACGATGGCACTCCATTGTCGAGGATCGGCTTCAAAAATAGCGTGAGTGCCTGGCTGCATACGACTGCCCAGCTGGATAAGACATTTTTCAATCAAATCAAGCCCGTGTTTACCCGCGTAGAGCGCTTGTTGCGGCTCATGTACAACTTCTGGAGATTGTTCCCACGTTGCATCGACATAGGGAAGATTTGCCAGGACAACGTCTGGAGCGTAGGGATATGCTGCCAGTACATTACTTTCGAGTAAACTGACCTGAGCTCTCAGCGCACGGGCATTTTTATCGGCAATTTTCAGCGCCTGGGTGCTAACATCTATCAGTGTGACATCGTAGTCGGGGTATTCAAGCTTAGCGGTAATCCCGAGGCAGCCACTGCCGGTACCGATGTCGATTAACCGTTTTGGTTGATCCGTTAGCATTGACATAGTCTCAGAAGAAATGTCTGCGAGCAACTGAATCATTTCTTCCGACTCTGGTCGTGGAATCAATGTTGCGGTCGATACGTGAAATTTTCGGCCATAGAATTCTTTGTGACCAACGATGTATGCCACCGGTACTCGATCTTTTCGCAGGTCGATCCGTGCATTGGCAATATCTTCACATCGTGCGTCTAATGGCTCATCGTGATGAGCATGTAAATAGGTGCGCGCACAACGTAATGTGTGAGCTAGAATTATTTCAGCATCGAGCTTAGCACTCGCGATAGTGACGTCGCGCAATTCACGGGTGGCTTCTCCGAGCCATAATCCAATAGTCATAGGGGTATTATGCCACCTCTGTGGCTATTCTCAAAGCAATAGCGTCTGAGGTATACTAAACAGCAGTGAAAAAAATATTCTATAGCGACATTGTAAAACGCATAGCATACGGTGCGCTTGGAATATTTTGTACAGTCTTAGGTGTCATCGGTGTGTGGGTGCCAGGCTTGCCAACCACTGTGTTTATTCTTATAGCATTGTGGGCATTTTCTAAATCTAGTGAGCGAATGCATGCATGGCTACTGACTATACCGATCCTGAAGGTAGCTATACAAGAGGCGCATCGATTCCAGGAAGAGGGAACAGTTGATCGCCGCGTTAAAGTCGTCTCACAAAGTTGTTCATGGCTTTCATTCATCGGTGTTGCGGTATTGACGCAGAATTTGATTGCAAGTATTGCTGTCTTTTTACTGGCCGCCTCGTGTAGTGCATTTATGTGGTGGGTACCGACCACACAATACGTCGTTTCGAAATCTAAATAACGTTCGACTCGGCTGACGCCGTTTGACAGCTGCAATAAGCAAGAGTAATATCAGTGTAAACGGACGTAATACACATATGACCATAGAACCATTTGAAACATACATAGATTCACCTTCACAAACGCCTGATACTACTCGGAGCAATGTAGAATCTGGTGATCATGGTAAAGAAGCAGTCGTCCATGACCTCCCAACGTATGAGATGCTACACCAGCTGACTGCAGATATTCAGGACGTCAAGCCACACCTTACGCAGATTGATGAAGAGATTAAAAGTGTTCAAAATGAGCTTGCTACATTGAAGCGAGAACGATTGAACTTGCTCGAAGATTTTACAGTTGCACCTAATCATACATCTGGTAAGATAGCAGAAAATGACAAAAAAATTGGTTTGGTTGAATTACTGGTTGAGTCATACAGCGAAGACCGCAATGAGTTAGTGAACTATCGTCTTGAACTAGAAGTTCGCTATGAAAGAATGGAAAGCAGGCTTGCGTACGGAAATGATACGTGCATGTACTAGGCGCTTTGAGCTTTTAGCTCGCGCTCTGCCGATTGTAAGCCGTCGATAATGTCGTTTATATCGCCGTTCATAGCCTGCGGTATGCCACTCCGCGAGTAGCTAATACGGTGGTCGGTAATACGGTCTTGCGGGAAGTTGTAGGTGCGTATTTTTTCTGACCGGTCACCACTACCAATGAGCGAACGACGTTCGGCATCGAGCTTGGCGTTGTCGGCATCGATCTTTGCTTGCAATAGTCGAGAGCGAAGAACGCTCATTGCTTTGAGTTTGTTTTTAATCTGAGATTTTTCGTCTTGATTCGTGACAACAAGCCCGGTTGGTAGGTGAGTGATGCGCACCGCAGAGTCGGTCGTATTGACACTTTGCCCGCCGTTACCGCCGGCTCGGTAGACGTCTACTTTGAGATCGCTCGTATTGACTTCGATATCCGCTTCTTCAGCTTCGGGAAGCACCGCTACCGTGACGGTGCTGGTGTGGACGCGACCTTGTGATTCTGTGGCCGGAATGCGTTGTACGCGGTGTACGCCGGATTCGAATTTGAGTTGGGCATAGGGAGAATCTCCCTTAACTTCAAAGACGACTTCTTTGTAGCCACCGGTATCGTTAGCACTTTCAGATAGTTGCGATGTTTTATAGCCATTGGCTTCGCACCAACGCAGGTACATGCGATATAGCTCAGCGCCAAACAGGGATGCTTCATCTCCACCGGCCCCAGCCCGAATCTCGATAATCACATTTTTACCATCGTTGGGATCTTTAGGGGTTAATAAAATAAACAATTCTTCGTCGAGTGCTTCAAGTTTTTCTTCAAGATCAGGAATCTCCATTTTTGCCAGCTCGGCTAACTCGTCGCCGCCACCTTGCAGTGCTTTTGCTTCCGATAGTTGCTTCTCTAAGGTGCTACGATACGAGGCTTTTTCAAGAAGATTTTCGATTTCTGAAAATCGTTTGTTTTTTGCGCTATAAAGCGGGTCGTTATACGCCGTCGGAGACGCTAAAAAATCAGCAAGTTCTTGCTTCTCTTTGGTAAGTTCTGCTGCGTCGAGGTTAATTTTTGACATTATATGTCATTATAACAGAGGTGATGTGATACGTATAGCCGCATGCTACTAGCTAGCTCTTAGGTGTTTCGAAAATAAGGATGCCGACAATCATTGAAGGTAACCCAGTGAAAAAACAGTGTAACAAAAAAGAGCTATCATTTCTGATAGCTCTTTTTTTGATTCGACTACTTTTCAGTAGTATCTTTTTTAGCTTTTTGGGCTGATTTCTTTTTTGCTTTAGACGCGAGCTCTTTTTTACGAGCTTCTGCTGCAGCAAATTTTGCCTTGAAGCGATCGACACGACCTTCCGTGTCAATGATTTTTTCTTCACCAGTGAAGAAAGGATGAGAAGCGGATGAAATATGCATCTTAACAAGTGGATATTCGTTGCCGTCTTCCCATTTGATTGTGTCGCTGGTTTGCGCAGTACTCTGCGTCAAAAATGCGAACCCCGCCACATCGTCGCTAAATACGACTGGACGGTATGTTGTTGGGTGTATACTGCTTTTCATAACTAAAGTATTGTAGCTGTTTCAAGAAGAAAAGTCAAAGTGGGGTGCAAGAGGTGGTAAAGTAGGAATAATGGAGCAAGAAACACAGCGACAAATTACTGAACGACTGAGCTCAACACGTGTCGCACTCGGAGAGCGGGCTACGAGGCAATTAGAAGTAGCTCAGGAAAAACTCGCATCAGGAGAACTTTTAGCGTTTTACCCTTTTGTCAATAAAGAACAAAGTCGCGCACTGTTTGAATTGCTTGGTTGCAACGAAGTGTACGCAGAGCAAGTCCTCGGCTATCAGTACCAATCAACGTACGGCGCAAACACGTACGAGTCAGGGGACACTATCAAGTTCAGAGGGCCGCTGCGTATAAATCAATTACTATTTAATTTGGGTAATATCGGAGCTGCGGATGATTTTCCAAATAACTTTAGGGTTGGAGTAGCTATTGCCTTAGACGATGAAACAGTTACGATAATTCGCCAAGAAGTAGATGAACAGCCGAATATATGCGTAGGCTGTGAAGACGACAAAACGTATAGTTCTGGTGAGAATAGCTGCGATCACGAAAACGATGAGATTACCACGTCACATGTTGTGTATCTTCAAAATCGCGTAGATGCAGCTGAGATAAAACAATTACTGCAAGACTTGTTGTGAACAGCTGACTCTAAGTACGCTTGAAGTATTCGTTATTTTACAGTATAGTTACTGAGTAATAAATTTTAACGAAACAACATTCTCTAACATATCCTGATTGGTAAGAGAATGTGAAGAAAGAAGGATATAGATATGGCAGTTGCTGTAGATATTAAAGCTTTGCTCGAAGCTGGTGTTCATTTTGGACACAAAACGAGCCGTTGGCACCCGAAAATGGCGCCGTACATTCACTCAAAGCGCCAAGAAGCGCACATTATCGACCTCACGAAGACAGTCGCTGGACTCGAAACAGCGCTTCCGTTTTTGACTAAAGTTGCCGCAAGTGGCAAAAAAGTCCTTTTTGTCGGTACTAAAAAAGCGCTACGCGACGTGGTTCGCGCAGCTGCTGAAGATCTCAACCAACCGTTTGTAACCGAACGTTGGGTTGGTGGCATGCTGACAAACGTTGGTACCACAACACAACAGATCAAAAAATTACACGACCTTGAACGACGAATGGCCGCAGGTGATTTGGAAAAGCGTTACAATAAGCTCGAAGTACAGCGATTCCAAGAAGAAATCGATGACCTAAACCACAAATACGGCGGCATCAAAGACCTTAGCGGTGCTCCTGGCGCTGTTGTCGTACTCGATATTCTTGTCGATGCAAACGGCGTCCGCGAAGCTAAGCGACTTGGCGTGCCAGTTGTTGGCGTCGTAGATACCAATGCAAACCCAGAGGGTATCGACTACATCGTTCCTGGTAACGACGACGCAATCGCTGGTTCAAAATTGCTTCTTGACTATTTTACTGCAGCAGTAAAAGAAGGAATGAGTGCAGCTAAAAAGGAAGAAACTAAGTAATTTAAAAGGGAAAAGCGCAGCCAGAGTCGTCGGATTTACTCCGCGACACTGCGCGATGAGAAAAACCGTAGGTTTGTCTTATCTCCAAAGGAGGAAAAGTATGGCAATTTCGATTGATGACATTAAGAAACTCAAAGAACTAACTGGTGTTGGTCTAACT
>Ga0115567_10006564_pt1 | contig 11110 bp, 10 predicted proteins | sample COGITO_mtgs_1204_2_FD_88679 | JGI IMG/M metagenome (GOLD analysis project Ga0115567, IMG submission 88679) | Pelagic marine microbial communities from North Sea - COGITO_mtgs_120412 | ecosystem: Environmental > Aquatic > Marine > Epipelagic | place: Germany:Helgoland, sampling site Kabeltonne... | reverse complement strand
TTTTACCCAAGACATAACTCTGAACTTGAGCCGGGAACTACGTCAGTAGACATGAGCTTTTCAACAAACGAAGCTTCTGTATGCCATTATAGTTCTGATAGAAATAAAAACTATGACCAAATGTTAAAGCCAACTACCACTGGAGAGTTATTTCACACTCAAAAAATAGATGGTTTAAAAAATGGTGATGTTAAAACCTATTACTTTATGTGTAGAGATCGAAGCTATAACTTCAATTCCCGAGTGACATTAACTTTTAAAGTTCGCGATTTAGTTTTAGATGGAGTGGCCCTTTATCAAGAAAACTGTATGGGATGTCATGGACCTCTTGCAAACTCAACTAAAAAAAATCGCTCGGTGCTGCAAATCAAAAATGCCATTTCTCAAAACTCAACTATGAGTAAAGAAAGTTACCTCAAACTTCTCATTGATAGTCAGATTGAATCTATTTCAGATACTTTATCCATTCAAAATGGTGGCAATGGATCAAATCAAAACACAAGTGTTGAACAAAAATATGTCATTGGTACTCAGTCATTTGTTGCTTCTAAGTTTAAAGCAATTTTTGTAAATGATAATCCTAATTCAGATGACGACAAAATCTCTAGGCATATAGATAAACTTATCTCAAATAATTCCAATAGTGATTTCGGAGGAGCTTGCTCAAGACACAGTCCTGATTGCAAGGGAGGCTCAGAGGAAATCAGAGTTAACGGTAAAATGCTACCTGACGCTACTGCAGCTAGGAGAGCGTATATCATCCGAGCATGTAGACTCGTTTTAAATGAAGATAGAGCAGTATCAAATGCATTAAGAAGAGGTGGATTAAATACATCTAGCTCTGGGATGAGTAGTACAAATATAGAACTGTTATATGACGTATTCTTCCCAGGTTTAAATATTGACAGCATAACAAGGGATAGCTTGAGAAATATTTATAATCAATCTAAGTCAGAGGGACTTTCAAACACTAGTTCGTGGAGAATGGTCATGAGTGTGATGTGTGAATCAAGTCTCTATGAGTTGTATTAAGTGAGGTTGTTAGTTTGAAAAAAATTATACTTATTTTAGTATCAATAGCTCTAAGCTCATCAGCGCTTTGTGAAACTTTATCAAATAAAGCAGTCTTTTATAGATGTTATAGACAAATAACACAAACATTTCCAAAACCTAATCATCCATATGTTCAACAGGTTGTAGATGAAACAATTACTCCATCTCAAGCTTGTATTAATATTTTAAATAAAGCTCTCTTTAGGGCCAATAGTAATAATAGAATCTCAAACGCATCTGACAAAGAAGCTATAGCTGTTTTAAAAACGATGCATAACCTTCATTACTCTTGGCTAACAAATAAAACAATTCCAAATGTCGCTGATAATATTGTGAAGTATACTAAGAACTTTGTTGATGTAAATGGGCCAGCACTTTATTTTACAAAAGCTCTTTTCACTCCTGACTATGAATTTAAAAATATTTTTCTAGGTAAGAAACATTATGAATCTTATCGCACAAATAACGATCCCGAGGAATCTGCTAGAGGTGACTCTAAATCTGAGTTTCCAAGAATTAAAACTCCTTTCCAGTTTGTCTCTCTTGGAGATCTATTGGGTGTAAAAGAATTTACTGTAAAAAATGTGCCTTATAGCGAGGTTAATGGTGGTAGTAGACGCGACTCTAGGTTCTCTTGGGACCTTCACCTAGGTGGAGGTATTCTTGGATCTAATATGTACTTTATGAATAACTTAAATGAGCAGCCTCTTAAAAAATCGAATGGAACTAATGTTATGCCAAGAAAGTGGACAACAACTTTAGTTAAAGACTTTCTGTGTCGTGATGTCCCCGTTTTAAGATATAGTGATACGACTCCATTTATTGTAAACAACAGTGAAACTGAGTTTAGAAGAGATGGTGCGTGCATTAGATGTCATGCAACTATGGATCGTACAGCTGGACTTATAAGAGGTGTTCATTATAAGGCAAGAATCATGGGGTTAAGTTCTGGTGAAATTCAAAGGCTAATTGAAATTAATAATTATGGTGATTCAAGAGATCCAGTTAATGGTTGGTCTGACGAGGATGATGGATCTTTTTATAGAAGGCCTAGTACTGGCCATTTTATGTATAGAACTTTTGATGGGAAGTTGATTGATAAGTCCCTTCAAAATCTAGAAGGGCTAGGCGCAACTTTTGTAAGTTTAGATGATCCTTATGTTTGCGTTGCTAAGAGATATTATGAATACTTTACGGGAGTAAATGCAAATATAGACGATATTGCAGATCCTCAATATGGGGTTACTTTAAGCTCTGCAGATATAAAACACCGAAACGAAGTTATAACTTTAGGTAAGGCATTTAAATCTCATCAAAACGTTAGAACTTTGATTAAGAACATTTTAGATCGACCACAGTTTAAAGAGTCTGATTTTAAGATTCCAAGTAATTAAGGATAGTGCTATGGGTAAGAGAAAAAAAATTAACAGAAGAAAGTTTATTCAAAACTCAGGGATGTCTGTTTTTGGGATGAGTAACTTAGGGATGCTCTCATCACTTATTGTTGATGGTATTATGAATAAAGCAATCGCCCAAACTAGCGGTATGAATAAAATGTATCTCTACCTTCAGCAATATGGAGCTCCTCCAAGGTGGACTTGGGATCTTCCCCTTACGCCAGATGGGCAAACAAGTAAGTTTATCTCTACTGATTATATTGGAAATAAGTTTAACGGCTCTTCAAGAAATGACAAAATAGATTATGGAACAAAGCTTCTTAATGGACTACATATGCCATGGATGTGGGGTTACGACGTTGCTACTCCCAGTGGCTTCAGTCCAATGTCCAATCTAATGGATGGTATGATGATTATTCGAGGGGCCAATAGTACAAACCCAGGGCATGCTGTTGCAGCAAGACTTCACTATGTTCCACTTGGTTCTAATCATTCAGTGTCGGCTTTAAGTGCAGATGTCTCAAATGCTCCTATTGCCGGAGTCAATTTAGGCGCAAGTAAGTTTGAATTCAGATCAAGAAAGGGATTAAGTGCAAATAGTTATGGCGGAACTAATGATCTAATAGAGAAGTTTCTTAGTCCATTTGAGACTGAGTCTTTAGGTAGTTTTGATGCAGAACAAGCAAAGATATTGACAGCACTCCAAGATAGTATGGGGGCTCTAAGCTCAATATCTAAAAGAAATAGTCAGCTCGCTGAAGTTATAGAAAACTCAACTAAAAGTGCTATGGACTTTTTTGGTAATGACTTTGGAAACTTAAAAAATCTTTATCGTGATTTAAATAATAAATATAGAGATCTTGTATGGAGATCAATCAATCCAAATCGACGTCTTCAAGGAATGAGCGATAAGCCTTTGGGCTCATCTAATGTTTCATCTAGAGGTACAGAGTATAACTACGGAAGTGGTATCACTAGACAAGCTGACATGAGAGACTTCTTTTATAATAGTACAAATATGCATACTACTGCTGCTAAGTTTGCCTTTGCTGAGTTTGCCTTAACAAATGGATTAACTTCATCAATATGTGCGGGAATACCGCCTCTTGGGGGACTCAATACAAACGGGGCTAATAGAGGCCAGTTCTATGATGAGCACTCTGGTGGAGCCTTTGTAAGTACTTATGTAAATATGATGTATAATTTAGGCTTATCATCATGTCTTCTAGAGCTTATCAGTCAGCTCAAGGCCAAAGGGCTTTACGAAAATACTGTCATAGATGTTGGCGGTGAGTTTGGTCGAAAGCCTAGGGGAGATGGTTCAGGTTCTGATCACTCCGCTGAAGCGACTTCTAATCTTCTTTTTAGTGGTGCTATTGATGGTAGTCATGTTATAGGAAACATTGTTGGTAATAATGGTGGAAGACCTGGCACATGGGGCTATCAAGGTGTTAATCCCACTTACGGTCTATTAAATGTCGGACATGTAGGAGCATCAATTGCTTCGTTACTTGGAGCTCAGTCACCGGTAACAGCAGTTCCTTCATTAATGGAGCATAAGTCCAATGGAAAGTTTAAGCCTAAATTACCTACTGGGACAATTGTATAAAAACTGGAACGGCTTTTTTTTTTACCGTTCCAGTTTTATTTTTAGTCTAAGATATTACTTCAAATTTTTTACCATTTTTAGATTGCTCATCTCTCCAATCTTGTATTTGCTCTTCGACGGCCATATCCATAAAGTTTAAAGAACTAATGTCTAAGACAACATTCTTTCCATTTTCACTTTCTGGTAGAAGCTTTGAGAGCTCGGGAACTTGCAAGAAAGATGCTCGTCCATAGACTTTCACTCTAATCTCTTCATCATTTTCAGTTGTCTCAGCGCTAATTTTTGAAAGCTGAAATGCTAACATTCCTAGAGAGGCTATAAATCCTATAACTACACCTGTTAAAAGATCTGTAACAACAATTAGAACAAATGTTATTCCAAATATTGCAGCTTCTTTTTTATTCTTTTTATAGAGTGCTAAAATTCCAGGTGGGTTTAAAAGCTTCCATCCAACATAGATAAGTATCCCTGCTAAAGCACTTACTGGAATGTACGATAAAACATCTGTGAAAATAAAAGTTAATATAAAAATCCAAATTCCATGTATGAAAGATGCCCATCTTGTTCTACCACCGGAAGCAACATTTGTACTACTTCTTACAATTACTCCTGTTATTGGAATTGCTCCAAGGAATCCGGCTAAAATATTACCTATACCTTGTGATTGAATCTCTTTATTGTAATTAGAGGTCTCAAGATCTGATAACTTATCAACAGCTGTAACAGATAAAAGTGTCTCTGCACTAGCAACGAAGCCAATTGCTAGACCAGTAATAATCATTTCAATACTAAATTTTGAAAAGCTAGAGGCCTGAACATAGTTAAGCTCTTCTATAATGTTCTTGGGTATATCAATAAACTTAAGGTCTAGGCTAAAGATATGAGCTCCAACTGCAGTAACAATAATTGCAAAGAGCGGTCCCGGTATGATTTTAGAGAGCTTCTTAGCAAAAGTTTGCCATGAAAGAATTGAGAATAAGGTTAGCATCGCAATTCCAAAAGCGGCGCGGCCTCCACCCTCTAATACAACAAGGTCATAAAATGACTTTGGTATATGTATTATGTTTTGAGGACCAGAACTTTTTGGAAGAGCATCAAATGCAACATGAACTTGTGAAACTAAAATTAGTAGTCCAATCGCACCTAAAAGACCTTTAATTAGTGCAGGTGATATGGCCCTAAAATATTCAGCAAGCTTAAAATAGTTAACCACTAGTTGAAATACACCTACAATAATCCCAAGTGGAACTAGCGACTCAAGGCCATATTTCTCTACAAAGTTAAATACCATAACTGCTAGTCCTGCAGCAGGACCACTTACTTGAAGTGGACAACCAGAGAATACAGCAACAACTAGTCCACCAATTATACCTGAGATTAAACCAAGTACTGGTGGCACTCCGGAAGCGAGTGCAATACCCATACACAATGGAAGGGCGACTAAAAATACAACGATAGACGACAAGAAATCCTTAAGGAAATCTTCTTTAAAATAATTATTCATTTTTTTACCTTATAAAAATTCTTTAAGTGTCATTTCTTTAGAAATTTCACCGTTTGCAAAGTCATAAACCCAGCCATTAATAGCTAATTCACCAGAGTTAAACTTTTCTTTTATATAAGGATATGAATAAAGTTTTAGTAATTGTTCTTTTACGTTGAAAGCGATCAGCTCATCAGTACTGAGTTCAGTAGCTTTCTTTAACTTATAGTCTTTGTATATTGGCTCAAGCCCTGCTTTAACTAGAGGTAGTCCTGTTAGTCCATCAAAGTCTTTGATAGCTCCCATAGCTCCGCAACTAGTGTGACCACAAACAACAATCTCTTTAACTCCTAAGGCCACAACTGCATACTCAACAGTAAGAGACTCATTAGTCGGAGCGTTTTCATTGTAATCAGCAATTACATTTCCCGCATTTCTTATGACAAACACTTCTCCTGGTTTAGAGTTGGTAAGCTCATTAACTGAGATTCTCGAATCTGAACAAGTTATAAAAAGCGAGTGTGGACTTTGACCATTTGCAAGTTCATGCATTAAGTCTTTATTTTCTTTATATTTATTATTTTTATATTCTTTTGTTTTGTCTATTAAACTCATAAATTCCCCTTAATAGAATTATAGGTTAGTACTTTAACTAGAAGGCTAATGAAAGTTATGAGATGTGGGGGGGTTTCCAAATAGATTGATACCTAAATATAATAGGTGATTTTTTTGTTGTATAGCTTATTTCATAAAACTTGGGCTTATCAATATCTATGTAACTAGGCGTTAAAACTAATTCAATATCTTCTTCTTCTTCTTCTATTTCTTGAAAGCTAGCTACGCTAACAATAATCGGTGCCGTGTTTTCAATTGAAGTCGGTCTTTTTAGTCGAACTTGTGTAGCTGTACTTGCTAGAAGACAGCCAAAGATTAAGAAAATTGATATATTTAATAGGTTCACTATTTTCATAGATACAATATAGAGTAGTTTTATAAATTTTAAAAGGGCCTTATTTGTAACAAATTGTACATTTGTTAGATTTAAGAGTTCGCGAGCTTCTTTTCAGCTCTGTGAATTTTAACCAAAAGCTCCTCTATAAGACCAGTATCGTAACCAGATAGGATATGCTTTGAGTTCGTTTCACTTTTTGAATTTGTTTTTAGTGCGCCGAGTCTATTTTTGCACATAATGCGAAGTTTTCTAAGTTCTTTCATATTCCAAGTATTTAGCTCATCAATATTTTTATCAGTAATTTTGGCCATAAATTTCTCTATTTTTTTAAAGTTATTCCTTTAGATACTACTAATTTCTCAAGAAGGCCCAAGCTTTTATCAACAACAAGCGCCAATAATGCTGATGGAATAGCACCGAGGAGTATAAGGTTGGTGTTTACTGTTGCAACCCCTCTAAATATTGGATCACCAAATCCACCTGAGCCAACAAATGCTGCAATTGTCGCCATTCCAATCACAGTTACAGCTGCAGTTCTTATAGCAGCAATAATCACTGGAAGCGCTAAGGGAAGTTCAACCCTTGAAAGAATCTGCATATTAGTCAGACCAATTCCTTTTGAAGCTTCTACAAAGTTTTGGTTAACTGACTTTATTCCAGTATAAGTGTTTCTAACAATTGGTAGCAGGGAGTAAATAAATAAAGCTATAAGTGCTGGGAAGTATCCAATCCCAATGATTGGAACTAAAAAACCTAAGAGCGCTAAACTGGGAATGGTTTGGAAAATGTTTATAACAGGAAAAACTAAACGCTCTAAACTTGCATAGCGAGTAAGTAGTATCCCTAATGGAACAGAAAATAATACGGCCAGTATTAATGAGCCAAAACTTAAGTATAGATGTTCTTTTAGAAGTCTTAAGAGAAATCTTTTTCTTTTTATTGCATATTCTATAAAGTTTAAGTCACGAACTTCATCACTTTGAATCTCTCCATCTAAAATGGTCTTACTTATTAAGAAATTTCTTGCAACAACTCTTGGATTTACATTTTTTTGATCAACTAAGTTATTGAGCCTAGTCATCTCCTGACTTGTAACTTTATTATCTAAGTCTTTAAATACTTTCAATAAACTAGGGTGTCTCTTTAAGCTAGTCTCCTTTGCTAAAAGTGCTAGTTGATAGGGTGGGAAGAAAGAGCGGTCATCCTCAAGTAATTTCAAGTCATTTGCTTTAATTCTACCGTCTGTTGAATAGACAACTATAACATCAACTTTAGCGCTATTGATTGCAGTGTACATAAGCCCCGCCTGCATTGCTACAATCTTATCGGGATCAAATTTTAAGTTGTACTCTTTAGTCAAACTTTTGTATCCATCTTGTCTTTCCATAAACTCATGGGGTGCTGCAAATATAAGCTTTTCACTCTTTTTCGCCAGTTGTGAGACCGTGCTGATATCTTCAAAGTATGGGTTATCTTTCTTTACTGCCAGCGCATAGGTATTATTGACACCAAGTGGTCTTGACCAGATGAGACCAAAATTTTTTTTAAACTTATCGTATATATAGTTAAAGGTGTCTTCACTATTTCTTTTCTGAGATTGCTTGAGAATCATGACATAGCCTGTTCCTGTATAGTCAGGATAAACATCTATATCTCCACTTACAAGCGCATCAAAAACAATCTTCGTTCCTCCAAGATTAAGCTTTCTTGAAACTGGTTGATCATATTTTTCTTCTAGGAGGACTGCAATCATTTCTCCTGTGAGTATTGATTCTGTGAAACCTTTAGAGCCAACAGTAATAGGAGTTTTAGCAAAAATAGATAATGAAAATAAGAGAATGAGAAGTTTATGCATTGGAGTGACTCTTTATAAATTCAGAAACAAACTTTGATTTTGGTGATTGTATTAACTCATCCTTTGTTCCCATTTGAACGATTTGACCTTTATTCATTACAATTATCTTATCACTGAGTTTGAAGGCTTCGTTTATGTCATGAGTTACTATGAGAATTGTTTTTTTTAATTTCAGATTCAGATTTAAGAATTCATCGTGTAAGGAGTCTCTTGTTATCGGATCAAGTGCACCAAAGGGCTCATCCATAAGCATCACTTCTGGATCTTCCATTAATGCTCTAGCGATGCCAACTCTTTGCTGTTGTCCACCACTTAATTCAACAGGGTATCTGTGAGCAAACTTTTCATAAGACATATTGATTGTCTCCATAAGTTCGCTAACTCTATTTTTAATAAATTTTTTATCGCGTTTTAAAATTTGTGATAAAAGGGATATATTGTCATGAACAGTAAGGTGAGGAAGTAAGCCAGCTTTTTGAATAACATATCCAATTTTTCTTCTCCAATTTACTGCGTCGATATTATGATGATTCATAGATCCGATGATAACGTCACCACTTGAGGGCTCAACAAGTCTATTAATCATTTTTAAGGTGGTAGTCTTACCGCAACCACTAGTGCCAAGAAGCGAGACGATCTCTCCAGCTTTAATCTCAAATGAAATATTATCTACGGCCAGAGTGTTTCCGTTTTTAAAAACTTTAGTTAAGTTGTCGACTTTTATCACAATTTCTCCAATGACATTTATTGTAGCATAAATTATTATGAGCATATGAAAAAACTAAGTATCATTTCTTTAGGCTGGCTTGGAGCTGAAGTTTACAAAAAATTCTCGAAGAAGTTTTTGTGTAGTGGAAGCTATAATAGTAGTTCTAAGCAGATAGAGAATGAATATTTTTTTGATATTAATAAAAGGGATTACCCTTTGGAAGTTGATGAGGCCGATATTATTTTTTTCAATATTCCTCCTAGTAAGATTGAAAACCTTAAAAGTTTGGGATTATTCTTTGAGAGAATAAAGTCTAAAAGAGTCATTCTTATTAGTTCTACAAGCGTATATGAACAAGAGGGGATAAATACGGAAGCGACTCCTATTCGGGCCAAGGGAGCTAGGGCCCAAAAACAATTTGAAATAGAGAGCTTGCTTCAAGAATACGTGAAAGATTTTCTCATCATCAGATGCGGTGGACTTTACGGTAAAGAAAGACATCCTGGATACTTTCTAAGCGGGAGAAAAGATATATCTGGAGGCTTAGACCCTATTAATCTTGTCGGAATTGATGATTTAATCTCTTTATTCGACAAGGTCTTAGACTCTTCGTCTGAGAAGATCATTAATGCAGTAAACACAAATCATCCAAGGAAAAGTGATTATTATAAAAGCTTTTGTATTGATCAGAGTTTAGAAGTTCCAAGTTTTAAGATGGAACTCAGTAGTAATAAAATTATAGAGACGCAATTTAAGGATTACAAAATTGCATCACAGCTGCCTTAATCGATCTTTTAATTTTTCAATTCTTTTCCTGTTAGCACCTAGATCTGAGTAACCAACTCTTGAGGCAGATCTAAAGTGAATAAGCTTGTTTTCTGGAGAATAGAGAATTTCGATATCATCAATAAATCCAAAAAGAGTGCTTTTGTGGGTAAGGTATAGATAATTATCCTCACTTTTTATTACTGTGAAACCCTCCGTATCCATTTCTTTAAGTTTAAAGTCGAGCTTAGAAACTTCAAGGGGAGTTATATAGTTCTTAGAGTCTTTTGAGTTAAAAGTTGAGACACAATTTGGCTTGTCTGGACAAGTGCCCAAAGTTTGACCATTGAATGTATTTTTATTTTTCATATTTTTACTTTGATACCCTTTAATAAATAAATTTACTATAAATGCTGTCGATAAAAGAAGAAGAATAATGATGACAATAAGGAGTGCTTTTTTCATATGCCAAAGTATCAACTTTAAATGTGTAAATCAATTATTATTAGAAGCATTATTTTCTGATCTAACTTGCAATATAAGTGCATGATATAATTGGTCTATGAAAATAAAGAAACTAATTAAAGATTTACACGGTAAGTATCAGAGTGATTTGAGCGGAGATGTCTGTACGTCTATCCCAGCTCTTGGGAGTGTCGATCCAGATCTTTTTGCTATTAGTGTTACAACTATAGATGGCCAAGTTTTTAATATCGGTGATGTGGACACTATGTTCACCATTCAGTCTATATCTAAAGCCTTTAGTTATGGGCTGGCACTAGAGCAACACGGAAGTGCATTTTTAGAGGAGAAGGTTGGGATGGAGCCAACTGGAGAAGATTTTGACTCTATCATTAAGCTAGATGATCTAAGTAGACCATTTAATCCAATGGTTAACTCTGGAGCAATTGTTACAACGAGTCTTATTAATGCTAGAAACTATAAAAGTCGCGACGATGAAATTTTAAAATATTTTGAAAAATTTGCAAATCAAAAATTTGAAGTTGACGAAGAAATATATGAATCTGAACTCAATAACTCACATAAAAATTGGGCCATTGTTCATTTGCTAAGGCACTTTAGATCGATATCAAAAGATTATGAGTCCGATCTTAAACTTTATATTAAGCAATGCTCTGCTAGTTTAAATATAGACTCTCTATCTATGATGGGAGCTACACTTGCCAATAATGGGGTTAATCCAATTACTAAGAAAAGATGTATCTCTACTCAAAACCTTAGACATATGCTTTCAGTTATATTTACCTGTGGAATGTATAATTACTC
>Ga0115567_10006562_pt1 | contig 11113 bp, 4 predicted proteins | sample COGITO_mtgs_1204_2_FD_88679 | JGI IMG/M metagenome (GOLD analysis project Ga0115567, IMG submission 88679) | Pelagic marine microbial communities from North Sea - COGITO_mtgs_120412 | ecosystem: Environmental > Aquatic > Marine > Epipelagic | place: Germany:Helgoland, sampling site Kabeltonne... | reverse complement strand
GTGGGCTTGAAAATCGAGCTGTCGTCTGAGGCGGATCTGTTGCAAGGCGACAACGTGACTCTAAGCCTCCGCGGCTTCACTGTTCCCGGCGGGCTTATTGTAGGACAAGTCTCGTCTGTCCCTGACCTTGCGGTCAACACAGGCTTCTGGGACGCGCAGGCCGAGACCCTTCGCTTGCCACTAGATATGCTCGTTCCCGCATGGGAGGAAGTGGTGGTCAGGCGGCCTGGTGAGCCTGAGGTGACTGAAATTCGCAAGGCGTCCCTCACTGTTGTTCTCAGTGCGCAGGCGGGAATCCAGATCCCGATCGTAGGTGTCCGCCGAAATCAGCCGGATGTTACAATTGAGCTGCAGTCGCCACTTGGACCGATCCCACCGATCAGCATTACAACTGTCGCTCCAGTGGGCTCGTTTACGGATTCGCCAGCACTCTCGTTTTCAAACCCAGTCGCCTCGGAGCACTCTGAAATGACCCTCAGCTTTACAGCTGAAATGGGTCTGAAACCTGGGGACCGTGTAGCCCTTGAGCTGGCGGGTTTCTCATTCCCTGGCGTGCTGCCGGCGCACAACTATTCCGATTTCAGTTTCTCGGTATCCGGAGTCTCCACGCTTGTTTTGCGAGCAGAGGTTGAATTGAACACGCAGACACCGCAGAGCATCACAATTCCGTCGCTCTTTGGAATCAGGCTGCCTCCAGTTGGTACAGGCAACGATCGCTGTTGTTCAGGATTGGCAAAATGCTGTGTGCGCATATCTGCTCAGTCCATCGAAGGTAACGTGCTCGCGCTCCCCGTCACGACCGTGCAAAAGGTCGGCTCATTCCTCGGCACAGTTTCCTTGGACTACTCGCCACCAAAAATCGGCGAACGCGTGTCCATCCGCGTGGCTTTCTCTCCTCAAATGGCTCTTGCGGTCGGCGATGAGGTTGCGCTATCGCTGCCAAACTTCGTGTGCGATGATTGTTTTGGGTCCCTTTTGAACGGTTCGGCCATCATGACTTTTTCCAGCGGACCTCTCACGGCACGATGGGAACCAAACACTACTCAGTCGGGTGTTGGGCATTTGGTGTTGTCTGTGGACTCGCCAATTTCCGAAAGATCGAAGGTAGACGAGGTGATCCACGGAGCTTTTCAGCTGCCGACTAATGGCACGCAGGCAAACAACCCCTTATTTGGAATCATTACACGGGCGGAGGCAGGGCCTGTACTGCGTGCCAACATCTCGTCACCGGGAGTATTTTCGGTGGGAAGATTCACAGAGACGCAGCTTCGCTACGAACCGGCATCTGCGGGTGCCAATTCTGAGATATCGCTTCAGTTCAAGGCGATTATGACCCTATACAAGGGAGCGGCGATTTCGCTTTCCTTGCCTGGTTTTACCAGCTCTGGCACGAAAACTATCGTGACCGAGAGCTGGAACATCACGGTGAACGCCACAAGCGATCAAGTCGTGGTCGTGATGAGTGCGCGAGGGCTTGTACCGGGCGACGTTCCTGCAGTCGTCAAGATCCCCTTGGAAGCGGGGGTGTACCTTCCCGTGCTCGGACTTCCCCCGAACAGCCCAGATCTGGTCATAGCGTGCGAAGCCGTCTCTGGTCCAGCAGCCCCAGCTAGCATCATGGAGAGCCCGGCGGTGGGCGCCTTCTTTTCGCCCTTCATTTCCTTCGGTATCCGAATGGCAGACGAGGTGACCAACATGACGTTGCATATCACTCCATCGATGTACATCGAGGAGGGCGAGGAGATTGTGCTCGACCTTCCAGATTTCAACGGCGCAATCATGCGGTTTGCAGATGCGGTGTCGCCGCGGGAATTTGTTGAGCTTGCAGAGTGGGACGACGACACCAAGAAGCTGACTCTTACCCTTGCAGTGAACGTTACTGGAAACGAGACGAACATCGTTTCCATCAGCTCTGAGGCCGGTATTCGTCTTCCTCTTGCGGGAATCCGTGCAGATCAGCAGGCTCTTACCATTTCGACAAACGCTGCTGCTGGCCGTGTTGACAAATATGTCATGGTGATCGGAGAGCCTGTGGGATCGTTTTCTGACGGGGCAAATGTTCCCTTCGTCGAGTACCATCCGGGTAAGGCGAACGAGATAAACTCACTCAGTTTGGTCGTCAGACCCAAGATGTCGGTTATGGCCGGGGAGAAAATTTCGCTCACCCTGCCAGGGTTCCCTGCGATTTCACTTGCGGGTAAAGCAGATGTCGCTTCAACGCCCACTCCCGGGCTGTTTCTTCCGGCGAGCCTCTCTCCAATGCCCGGAGGCACTGGTTCGCGTATTGTGCTCACTGTCGCAAGCGGTCTGGCCCGCGACGAGAGCGTCAGACTGACGTTAGGCCCCGAGGCCGGGATTGTCTTGCCGATGCAGGGCATCCGCGCGAATGCCACGAGCCTCCTGATCGAATCCGACGCGGCATCGGGGCCGGTGCTGCCGACGAGCATTGCGAGCCAACCCGTTGGTGCTTTCAATGAGACTGAGCTCATCTTCGACAATTTCGTACAAGCCGGCGCGCCCTCGTCACTTACGATTTCGTTCAAGGCACTGATGGAAATCGCGCCTGGTGAGAGTGTCACTCTTCTTCTGCCAGGATTTACAAAGGAAGAGGATGATGTAGACCTCGAGTTTCGCGGGCGAATGTTTGACCGGGCTGGATGGTTCGCGGCGTCATCGAAGCTAGTTTTCATAGCCAACGATACTATTCCTGAGGGACACGCTGTGACCGTGAGCGTGGACGCGTCCAATGGGATCCGCATTCCTGTTATTGGCACACGTTCCTCAAACACTGGCGTTGGGATCGCATCCAACGCAGTGTCCGGCCCTGTCGTGCCAACGAACGTACAGACGGTGCAGGCCGTGGGTTACTTCCCCACCACGAAATTCACCTTCTCGCCATTCCTGGACGCACAGCCACTTCCGAAGGCCGGGAATCGCTCAGTACTGGACTTTGAGTTCAGTGCAGCGATGAAGATCCTCTTCAATGAAAGCATCGTCCTTCGTCTGCCCGATTTCACCCTTCCGCTAGGAGCCGTGGACATCTACTGGCGCTCCTCGCGCGTCTTCGGGCGAGGAGAATGGATCGAGGAGTCAGAGGATCTCGTGATCTACATGATTGAAGATATCGCACCCGGATCGCTTACGCGCCTCCGTCTGCAAATCGAGACGGGCCTATCTCTACCGTTCCTTGGAGTCCGCAACGATTTCCCAGGGCTGACCATTTCATCACAATGCGTCGATGGCCCCGTGCCGCCCACATCCGCGACTCGCGTGCAGCCTGTTGGGGCGTTTGGTGATTCTCCGATGCTCAAGTATGGCGTCGAGGGCACGGGAGTCGGGCGTATCAACGAGACTGTCTCGATTCTCGTCAGCTTTGAGGCCAAGATGCCCTTGCGGCCTGGCGAAACGGTCACCATTCGCCTTCCGGGCTTCCAGGGTCCCTGGACTTCCGCTGTCCGGCCTCAGTCCCATAATCTTGAGACGAATGCAGTCGACGTGTCATGGGCGCGGCTCGACACATCGCTCACCCTCACGTTCAATCAAAACGTCCCAGCGGACAACTCTGTGATCGTTCTTGTCCCCACCGAGATTGGCGTGCGACTACCGAAGGTGGGAATGATGGCGAATCAGAAAGACCTGACGATTGAATCTGATGCGCTGCTTGGGCCTGCGCCGGCAACTTCCATTACGACATCACCAGCTGTTGGATTGTTTGCAGAAGCTGCTCTCAGCTTCCAGCAAGTGTGCGACGGTGACCGCCGCACGGGGCTTGTGCTCACCTTCCGTCTCATTACTAAGATTCTGAAAGATGAGACACTGGTGCTTCACCTGCCGAATTTCGGCTTTCAAGGAACAGTCGTTTCCGATATCTCAGTATCTTCTGTAGTCGTTGCAAGTGGCACAGCTGGCTCAGTGAGCCGCGCTTCGTGGGAGAAGACCTCGAGCCTTCTTGAGCTCTTTGTCGCAGTGGAAGTGCCGGCGCAGACAACAGTTCGAGTGACTGTGCCGACCGAGGCCGGCTTCATGGTCCCTGCTGCCGGAATTGACCCCGCTGCGTCTGGAATGACGCTTTCCACCAACGCACGGAACGGCCCCGTCCCGGCGACCCCACTTTACTCTGTGCAGACGGTCGGTGCTCTGAAGTCTACCCAAGTCTCCTTCTGGAAACCGTGCCCTGGAAAGCGTGCAGAAGTGCGCGCAGTCATTACTGCCGAGATTACACTTATGCCAGGTGACAAGATCGACATTCATTTCCAGAACTTCGCGTTACCGGGAACTGGCGAGCTCGTCACGGCAAGTGCCTTCCTGGCTGCGCGTGTCTCACCAATGCGCGACGCAATCTGGGACTCAAGCACTGGAACGCTGCACCTCATCGTGGGGCGCGAGATCCCGCGGCATACCGAGATCGACACTGGACTTCTACCCCTCGGTGTACTTCTTCCGAACAGAATCGAGGTTCCCGTCATCTTTGCGTCCGTGCGAGCGGCCGCTGGTGATGTGTGCCCGATGCCCGTCAGCACTGCGCCCCTCTTCTGCCCTGCTCCGACATCCGACGAAATGATCTTTTCCTCCGAGCTCGCATACGAACCGCGTGTCGCAGGGCAGGTGTCGCAAATCACGCTGCATGTGACATTTGCGTTCCCACTGCTGCCGAATATGAATGTGACGCTTTGGCTGCCGAACTTCTACGTCCGCGATGCATCTCCGGGCACAGTGGTCGATTTCTCATCAGGAAACTTCAAAGGCACCTGGTTCAATGACGAAGAGCGTGTAGAACTCATTTCGACGAACGCATCAAATGCATCTGTCCCGCAAGAAATCGTGATTCCCTCGACGGGGAAGATCAGCCTCCCGCAGAATGGTCTATCCCGCAATCAGAAAGATATCATGGTCGCTTCTGTGTACGATGGCGTACTCTACCAGGTTCCGGTCAGTGCGTCTCCGCCCGTGGGCATCTTCATGTCGTCTGCGCTCCAATTCCACCCCAAAGTGGTCGGGGCGCCGACAGCAGTTACCCTCTTCTTCAAGCTTGCATCAGAGCTTGTGGCGGGCGACTCCGTCGAGATCTTCCTGAGCGGCTTCGGGGGCGCCTCTGTGGATGGGATAGTGTCGTCCACGCCGACCGCGACCCTTCGTGGAAGCTGGAACCTGGACGTGACTACTCTGTACCTCACTGTCGACGCGCCGACGGTCAGAGTTCCATCCGGCACCGAGGTGGCCGTGACGGTGCCCGAAAGCAAAGGCATCTCGCTGCCTCAAACGGACATGCCGGCGGACAGTCCAGAGCTTCTTTTGCGCACAGATGCGCAGTCGGGCCCCGTGGAGTGGCAGCCTGTCCAGGCTTCACAGGGAACGTCCTCGTTCAGGTGCTTCAAGGAGAAGCTGTCTGTCACGGGAGACGCTTACTGTGCTGGAAACCATACGGTGCGGGTGTGCGCACGGAACCGAGCGACGGCTCGCGAGTTCGCGGAGACCCGCGCGCGCGAAGAGATGGAGGCCATCACGAAGGAAGGCTGCACGGCCGCGGGCGCCGAGCTCTGCGCCAAGGGTGGTGACGGCTCGACGTTCATGGGCGCCAACGCCAACCGGTGCTGCCGCACGCTGGGTGTGAACGACTTTGCCATGTGCCGCAGTGACGACGACTGCCTCGTCGACTCGGGGCAGGGGTACTTGCAGGATACGCAGGTCGTCAAGGTGGAGCAGCAGTGCTGCTCGTACTGCGCGGGGCTCTTCGACCTCGCAGGCGACCAGGCGTTCTGCAGCGGCGCGCCGGACGAGGCCGGCCTCCAGTACTGCGACGCGGCCGTGGGGGTCTGCGCCGCCGACGACGCCGTGTCGGGGTGCTACGGCTACCCCTTTGCATTCGTCTCGGCGATCATCGACACCGAGAAAGGCGGCTCGGCGCGCACGGCGTCCGGCTCCGGGATCACGGTGCCGGCTGGCGTCTGGCCGCACGGCGCCGGGCCCGCCACCATTACCATGGTTGAGGAGCCACCTGAGCCGGCCAAGGACGGGTCCAAGCCAGCTGGACCGGCCGTGTTCTTTGGGCCCACGGGCACTGTTTTCCCGGAGCCGGGCGTGCAGCTCGCTCTGCCCTTCGAGAGCAGTGGGAGCCCCGATGTCGAGCTGCGCGTCTTCAAGCTGGTCCAGGGCGAGTGGAAGCTGCACCCGTTCAAGCCAGCCGTTGACCCTGCCACCGGGGAGCTCTCATGCAAGACACTTTCCTTCTCACAGTATGCAGTCTTCGAGGTGGCCGTGGTCGTCCAGGCCAACACTACCACCACAGCTGCGCCGGTTGTGACGACTACACCTGAGCCGATCCAGGCCCCGCCAGAGGGAACGCTCCCCGCACCCGTGATCGGAACCACACCGTACGTGGAGCCATTCACGATCGCAGCGTCGACCGGCATCATCGCCGGGGCGCTTGTGGGTGTAACGCTCGTGCTCTGCTGCGTCGTCGTGGTGTTTGTGCGGCGTCGCAGCGCGCACCAGCGCCTGGCGGCGCTCAAGTACAAGGTGCAAGACACGAGCAAGATCGAGAACCTACTGACGCAGAAGGCACCGAAGGCGCCGTCGCGCGTCGGCTCCATTTCAGACCGTGCGTCGCAACTTCTTGCGTCGGTCCGGGCGCGGCAGTCGGGCCTGCGGAACCTGCAGCCGCAGTTCTACGAGGTGGAACCTTCACTGCTGATCCAGTCTGACCTGGTCATGGCGGACGGCTCTGCTCCGCCGAGCTACGCTAACTCGGAGATAGCGCGCGAGGACGCGGAGGAGATGATCCTGATGGGGCAGTACGGCGCCGCCTCCATCACCACGGACTCCTCGCCGTATGAGACCGCCGATCCCTCTCCGCGCACGGACCTGTACCCGCCCCAGCCGCCCAAGGCTGCTGTTGTCGACCCCGGCAGGGACTTCCCGTCCTCCGCCGCCTCGAGCAAGGCGCCGGTCGCCACAACCTCCGCGCGAAAGATGGTGCATGAGGCCGAACGGCTGCGCACAAAGGTTTCTGTGGGGTACCCGGCGGCGCCTGCCGTGCAGCCGAGCCTTGAAGCACACGGGGTTGCGCTGCAAGCGGACATGGTGATGTTTGGCGAGGCAGAGCCGGAACGGTATTCGCCGGCGCCGAGCTTTGCGGCAACAAGTCACACGGCGACGAGCGACGGCGAGGACGACGACATGCCTACGGTCCTGAAACCGTCGATGCACGCGGGAGTGCTTGACGATCAGGACGACATTATCTAGTGCCACAGCGTGTGCGAACACTCACCTGAGAGTTTTGGTAACCAGCGGTGTCTTGATTCAGACACCACTGAGTGCCATGCACACATGTTAATATAATAAATTTCTTTAGAACAAAATCTCACCGTTTCCATCCCCCTGCTGCTTGCACACCATGCAGGCGACTCTGCGGTGGCTCGGCGCCTGGCTAATCCACGTTCATATGCCACGTCACAACTACTATTTTCGATGGCGCACGGTTCCCAAGGAGGACTTCCACGAATTTTGCGCCGAGGAGCTCTCACTAAATTCAGTCTCGCCGGCTGCTCTCCGGGAGGTCCTCGTCGTGCGTCAGCGAGTTCATGATCTGGCCAAGCTCCCCTTTCAGCTGCTCCATCTTCATCCCCATCAGTCGCGAGATCTCGCCCCTCTTGGGCTCCTCCAGCTTCCCCAGCAAATCCTCGTACGCGGTTACTGTTGAACGTACCATGTCCTCCGCATCCTGCCACAGGGCACACGTGACATTTTAGCACATTGTTCCACCATCTTACACTCTCTGGTGTGCCCATGGAGCCACGCCACGCTGCTGCACTGCTGCCACACTGCTGCACAGGAAGCTCTCGCTCGCCACCCCGCGGTGGTGGCCTGACCCTGCGCAGCAGCCTGGCGGGCACTGATGGGGCTGGAAACTGGGGTCGGCCGGCGCGCATGCGCCCGCGGGGGCGGACGGTGCAGGCGCCGGGGCGAGCAAGGCACCTTGAGGTCGTCTTCGAAGTAAGTTGAACCCTGGGAGTCGAGCGCGTCAGCGATAAGCTCGCGCGCCTCGACAAACATGTCATTAACAGTGTTCATGCTGGCGTTGATTGCCGCGTCCGTCATGGCCATCCCCCGACAGTGCACCGCGCCCCCCCAGCCCCAGCCGGCGCGGCATGCTGCGCCGGCCCTCGCAAATGCGCACGGCCTGTGAAGTGCGCCCGGCACCGCCGCAGATACGCATCGCGCTGCCGCTTCAGGCCTCGCTAATGCCACGCGTGCCATCTTCAGGCCGAACCGCGACAGCGCGCGCCACTCGGTGCCCCGCATTGTCTGCTCCTGCGCAGTTTCTCCACTTGAGACTGGACTCTGAATACTTTTCACTCTCTGAGGGTCACGCTTGCCAAACAAAAAAACACTTCTGTAAAATCGGTATAAAGTTGTACCGATAAAAGGTTCAAATAAACGTCTGCCCCTCTCAACAAATAAATGCAACGTCTGCCCCAGCCGGGTCGGGTCGCCCCAGCCTCACGTGCGGTAAATAAGGTACAAAGTGGGACGCGCCCGGCAATCTCCGAGGGCTTACGGCGCGGGATTGCGGAAATCGGAGGCGATCCCCCAATCGCTCATGCTGCGAGGCACGCAGCGCCGCGCGATCGCGGCGCTACGGATAGATGGGCGGCATCGTCCCCTTCTCTGTACACCTTTTGTGACGCTCTGCTCACCAATGCACGATTGTAGTACTCAGCGAAACACCGTGGTTTGGGAGGGGGCCTGATTAGTGGAGATTCGTGGAGTGTGTCCGAAACAGAAGAATCCCAATCCCCGCGGGTGCTCGTACTGCGAGATTCTAGAGCGGTGTGCCCACGGAAGAATCCCGGTTTCTGTAGTACAAATTCCTCCGCGAAATTGTACTGGCTCGCTCGGCTGCTGACGGTGAAAACTAGGGTTTCTTCAGTGTGTCTAAGCTGCCCCGGCGGATTTTCCTCCTGTTGCATTTGCACACCCGAGCGAGAGCCATCGTTCTCGCTCCGTCGGCGCCTCGTCAGTCCCGCGGACAAGTTCTACAGCGATTTCCACTGACCTCTTGTGCTTTTCGCAATGAGCGCAATGCTTGGGCCCTGCTTGAACGCTCCGATGGACGACATCAACGTTCCGTTTGAGTACGGCCAACAGTACTCGCGCTCACCGCTCGCGGCCATCCAGCACGGATCACGAGAGGCGGACATTGTATCCAACTACCAGCAGTGCATGCCTTCCGTCGGCTACCCGTCTCAGGGCAGCATGTCTGACGATGCCGCGTCCGAGATTTCTTCCTCCGCCATGGGCGCAGGCCGATTTTGCGACTTGCAGGGTCAAGGGTACGGTCACGTCAAGCCTCAGTACGACCCCTTCGATTACGCAAACATGAAACGCGCGGCGCATGATCCGTGCGACTCCGCGTCGGGGTCGTGGGCTCCGACGCATCCGCGGCACGAATCGGAGAGCATCGGGCAGAAGAGCCTCGCCGATCTGAAGTCACGTGTGCAGATCGACTTGAGCCATCTACCGGAACCGCTCAGCGACCTCACAACGCCGCCGCCCTCGGCCACCCCGTCGATGCACAACGATGCACAGCGCACCTCGGGCAAGTCGAGCAAGAAGGAGTCCACGGCGAAACTGTCTGCTGCCAAGCCGCAAAAGCAATGCGCGTACGAGTGCTGCCCCTCGCCCCTGCACTCCAACAAGTGGCGGGTCGTCACGCCGGACACGACGGCGGGCGGTCGCGACTGGACGTCCCTCATGGGAAAGACGCTCTGCGACTCGTGCTACTCAACCTTCCGCAAGCACGGCACCTTCATCCGCTCCGTCCGCACGCCTGAGGGCTGGACGCGGTTCGACCACACGACGGGTGGGCCCCACGCGGTCGCGGTCTCGCCCGCCGCAGAGGCGCGCAAGCAACAGCTGGCGGCTGCCAAGCGCCCGCGCCCGCCCGCGCCCGAGATGGAGGGCCTGCCCGCGAAGCGCGCGGCACGGTCGCAGGCGGAGCGCGCGTCGAGCCCCGCAGAGGACGGCCTCCTCGCCGGGCGCCCCTCGCGCTCGCGGAAGCCCAGTATGCGAATGCAGGCGTCCATCAACTCGGTCTGGTCGGTCTCGTCCCCGCGCATGCGCGGCCGCCGCGCCGACGCGGGCGCGCTGCCGGAGCTTGTCGCTTTGCAGAACGCGCACGCGGACAGCCTCGCGACGCCCGTCGACGACGACGCGCTGGCCGCGGCGCAGCCCGACGACCTTCAACTTGCGCCGTACCGTGACGAGGTGCACGATATGGTGCTCCCGGTGTACGTCCCGCTGGCGTCCATCGGCGCGGGGTGCGAGGTTGGCGAGGACGAGGACCTGCTCTCGAGCGAGGACGCGTTTGAGGGCTCGCTCGACGACTTCCTCGTCGACGACACCGACCACGGCTCGCTCAACGACGGCGGGTCGACGCAGGACGACTCGGACGCGGCGTCGTCTCCGGAAACACCCCCGGGACTCGCGGCGGGCGCAGGGGGGGTCGTGCCATCGTAGCTTTTTTCGCAGAAAGTTGGCTGATGATTTTGCGTCCTGGCTGGCGGCGGATTCCGCATCCGGCGGGCAAGCACGGCGTTTTCTCGGGATCTGTGCAAGTTCTTTTGGCCATTGGGTCATCCGCACATTCGTCAAGCCCTAGTAGGGAATGCATGAACATAATATAGGGTTTATACGCGAAACAAGTGATCTCTGCCGCCTCGAGCGACCTCAGCAGCCGCGTCTCTCTTGCCCGCTTCCGATCAACCACCAGTGCACGCGGACCTCGGCAGAGCCGTGTGCTGTCATGCAAAGCGGTTGCAGCCCACTGCTGCGAGGCGCGCGCGCCCGTCACGTGGGCCACGCGAGCACCTCCTCCGCATCGATCTCAACCTAGGTGCGCCGGCACAGCAGGGTTCAGCGCAGGGCAGCGAGCAGGGCGGCTGGAGGGGCGGCGGCGCACAACACGACAAAACGACTGCGGCCGATGTCTTGGACGATCCTTCAGGCGTGTCGGCGGACTGAGTTTTCCTCGCAACGCGCGCGGGAGCGCGCGGGAGGAGCGGGCGCGAGAGGCGGAGGGGGGGGAGGGGGGGGGGGGGGGCCCGCGCCCCGG
>Ga0115567_10006560_pt1 | contig 11113 bp, 10 predicted proteins | sample COGITO_mtgs_1204_2_FD_88679 | JGI IMG/M metagenome (GOLD analysis project Ga0115567, IMG submission 88679) | Pelagic marine microbial communities from North Sea - COGITO_mtgs_120412 | ecosystem: Environmental > Aquatic > Marine > Epipelagic | place: Germany:Helgoland, sampling site Kabeltonne... | reverse complement strand
TAGGTGGTAGCAAATGCTTGACGATGTAGAGGGCCATTGCCAACATCATAAAGCCAAAGCCTATTTTAATTTGATCCATCCAAACGCCGGCTCTTGGCAAAATGTTAGCGCCCGTAGTGCCAATAATTAATAAGGGCGTGCCCATACCCATGGCGAGGAAAAATAATGAAAAAGCGCCCTTTACCGCCTCGCCATCTTGCGCAATAAACAATAAGGCACCAACTAGTGGTGCAGATACACAAGGCGAGACGATCAACGCAGAAAGAGCCCCAATAATAAAGACACTAACATGCCGGCCTCCTGGCATCTTTCCTTGCAGTTGATATAATCGGTTATGCAGCTGGCTTGGGAGTCGCAGCTCAAAAGCACCAAATAGCGAAAAAGCCAATGCCGCGAATAAAATTGCCATAGGCCATAATATAAAAGGGTGTTGCATATAAATTTGCAAGCGAGCACCGCTTAGCGCAATAATAAGCCCTATTAATGTGTAAACAATCGCCATACCAAGTACATAACTTAGGGATAAACTAAAACCTCGTCTTGTTGTGAGTGGTGCATGGTTTTGTCCCAAAATAAGACTGCTTAAAATAGGCACCATCGGTAGCACGCACGGGGTAAAAGCAAGCCCTAAACCAAGTAAATAAAACACCACCAAGCCATAAATCCATGACTGAGGCGAGTCTTTAATTGTAAGGTCGCTGTCTGATTGTTGGGACTCGGATTGTTGAGGCTCGGATTGTGTTTGAGCTTTGTTCAGAGCACCTGTAATCGGTGTTGCAGAGGCTGGTAACGTAATAGTCTGTGTTTTAGTTTTAGGTGGGTAACAAATTCCAGCTTCTGCACAGCCTTGAAAGGTGGTTTTAATCTCAAGAGTTTGTGGTTCGGCCGAGATATAATTTTGCGTTAAATTGACAACGTTATAATGCACCAAGGTCTCACCGAGAAACTCATCATGTTTCATGATGCCCTTGGGTGATATAATCGGCGCTGTTAATGTTGTGTCAGATCTGGGGTTAACAAGCTTAAGCGCCAGCGACTCTTGATAAATATAATGTTTTGGTTGAGCCGTCCAAGTCACTTTGATCTGGCCATTTTTTACCGTGACAGCCGTTTGAAATGCCTGGTCAAGTGTTAAAAAATCAGCAGCAGTTGTTATGTTGGCCAGCAAAAGCCAGCACAACATTAACCAAGCTTTAAAGCTTGAATGGCTAAAAAAATTGAACAAAACAGGCCTCCTTGGGCTTGTTATACATAGATGACAAGGGTTTACAATAAGTATACCCTCATTTGGTAAATTGTATAGTGATATTACAAAAGGCTAGGCATGATGGACTCTATTTATATTGAAGATCTGAAAGTACAGGCTCGAATTGGTGTGTTTAAGTGGGAATACAAGGTAGAGCAGCGGTTAGATGTGAGCGTTAAACTTTTTTTAGATCTAGCATCTGCGGGCGCGTCTGATGATTTAGAGCATACTTTGGATTATGCAGCTATTGCTCAGACAATTCAGCAACACGGTCAGCAGCATTACCAGCTTATTGAGCGTTACGGTGAAACTCTTTGTCAACGTATGCTGCAAGACACTCGAGTTCAAAAAGTAGAGCTTACCATTCACAAGCCAGCAGCTCTGCCCCAAGCGCAAAAGATTGGTGTCCATCTTATTCGATCCCGCGTTCATTAAATGCGGTATTGGGCTTTGCTGGGGCTTGGTTCAAATTATAGAGCCAGAGAAAACTTGTTAAACGGTGTGCAGGCGCTTACGTCTATATCTAATCATCTTGCGCTCTCAAAACTGTATGAGAATCATGACGCTTATTTAGCACCCAATACCGGATTAAAAGTTGCTTCTAAAATAGCTGACCAGATGTATGTGAATGGCGTTGTTGTTCTCAATACCTCAATGACCTTACAGGATTTACACCTCACTATAAAAAAGATTGAGTTTAAAGTGGGATTTCGACATGCCAAGCAATGTCCACTTGATATTGACATTCTAACCTACTCGGACTTTTGCGGAGCGTTAGGACAGCGTCAATTACCTCGTAAACCTTGTAAGGCTGAATATTATATTTGGCGGTGCATGCAAGATTTTGGTTTTTCTTGGCCTGGCCTTGATTTAGACGAATTCTATTGGCAGCCGATGAATTGGCCAGAATTTATATTATATCAAAATGACATTAATCAGGAGCAGCGGCTTTATCTCAATAGCTTGCATCTCGTCACTGGCGCTACATAAGCGCCAGTGACGAGATGCAAGCTATTTGAGCGTCAGAGATGACTTACACTAATGAATCTGTCAAGTGCATTTTCTCACAATTCTTTCACAGCTGCCTTGTTACTTTTAACTCACGCACGAAAACGCAACTTATATTTTCGTGAGCGAGAGTACAAAAAATTAGATTTATACTCAACGATAAATTAGGTGTTACAGCCTTAAAAACTGAGGAGATAATAAATGAAATTTTTAAAAATGACAGCATTAACAATAGTCACCGGTTTAGTGTTTACACCAGCGATTACGTTTGCAGGCGACATGGACCAAGCGCAAAATAAAATTGAAGACGCAGCAGGCACTGTATCTCAAAATGCTCAAGAAGGCTGGCAGAAAACAAAACTTGAGTCTACATTTGCGATGGATTCCGAGTTAAGCGCTTATCAAATCGATACTAAGGTTGTTGGTAACAAAGCCACCTTGGATGGCAAGGTAAAATCTGAGGCAGTAAAACAATTAGCTGAAGAAAAAGCGAAAACTGTAGATGGTATTACAGAAATTGAAAATAACCTTACGGTGATGTCTGAGGAAGAAGTATCTGCTCACGAAAACGATGGGTCGATAAAGCAGAGCATGGCCGATGCTACAATTACTGCGTCTGTTAAAACTCAGCTTATTGCAAGCGACGTACCAGCACTTGATGTGAATGTTGACACTGACAACGGTATTGTTACGCTTTCGGGCACAGTCAAATCTGATGCACAAGCTGAGCTTGCAGAAACTATAGCCTCAGAAACTGACAATGTTGTAAGTGTAGAAAACGACCTAGAAGTTGACGATAAAGTTGCCAAGCGTTAGTAGTCGTTTGAACCAAGATCGTGAACATTTAATTTTTAGAGGAATAATTTTATGAGTACTTATACTGATCAGTTTAAAGCAGAGTTAAAAGAAGTAAATAAGTTAATCGATATTAACAAAGACGCATGTCAATTTTATAACGAAGCGAAAGACAAAGTCTCTACACCTAATTTGACATCAAAATTTGCTGATCTTTGTCAGTTACACAAAGGTATTGTTTCTACCTTGCAATCGGAGCTCATTACTCGCGGTGCAACGCAAGAAGATGTTGAAGCAAGTGAAACTGTTGTTGGCAAAGCCAATAAAGTATTTGGTGAAATAATGGCCAAAATGAGCTCTGAGCCAGAAGCTAAACTTATTTCTCGATTGGAAGAAGCGGAAGATCGTTGCTTACATTCCATGGAAGATGCCATTAAAAGTAATGATGTGACTACTGAGCTTAAAACTGTGTTAAAGCAGCAGCTTGAAGAATTACGAAAAAGTCACGATCACATGAAATCATTAAAAGTTGCAGCGACTGCATAATAGCAGCAGTCTAACAATAATTATTATCATTGTAATGTAAGCCAAAAGGCTTATATTACAATTTTTGGAGAAAAATAAAATGTTTAATTGGGCTATCACTTTCTTAATTTTTGCTTTAATAGCAGCAGTACTTGGTTTTTCCGGTCTGGCGGGCACAGCAACAAATATAGCGTACATATGTTTCGTTGTTGGTTTAATAGTCGCAGCATTTATGTTTATTTCAGGAAGAAAGAAACTTTAGTGATCTCAGTTGAATCTGTTGTAATTTTATCCATGTTGTTTATGTTAATAAGCAGTTTTAATTATGCAGCAGAAAATTCTACAATTGATCAAAAAAAAGATGGCCTACTTGAAAAAGTAAGCGAAGAAGCGCTTCGACAATTTAAGTTGGAAGCGCTTTTTTTTTTCGACGAGCATTTAAGTGCTTATAAAATAGATACAGAAGTTGTCTCTCATAAAGCAATTTTGAAAGGCACTGTTAATACCAATCTTTTAAAGAGACTCGCTGAGCAAAAGGCATTAAGTGTGGATGGAATTGATGAAGTTGATAACCAGCTTCTCGTTAATTAACGCTTGTCATTGTTTTTTGATTCAATAATATCCTTACGCATAGGCGCAAGCTTTGCAATAAGTTCATTTTGTAATGGATAGGCAACACCTGCTTTTTTCATGGCGATTTGTAATAGTTCGACCACCTTGTTAAAATCATTTTTAGTAATCTGCATTCCTGCATGCACTTGCTGCATGCTGTCTCCAGTATAAGAGCAGGGGCCTCCTGCTACATCACAAAGATGAGTGGCGAGAGATGCTTGAAATTTATCGACGTTAGTTTCACTGAAATAGGGAAAGATTGTATTGGAAAATGAAATTTCATTGGTGAAATTGCCGGCCACAATATCGATAACTGGCTGCCCACCAATTCTCGCATAAAGCGACTGAGGTTTCGCGCAGCCGTTGACAAGCAGTATAAGCCAACATAGAAATGCAAAGGTTCTGAAGCTCATAATGTACTCCTTAATCTAAAGCCAATGACAACGATAAATATAAACCTTGCTGATCATCTTGACCGGCAATAATACCAAGATTTGAGTAAGCGCCTACCAAACTGACTTGTTTACTTGGAAAATAGGCGACAAAAAAGTCATACCAATCTTCTTCTTTTAAGTTTAAAAAATTAGGTTTACTTCGGTACTCGAGACCAACAGCGAGTTTGGGAGACACCAGCACGCCTGTTGATATTTCAGGGTGCAATTCATAACTATTATTGGTGCTATGTCCAAAACCAAGCAAACCCAATTGATTGGCTTTCGTCACTCGAGCCGTTAAGTTCCAAAATAGGTTGTAGCCATACAAAGCAGCTAGATGTACTTTAGTTGCGCTCATGTAAAAATCTGTACCTTGTTGGTCATCTGCGTTTAACAAACTTGCTATGTAGCCATCGAGTAGGCGCTTGTATTGTAGACCGACCGCAATCTGCGGCCCTGTTGAGTATACAACATCACCATATACACGAGCTTTTAAGCCGACAACATTTTGCTTGATTTCACCGCCGAAAGTTTTGAGATCGAAGTTGTGCCGAGCAAATGATATTTCAAATCGATCTGACCAGCTTGCGCTAAGCCCCAAGACTTGTAGCTTAAAGTCGTTCACGTAAACCCCTGTAGAGACTAAATTAACAGAGTATTGGCCCTCTTCGTCATATCCAGCAAGGGTTGCCCAGGGTGTTAGCCCACCACCGCCACTGCCCTCAAGCTGATGTAAACCTGATGTGGCAAGCAGTTTGCCGTTGCCTGCCTGTGCGCTCGTAGCAAAGGTCACGACTATACCAGCAATAACAATAACCGCCCAGTGCATGATTTGTGATTCAGCCCGCTTCGCGTAATTGTGTAAGGAACACCTCACGGTTGTACTCCTTGTACCATTATAAAAAATCTTCTTGTTTGATAGGCCTGCTCAGATAAAAACCTTGAGCCCAGTCGCAGTTCAATTGCTTGAGTATTTTAAGTGACGCCAAGTTTTCAATACCTTCGGCGACGGCTTCTAGTTTAAACCGCGAGGATAAGGACAACACTGTTTCTACTATGCTTTGATCCTGGCCATCCTCATTGAGTTTCAGCACAAATGCCTTATCAATTTTTAATTCATCAATCGGCATACTTTTCAAGTAGGCAAGAGATGAGTAGCCGGTACCAAAGTCATCAATGCTTAAGCTAAAGCCATACTCTCTAAATTTACGAAGCAAGTTAATTGTGTTTTCAGGGTCATTCATCAAGCCACTTTCAGTGACTTCAAAGGATAAGGCGCGTACGGGTAAATCATATTTTGCAAGTTCTGACGAAATAAAGTCCAACAACTGTTGATTTTCAATGTCGTATACAGAAAGATTAATGGCCACTTGAATAAAAATATCATTTTGTCGCCAGACATACTGCTGCCTGATCACTTTAGCAATAACCCAATAGGTAATTTGGCTTATAAGGCCTGCTTGTTCAGCCAAAGCAATAAAGATATCTGGTGAGATAAAACCGAGCTGAGGACTAGTCCAGCGAATAAGAGCTTCGGCTCGCTCGGGCATCATAGTACTGAGACGAAATTTTGGCTGAAAGTTAAGTGTGAAAATGGGTACAGGAAGTGCAAGCTCGTTTTTTAGCTCGTTTAATATATCAAGTCTTCGAGTGTATTCTCGCTCAAGATCAAGAGAATAGCATGCTAAACTTTGGGCATTATTTTTGGCGGCATCAATAGTAATATTAAGCCGCATTAAGGCACTAATTGCTGTAGATGCATCTGCAGGTATTTGTAATATTCCGATATCAAAGTGTGGTCTTATAACTTGATTATCCACTGAATAGGTCGTCGTAGTAATAGTTTTAATTTTGGCAATTCTTTGGTCATCTTTCATGGAGTCTTCAAATATATTTTTTGTGCTCACCCAAATGAAGTTACCACCGCTGGTTCTGGCGATGGGTCCTCCAAGTTGTGTTAAATTTTGGGCCACCTGTTTAAGAAGGAATTCACCACTTTCATAGCCAAAAGTATCAAAGATGTTTCGCAAGTCGGCGACTTTTAGATAGACCAGCAATGCACATTCTTGCTTTATGTACAGATCATCTAACACTTCGATAAGCTTTTTTTGATTGATAAGTTGCGTTAATGCATCATGATTGGCTTGAAATGCAATATGGTCTTCACGTTCTTTTATTTGTTTTTGCATCGCCATAAAAGTGTGTGTGAGAAGCTGTATTTCTGAGGTTGTTTTTTTCTCAATCGGTAAGGTTTCATATCGTCCTTGAGCAATTGCATCTGCAAAATTTGCAAGATTCATTAAGGGCTTTATGATTTGTTTCGAAAATATGATGGAGCTTATTATAGCAATAACGCAAATAAAAAAAGCAAGTACTACGATTGTTAATAAGAGATTAATACTTTGTTTAAATACAGTCTCTAAAGGCTGTAGTACTGTAAGTAGAACATCAAAGCTTAATTCACTATAAACTTTCTTAGTGTTTGAGATGAAATCGTGCTGATTGTTAAAGAAAACCTTGTCTAAAGTTATTTGATCTGGCTTTATTAGAGAAGCTTTAGAAAGTTGTTCTGAAGTCAGTGTTGAAAGTGTTAGGTTGGTTGCTGCGCTTTGGCGCGGCCAGAGTGTAGGTGTACTCGAAAAATTGGTGCTCAGTTGCAAGTCTTGACCGATCATCTCAGAAAGCTCATTGATAAATTGACTGTTGATTTCAAAGCCAACAAGAGCAATTGCGATTGGTGTTGGTGCTCGTACAGTAGAAACGACAACGCTTATGAGTTTATTTTCAATTTGATAAAAAGCTAATCCGCCATTATCGTTAAGGGCTTCTATGGTCGATGTAGGGTTGAAAAACTGATCGCCAACTGTCAGTAGTTGGTTTGAACTGGCGGTGATGTTGCCATTCATGTCCAGTATTGCCATTAAGTCTGCGTCTATTCGTTTTGTATGGTTGACAAGCACGCTCTGAATTGTCTTAGCATCACGACTTGCAACCGCTTGTTTAAAGCCGAAGTCGGAAGTCAAAACTAAAGCTGACTTATATAGTTGCACATTCGCATTATTAATTGTGCGTTCGAGTACATTGGTAGCGAGGCTTATATTTTTTTCAATATCATTTTGTGCAGTGTTGAGAGTGGCAACCCACACCACAGTTAAGATAACAAACGTCACAAGCACAACAGTGACTAATATTAGTCGTATAATTTGAGTGCGAAGTGATTGCTGTTTTAGTTTCACCATTTATTTTGGCCAAAGCTCTTTGATTTACGTTGTACTGGCTGCTGAATGTCCATTTGCACAATAAACTCATTGGTATTGGATGTTGGTTGAAGCTGGAACTCTTTTGGCTGCAAGCCGTCTTGATAATGCCAAAGCATTATTTTTGATGTTGTGTCCATTATGAGATTGCCCGGCAAGAGGATCACACCTTGCTCATCTGACACAAAGGCAAGTGTATTTGGCTTTGCAACGTACACGTAGCCAATCATCAGGTCGTGAATATTGCAACCAAGAGTAACAATGCCGGCGTGGTCAAATAATACAGGGTTCGCTGGTGTATCTTTATAGAGCTTTATCTCAAAACTATTAGCGGCTGAAAAACTATAAACATGATGGCGAGTTTGATCAGAGTTAGGGAAGTTAATAGATTGCCCAACGTGAATCACTTTAACTCGTGGCACAAATTTTTTATCAACTTGATCAATAATTTCTGGAACTTGAATATCAAAGATTACCGATTCTTGATTTTCAATGATGGCAACTACATCTTGCAGAGGTTGGCCATTACTGTTCAATATTTGAATATTAGCAGCAGATAATGGATAAATTACAGACACACCAACACCGATAACTATCATTTTGATATATTTGAGCGTTGTTTGTTGTGTGGACATAGATTTATTCTCAAAGACAGTCGCAGTCCTTGAAGCATAGTAGATATTAAATAATGATGAGACATTTGAACAGGTTAACATTGTGCGAAAAATTTTATTCGCCGGTTTCGTCTTTGATCCACTTTTCAAGAAACCTGAGCCCTTGCTTATGGTTTTGTTTACAAGAATCCGCAGCCAGTAAGGCGCCTTCTGGGCTGTATATTTCGATATGTGGTGTATCACAAGTACCAATACTTGTTTCACCATTGTTCTGTTTTACATCAAAAACAGAGAACTGTGATAGTGTTTTACCATATTCTGCGACTTGTTTTTTGTGTTCAGCTTCCGTTTTTGCATTAAACAGTTTAGAGCTATCACTATTGAATAGAATTCGACGAATCACCACGTCTTCTCTTGCTGCTACAAAAGCTGGGAACTTGGCTTCCAGCAGTTTGCACGCTGCGCATTTGCGCACATAGCCTTCAATAATAGTGTATCGGCCATCTTCTACAAGATCCTTGAAGGTTTTGCCATCGTCGAGTAATTGTTGAAAGCTGATCATAGAAACGCTTGTAATGGCATTTCGTCCTTCGCCAAAGTTTGGTCTTCTATAGCCTTCGGGCGATAAAACATAAAAACAGTACACCAGTACAATGGCAAAAAAGGCAAGTGAAGAATTTGACATTGTGTATACTATCTCCCTAGGTCAGTATCAATGCTTCAGCGTATGAGGGCTTTGAGCTAATTTTTCTATGACTTCATATGATTATTTGAAGAGTATACCCAAAGCGAATCGAATTTAGGGTCTACTACACCCATAGCGTTCTAAATTTAGGTGTCCAAGTATTTCGCCTTTTACTTTACTCTATGTTACTCCGCCTGCTATGGGGAAAGCCATCGTTCGTTGTCGCGCCTTGATTAAAGCAAAATTCAAAACACTTTTTACACCTAAATTTAGAACGCTATGGGTATAGTGCTTTCTTTTTCATTCAAAAGACTTTTTTGAGGCTCTTTATGTCCCCATCTTTCGTTCACCTACGTCTACACACGGATGCATCCTTAGTTGATGGCCTAGTGCGAGTAAAGTCGCTGATCAAAAAAACTCTTGATGAGCATATGCCGGCGATTGCCCTCACAGATTTTAATAACTTCTTTAATTTAGTTAAGTTTCAAAAAGCGGCGCAAGCAAGTGGTGTAAAACCTATTATAGGCTGTGATATTGAACTTCAGTATCAAGACTTTTGCGGTATTTTTACTTTGTTGGCACAAAATTTAGACGGTTATCGTCGAATCACTCGTTGGCTATCAAAGGCGTACTTAGAAAATCAAAGTTTAGGCCGACCTGTTGTCAAGTGGCAATGGTTGGTTGATGATGGGACTGAAGGTGTACTTTGTTTGAGCGGCGGCGTGCAAGGTATATTCGGTCAGATGCTCAGACAAAGCAAGCTTGATCTTGGCAAGGTTTTTCTTCGATCTTTAAAAAGTGGTTTTCCAGACAGAGCTTACGTGGAATTAACTCGCACGGGTCGTGAAGGCGAAACTGATTATCTACATCATGCCTGTGCAGTCGCCAGTGAGCTAGATTTGCCAGTGGTAGCAACAAATGATGTTCGATTTTTAGCCAGCGATGACTTTGATGTGCATGAAATTCGCTGTGCTATTAATTCTGGCCATGTGCTTGATGATCCTCGTCGGCCCAAACCCTATTCAGATCAACAATATTTTCGAAGTAGTCAAGAAATGCAAGCCTTGTTTGAAGACATTCCTGAGGCTATAGCCAATACCATAGAAATTGCCAAGCGTTGCACAGTGGAAATTCCACTTGGAATTAACTACTTACCGGATTTTAAGCCGCCTGCAGGTCTTAGTCTTGATGAGTTTTTTCGACAAAGATCTAACGAAGGTTTAGACGAGCGAATACAGAAGCTATTTCCAGACGGTTTAGCTCCTACCAGGCATCAAGTATATCGAGATCGATTAAGTGAAGAGCTGGATTGTATTATACAGATGGGATTTCCTGGTTACTTTCTAATTGTGATGGATTTTATTCAATGGGCTAAACAAAATGGCGTACCAGTTGGCCCTGGCCGAGGCTCCGGTGCTGGCTCGCTTGTAGCTTATGTACTTGGTATTACAGATATAGACCCAATAAAGTATGATTTACTTTTTGAACGATTTTTGAATCCAGAGCGAGTCTCCATGCCGGACTTTGACGTGGATTTTTGCATGGATGGGCGTGATCGCGTTATTGATTATGTTGCAAATAAGTATGGTCGAGATGCTGTGTCACAAATTATCACTTTTGGCACCATGGCAGCAAAAGCTGTTATTCGTGATGTTGGGCGTGTTTTGGGCAAGCCATATCCATTTGTTGATCGGATTTCTAAGATGGTGCCTTTTGAGGTAGGAATAACCCTTGATAAAGCCATGGAACAAGAAGAAGCGATGCAATCAGCCTATCACAATGACGACGAAGTGAAGGAAATTTTAGACATGGCTTTAAAGCTTGAAGGCATGAAACGTAACGCCGGCAAACATGCTGGTGGTGTGGTTATAGCACCCTCGAAATTAACAGATTTTGTACCACTTTATTGCGATGATCAAGGGGACAATCTGGTCACT
>Ga0115567_10006555_pt1 | contig 11118 bp, 8 predicted proteins | sample COGITO_mtgs_1204_2_FD_88679 | JGI IMG/M metagenome (GOLD analysis project Ga0115567, IMG submission 88679) | Pelagic marine microbial communities from North Sea - COGITO_mtgs_120412 | ecosystem: Environmental > Aquatic > Marine > Epipelagic | place: Germany:Helgoland, sampling site Kabeltonne... | reverse complement strand
GTACTAGGGAGATGCTGTCAACTAGATCGGGGCCTACGCCGCCATGTGGGGGCCGGTTTATGACGAGAAGGCAGGGACGCTGCAGCTATGCTCTCTGGTGCGCGTCCACCCGGGGATCGCCCACTGGATGCAGCACTTAATCAGCGTGGCCGCGGTGCTGCAATTCGAGGCTGCGCCGTTAATAGCAGATGCGTTTGTATCCTTCTTGGGCCAAGCGTCTTCAGTATGGCAAGAGGAAGAGTTCAACGCTATCTGTGAATCCCACATGCAGGTGCCACTGGCGCTGTTCGCGAGTGCTGGTGGCTCGGGGGGACCGTTGAATTTCTATTTGGCGAGATGAGTTCGCTTTGCCAGACGACCGGCGACCAGCCGCATCCAGTGCGGGCAACGGGTTGGTTGGCGATCCGGCAGTCTTTTCCGGTGGCGCTGGATGACCCAGTGGCGGGGCCGGCACTGGCAAGTGATGCTGAATCGGCAGGAGTTGCTGAAGAGCATGTCTGGGTATGGCTTCGGCAGCTTTCATTTCAGCCTTGGCATGGTGCATTTCTCGAGCTTTCTGCCGAACGCGGTCTACAAGCCGGGGCTGCTGGAGAACTTCTACTATGGCTGCGCAGGCAGGGCCATGGAGCTATCCGAGATTCTCACCGAAGAGACCTCGCCCGATGCGCAAGACGCGACGCAGCTGATGATGGAGTTGCTCTCAGACGAGACAGATTAGCCGCTCACTGCCAGTACGAGAAGGAGGAGAAGGAGAAGTGGGGGCTGGATAGACGCTTGTTTTTCAAAAGCACGGTGGCTGCTGGCGTGAGCAAGAGAGGAATTGCACGAAGAGGACGCCGAGCGCACAGAGGGAGAGACGAGAGGCAGGGCTGAGGAGGGGAGAAAAGAGAATTTCACAGGAAGGTGGGAAGGAAAGGAGGGCAGCGCCCCGGGCTGCCTGCGCCGCGCCTATGCGAGTTGGGCGAGTTTGCGCAGCTGCCACTCCATGCCTAGCAAGAGCAGAACCACGAGGAAGAAGCCCACCGAGCCCCAGAGCTCACGGTCCTGGCGGTAGGCGCGGACGCTGGTTTGCTCGGGCACCAGTTCGGGGATGCGCTCAAACTCGGCGAATGGCAGGTAGGTGTCGCTGGCGTCGACGAGGGCATTGCGGTTAAGAGCAAGCTGTTCGAACTCAGCGCGCGTGTCTTCGCGGACGTCCACTTGGACCGCCGCCGAGATGTCTTCATCGGGAATGCCCAGCACCGAGGGACGGAGGGTGTAGGTGCCGATGGGCAAGCCTTCGAGGCGAGCCTGGTACTCATTCGAGACATCCGAAAGGGGGCTGAACGCCGCGGACCGGACCGGCGTGCCGTCGCTGTCGTAGGCCATGACCGAGGCTGTGGCGCCGGTCAGCCCCGCTTTGTGGGTGTCGAACAGGCGGGCTCGGACGATGATGGTTTCGCCGGGTGTGATCGAGGTGTGGGAGGTGCTCAAGCGCACGTAGGTGCCGCCAGCGCTGGTTTGGGCGCGGGTGCCTGAGAAGAGGAGCTGATTCCAGATGCGGCGATGGTGCTGGGGACCCGCGCGGACGCGCCAGCGCCAAAACTCGTCGCTGCCGACATACAGAATTTGGCCGAGTCCGACGTTGGCTCTGGCTAGCAATGGCGGCCCGCTCTCGGTGGCAACCAACGTGTCCGCATTGATGGCGGTCTGGGTGTCGGCCCGGAGCCAGGAAAGGCCTGGGAGTTGCTCCCAGAGTTCGCGTGAGTCGCTTGCGGACTCCGCAAGTTGGACGAGACCGTCCGCCGCTTCCAGGCTGACATAGGTCGAATAGACTGGCCGGTTTCGGTGCTGAGCGGCTGTGCCGCTGTTGACGGCTGGGCGTACGGGAAGCAGCCGCCCGAGCGGGGTGAGCTGCCACGCCGCGGGCATGTGTCGCGGGCCAGCCAGGGCGACGAGGGTTCCTCCTTGATCGACCACGAAGCTGCGGATGTTCTGGATGTTGGCGGCGGACAGCGCTCGCGGGTCGACGTCTCCGAGAATCAGCAAGTCGTACTGGTCCAGATTGAGCGGCCGGTCTTCTGAGTCGCGGGAGCGCACGTCGAGGTAGCGGGCCTCATAGTCGATGCGGCGGTCTTCAGACATGAACTGCTCGAGAAAACGCGCTTCCCAGCGCGGAAATCCCTCGAGCAGCAGGACGCGCATGGAATCGCCAAGTACGTCAAGGGTGAGTTCGGCTCGATTGTTCTCGGGGATGGATTCACCGTCGAGCACTTCGGCATGCAACGCGTAGCGATAGCGGCCAGGCAGGTCTTCGCGCAGATGAAAGGTGACGACTCTGGTGTCAGGGCCAGGGGCGAGATCGAGGGTGCGATCGAGCTTGCCATTCCGGGTCAGTGAGAGTTTCAGCCACTGGTCGGCGAACCCGTGCCGGGAGACATCTGCTTGAAGCAATAGCGAATTTCCGGCAAAGACGGAGCGCGGTGCCTGCAGTCGATGGACCCGCACGTCCTGCGGCGGGCTGTCCCGGGCAGCGCCTACGGTGATCAGCAGCGTGCCGGCAGAGTCCAATCTGGGGCGAAGTTCTTGCAGCGTCAGGCCGCCGGTGACATTTCCGTCCGAGATAAGCACGACCGCGGCCACTGGGCGATCCTCGAGGATGTCGAGGACATCTGCGATTACGCTGCCCTGGCGGCTTGCGTGCTGACGGGAACTGGGCAGATCGAGGGGGTGGATGGGAGAGACCGGTTCGGCAAGCGAGAATACGCTGACTTTGCCGCGCTTATTCAGGCGATGCAGGAGCGAGGTCTCGCCGCCTTCGAGCAGAAGGTCGCAGAGCTCGCGTCTTGTTTTGGTGTGTAACGCGGCCAGAACCTGCTTTACCTGGTCGTGGGCCAGGACGCTGGATATCGCTGCCTGGCGGTACGCTTGCAGGCCGGTCGCAAGCTGGCCAAATTGGGCAGTCAGATCTGGGGCGGGCGCATCTGGGACAGCGGCCTTGAATAGGGCGATTTGAATGCGCTTGAGTGTGGTTTGCCACGGGCGGTAGGCAGCGTTGGCTTCCGGCTGATCCGGCTGGACATAGGCCAATGCGCCAGGGGAGGGGACGGTTTGCTCGAAGACGTCGAGTTGCTCCCCAAGCCGCTGCAGGTCGAAGCTGTCTACCTGCGCGAGGAGACGGGCTGCCTCAAGCGCTTCTTCCGCGCGCTCAAAAGTGGCGATGAGATCATGGGTCTTTAACTGGCCTAGGGCATTTGCCGTCTCAAGTAGCTCTTCATCTGTCCAGGCATCTACGCAGTTCATGGACTTACTTGTGTCCATGATAACTGCAATATGGGCTTCCTCCCGGACTTCCTGTACCCGGCTCATGACGGGCTCCATAAGTGCGAGCACGAGCAAGACCAAAACGCTACCGCGCAGTACCGGGAGAATGCGCTTCCAAGGAGCGGGGAGCTGGTAACGCGCGTAGACAGCGATGGTAAATGCACCGGTCAACAGCAGCAGCAACCCGATTACGAGCAGCGGGAGCCCAGTGGCGAAGCGAAAAGTCATGATGAGTACCTCTCGCCGAGGATCAACTCTGTGCAGAGCAGGAGCAGGGCGCAGATCAGGAACAACTGCCACCAGTCCTGCACCTCTTCCTCCTCAGCGACGGCGTCCCGCAGCGCCTGTGGGGCGGCCATGACGGCGGCATCTAGCTGGCTGGAGACATGCCCCCAGCGTTTGCTGGGCAGCACGGTGAAGTCTGACTCGCCGGTGGCCAGTCTCGCCGCGAACGCGCGCTCGGGCAGCGACGGGTCCGTGGGGCGCACCCAATAGGCACCCGGATCAGTCGTATCCCGATGCGTGAGGTGCCAACCGTCTACATCCTGCACCAGTTTCGTATCGTAGTGGGTATCGGGTGTCTGCACGCGAACGCTGGCCGACTTGGGCGCTGTCTGCAATTGGGCTAAATAGGTGAAGGATCGGCCTTGGTCCACGTTCAACGGTGGCTGCTCGCTACTGCCGAGGTCCAGGATGAGCGTGTGCAACAGCGGGACAAAGGCGGCTGTGAGCGGGAGGTTGGACCACTCGGCGGACAGCGGAGTCAGGATCGTGACGGTGGAGCCATGCCCATAGCGTTGGTAGGAAATAAGCGGGCGATCGGCGATCTCGGCCAGTCGCTGCGAGGTCTCCGCCTCCTCCCCGCCGCGACAGCGCCGAACCTCAACGGTACGCAAGGCTTCTGGCGGCATCTGCGCCCGCCGCCAGATCGGTGATTCCACCAATGCCGGTGTGGCCTGTTGTGGGATCGTGTACTCCTCAGTGGGGTGAATCGCAATGAGGCCCTCACCGCCTTTGTAGAGGCGAGCCAGGCCAGCAGGACTGCTCTCAGGGCCACAAGCCACGAGCAGGCCATTTCCTTGCTGCACGAACTGCTCGAGGGCGAAGACCGTATACTGCCGGAGGGACGGGACATCTGTGAACACTAGAACGTGGGCATGTTGTAGAATCGTGGTCAGGTTCTGCTCGAACTCGGCGAAATCGATATTGCTGATGGTAAAGATTCGCTCGTCGTCGTCTGCTGCTCGGAGTGCCTCGTGGACAAAGGCAGCTTCGGGCAGGTTGCGATTGCGATTGACCACGACCACCGGTACGGTCTCTTCCACTTTCAGAGCCAGGTGCGCGGTATTGTCCGCAGTAAAGCGATCGCCCTCAATCTTTACCGAGCAGACCTTCGGGCCCGGAGCCGCGAATGTTACCGGAAATGAGAGCGTGTTATCCCCCGGCCAAAACTCCAGGTTCTGTAATTCTGCAGGCTGACCAGTGACCGAGAATGTGGCTGTCCCGCGGACGACCGACGAGGAGGGATTGGTGACGATGGCCTCGAACCGTTCCGGGAGGGCGGGATGAGAGATAGGGCCGCGGCGTTGTAGGCTGTGCACGTACAGGTTTGGCGCGGCAGAGAGCGCCTTGCTGAATAATATATAGTGAGCAGGCTGCACTGGAAGCGTGGCTCGCTGCCGCCGAAGCTGCTGCCAACGGGCATCGTCCTGTGGCCAGTTCACCGCCTGCTGGTCGGTCAGAATAACCACGCGTCGCCGGGAATGCTTGGAGGCTTGGAGGACCAGGTAGGCCTGCGAGATTGCCGCAGGTAGCTCGCCTGAGTCGTAGCTGGGCTTGGCCGCCTTCAGCGCGCGTCGCAGCGCCTCGCGGTCATAGGTAGGCTCGTCGAACAAAACGCGCGGTGTGGTGCCAGCAAGCACGATGGACATATCATCGGCGGACGCCATCTGGGCGATCATGATCAACGCCGCTGCTTGCGCCTGACTAAACGGCGTCGTCCCACTCGCGTTCTCTTGCAACATGGAAAAGGAGGTGTCCAGCACCAACACCCAGCTGACAGGCCGTGGCCCAAGCTGGCCGCCAGAACGGCTCACCGGACGTGCGGCCGCCAGGGCCAGCAGGGCCACGATGGCCATGCGGACCAAGAGCAGCAGCAAGGCGTGGAGGCGGAGCGACCGCGCTCGAAGGCGTAAAGAAGACTCGACAAACATCATGCCGCCAAACGGCACCACCTGATGGCGAGCGCGGTTGAACAGATGGATGAGCACGGGCACGAGCATGCCCAGCAGTGCCCAAAGCATGTTTGGCTCCAAGAACCTCATCGGCGCAAGCGTGCGGACAAATACTGGGCCATCTGGCGCTGAAACGGCTCGTCCGTAAACATTTGGACAAAGTCGATGTGCAGCCGGTGACATGCTTCGCGAAGATGGCTGTTATGGGCCTCGAACTGCTCAATGTAGGATCGGCGCAGGCGAACTGGATCCGCAAGCGAGGCCTCGCCTGTCTCACGCGATTGAAACTGCGTGACCCCGGCAAATGAAAAGGTGGCCTCTTGCCGATCCAGAATCTGGAACAGAATGACCTCGTGCTTGCGCTGCGAAAAATGGGTGAGCCCGCGGATGATTGCCTCGGCATCGTCGAATAAGTCCGAGACGATCACGATTAGCGCGCGGCGCGTGAGCCGATGCGAGAGCTGCTCAAAGACGTCTCCCAGAGCAGCCCGGCCCTGGGTGCCGACAGGTGCTTGGCATTGTTTGAGTCGATCAAGAATCGCCATCAGGTGCTTGCGCGTCGCTGCCGGCGGCAGGAAGGTCTGCTCGCCGCTGTCGAAGGACATAAAGCCCACTGCGTCCTGTTGTCGGTTCAGCAGATAGGCGAACACTCCACAGACGTAGCGCCCGTACTCGATCTTCGCGACTGAGCCGCTGGCATAGCCCATTGACCCCGTGCAGTCCAGAGCCAGGCAGGCCCGCAGCGAGGTGTCCTCCTCGTACTGCTTCACATACAGGCGATCCAGTTTGCCCACCAGCCGCCAATCCACATGCTTGGGGTCATCGCCGGGTGAATAGGGGCGATGCTCATCGAACTCGATCGCAAACCCCTTGAACGGAGAGCGATGCAGGCCCGTCATGAAGCCTTCGACCACCCGATGGGCCAGGACTTCGAACGCTCGATACCGCGCCAGTCGGGCGGGGGCAAGGCCACCGGGCATATCATTCATTACAGTGCCTCAACTCGTGCGAAGTCGGGTCTCGTCCACGATGCGCGAAATCACCTGGTCGCTCGTGATGCCTTCAGAGTCGGCATTGAAATTTGTGGTCAGGCGATGGCGCAACACCGGCTTTGCCAGCGCCTTCACGTCATGGCAGCTGACATAGCAGCGGCCTTCCATCAGAGCGCGGGCCTTGGCCCCAAGAATGAGATTCTGGCCCGCCCGCGGCCCGGCTCCCATCTCGATCCATTCCTTCACAAAGTCGGGAGCAATCGGGTCCGACGGCCGGGTCTTCCGGATCAGCTCAACCGTGTATTCAAAGACGTGGTCGCCGACCGGCACGCGGCGCACCAGTTGCTGGAGTTCGATCACCTGCTCAGCGGTCAGGATTGGGCTGACCTCATAATTCTCGTCCACCGTAGTTTTCTTGAGAATTTCGATCTCATCCTTGGGGGGCGGGTAGCGCAGCACCACATTCATCATAAAGCGGTCGAGTTGCGCTTCGGGCAGCGGATAGGTCCCTTCCTGGTCGAGCGGATTCTGAGTGGCCAGTACAAAGAATGGGGGCGTGAGTGGGTACGTCTGGTTCCCCGCGGTGACCTGCCGTTCTTGCATCGCCTCGAGCAGCGCGGCCTGCGTCTTGGGCGGCGTGCGGTTGATCTCATCGGCCAGCACCATATTGGCGAAAACTGGCCCTTGGTAGAACGAAAACTCGCGTTTGCCAGTCTCTGGGGATTCCTGGATGATCTCCGAGCCGGTAATATCTGAAGGCATCAAATCTGGTGTGAACTGGATTCGCTTAAACGAGAGCTGCAGAACCCGCGCCATAGTCGAGACGATGAGGGTCTTGGCCAGGCCTGGCAGCCCCACCATAAAGCAATGCCGATCCGTAAGCAGGGCCACAAGCAGACACTCGATGGCGTCATCCTGGCCCACAATCACTTTGCCTACTTCACGGCGGATCCTTTTTGCGATCTCCGCAACTCGCTCCGCGTCCTCAACTTCACTCATCGTGTCATCCCGGCGTCCGATCCGCTGTTCCCTAACCATACAGCGTCCCGGCCCGCTTTGCTGCGTCAATCGCCACATCGAGGCTTAGACTTGGTATTCACAGACCGCCTGCATTTGCGATACCCGGCAGAGAGGCGGCTATTTCCTGGCAGACACCTATTCCGAGAGTAGACGAAGTACCTTTGCGACGCAGCCATCCATGTCCTCCTTCAACTGATAAACCCAGAACCTGCAAATCTTCCAGCCATGGCTCATCATCTGTTCAGTGGTTCTGTGACCCCCTCTCCATCAACTTCAATATCCAGTTTTATAGGGGACAATACACCGAGATAAAGAAAAAGTTCTGCAACGGGATATTGTGGAATTGCCTAGATTCCGGCATCTATCAACGCCTCATGAAGCTTCTTTTCTCAGGAGAGTCGTACGGCCCCTCCGTATTCCTTTCAGCTCTCTGGGTAGTTACAGGTGTATCTGGTACTATGCAATGTACTCAGTCAGCCCCCGGAGTGTAGGAGGAAACCCATGGCTAATCGCAGATCGCCTGGCTCTTTGAGCCGGTTCGTCGCATGCCAGCAAATGTCAAGACTCTTGTCCACCGTGGCATATCTATAATTTGCGCACTTCAAGCGCTTTGGCTTTTCGAACAAGCGCAGGCAGGTTGGCCCAAGCGCTTATCGCGGTTCCGGCGTTGGGGTGCAATTGCAGGGCGCCCCCGACTTCCGTCGCTGGCTACGAAACACCCGTCCATCGGTTCGCTCGATTTCCCGCGTTCGGCAGCGAGCTTCCAGGCGAGACGCTATAATCGGGATTGAGAGCAACGTATAACGAACCGAATCGGCAGCGCTGAGGCGGATATCTACGGGGTTAACGGAAAGAGGCTCAGCGTTGGCACAAACCGCAGGGCTCCAACACAATCCCCTGCATGGAGGGGAGGGGGCGAGACCGACATCAAGCAAGATGTTTTTGAAGGAACGATGGTAATCTTCCGGGCTGTCGAGATTTGTCATGCCGACAGAGAAGGCGAACGCCACCGATCACGGCTATGCACCCCTGGCCGGTATGCCGGGGAGCCAAGCATCGTTTGATGCGGGGGAGAAGCTGGGCGCGGAAAGCTAGCTGGTGAGGGTCTAGCAAATTGAACAAGGATTGGCCTGGCATTCGAACGATCTTGACAGCGTGATGAAAGCGCTTACGACTTAGTATGTCGCGAGTCTTGCGAGGAGAAGCTATGAAGCAGTTGTTGCTCTGTTTGGTATGGTGTCTGCCGTGGTCCTTGATGGGGGCGCCCGCCGAGAGGCAGGATGTCAATTTTCTGGTCATCACAGCGGATGATATGAATTGGAACAGTGTTGGCTGTTTCGGCTCGCCAATGGAAGGGATTACGCCAAGTCTGGATCGGCTGGCAGGGCAGGGGATGCGCTTTGCCCAAGCACATGTGGCGTCCACGGTCTGTATGTCATCCCGGAATGCGATCAATAGCGGCAGGCTCCCGCATCGCAGCGGCGGTGAAGGGTTTCATCATTTTCGCCTCTCGGACATTTCCACGATCCCACGCACGTCGAGCCGGAACGGTTACCGCGTGGGCATTCTTGAAAAAGTCAGTCACAGCACGCCGTACCCAGATGCACCGTGGGACCTGGCGGAGGAAATGGGCCGGAACACGGAGTTGTTTTACGAGGAGGCAGGCGCGTTTATGGAAGACGCAGCCAAAGCTGGAAGGCAATTCTATCTGGTTGTGAATTCGCACTACCCACATCAGCCATACCATACGCACTCGTCGGAAGGCCAGGAACTGAGCAGTCGTAAAGGAAAACCGGCATGGTCACACCTCGGGCCTATCTTCCACCCGGCTGAAGTTTTCGTGCCCGAGTTCGTACCGGACACGCCTGAAGTGCGCGGAGAATTGGCTGACTACTACTGTTCCGTACGGCGTTGCGATTATGTTGCTGGCCGTCTGATCGACCTGCTGGAGGTCAGGAAGATCGCCCAAAATACGATTGTCTTCTTTCTCGCTGATCATGGGATGAGCGCCCCGTCGGCCAAGGGAAATGCGTATCCTAACAGCACGCGTACGCCGACCATTGTGCGCTGGCCGGGGAAGATCACACCGGGCACTGTCGACACACGCAACTTTGTCTCGACGATGGATATTTTCCCGACGCTGCTGGACGTGGCGGGGATCAAATTCCCGGGTGGATTCGACGGAGTGAGCCTGTTGCCAGCGTTTGCCGGAAAAGATCTAGCAGACCGCGGCGATGTCTTCTTTACCCAGTTCTATGCGAAGAATGGGAATGGCCAATACAATATGCGGACAGCGCTAACCCACAGGTATGCCTACGTTTTCAATGCCTTTTACAACGGCCAGCGGCTCTACACCACCACGTCGCTCAGCCGGAGCTTCTTCCAGGCCATTGTCAGTTTGGGGAAGGCGGATCCCGCGTGGAAGGCGCTGCCCGAGTTTTTGCTGCACGCGCCCCGAAATTCACTTGACCACTGGCTCCGTTTGGCGGCACCACTTCTCTCAGAGACATGCGTTTGGCCGATGAAGTGCTTTTCGAAAAAGGCCTAGTGGTCGGCAGAATGCCAAGCGAGGTAGTTATGACCTGTTGGCTCGATCCTGAGGCCCACCTGGCGGCGAAGCGAGCCAATAAGCGTGGGCCTAAGAAGAAGCCGCGCGATAAGAAGTAGGGTATTCCTTTTCACCGCCTCCACAGGAGATCTCATGTCCACACTTACTCGGCTACCGACCTCAATCAAGATCGGGGTTTTCCTAGTCTTTGCAGTCCTGGCTCAGTGTGCGCAAGGGAAGCCCAATGTCGTTTTCTTGCTCGCCGATGATATGAACCGAGATAGCTGGGGGACTTACGGCAATACCGACTGCAAAACCCCAAATATCGATAAACTAGCCAGTGATGGCCTGCGCTTTGATCGGGCGTACTGCTCGGTGGCGATGTGTGCGCCATTTCGTCAGGAACTCTACAGTGGTCGCTCGCCTTGGCGGACCGGGACGCTACACAATCACTCGAAATCAAAGCCAGATACCAAGAGCATTCCGCACTATCTCAAGCCGCTCGGTTATCGCGTGGCCCTGCTTGGTAAGTCACATGTCGGGCCCAAGCAGGCCTACCCCTTCGAGTATATTGCTGGCCGCAATAAGTCACAGGACCAGAATCAGCATTATCTGGAGGAGACTCGGGCCTTTCTCGACTCATGCCAAAGCGAGAATAAGCCCTTCTGCCTGTTTATCGCGTCGAACGACTCGCACGCGCCGTTCACTACTGGTGATCGCAGCGCCTATGACGCCGACTCGTTGATAGTACCACCGTATTGGCTGGACACGCCAGAGCTGCGAGCCGAGCTGGTGAAGTACTACGCCGAAGTCAGCAACTTCGATGTGCTGGTGGGAATAATTCGGGGCGAACTTGAATCGCGAAAGCTGTGGCAGAATACGCTGTTCATTGTCTGTAGCGAACAAGGCACGCAACTCCCATTCGCCAAATGGACCTGCTACGACAACGGCCTGCATACGGGCATCGTGGCGCATTGGAGCGGCATGACCAAGCCAGGGGCGACTTGTACGGAACTGATCG
>Ga0115567_10006553_pt1 | contig 11120 bp, 3 predicted proteins | sample COGITO_mtgs_1204_2_FD_88679 | JGI IMG/M metagenome (GOLD analysis project Ga0115567, IMG submission 88679) | Pelagic marine microbial communities from North Sea - COGITO_mtgs_120412 | ecosystem: Environmental > Aquatic > Marine > Epipelagic | place: Germany:Helgoland, sampling site Kabeltonne... | reverse complement strand
TCGATCTGCGCCAGGGCTTCGGGAGCCATGCGAACGGTGAATTTGGTTTGAGCTGTAGACATTCGGATACCTCATCGTGATGTACCCAAAGGCTACCGAGCCCAATATTTGGCTGTCAGCACCGAATGCGTTCGGCAAGATGGTTTTATGTGGATAACCGTCCCACAAGTTCAACGTGGACTGACATTCGCGTACCCGTGCGGTCCTCCCGGATTTTCCGGAAAACCGCTCCCGCTCAGGCTTGGCGAGTGTGATTACATATTCTTTTTCACGAGCGAAACGTCTGCTCAGACGGCGCGCAATCCATCAAATGTGGTGGCGCGCTATAGGTACTTTCTACGAGAAACCGTCCCTATTGTTGTTAAACGATCTAGGCTTGAGGACAGCCCTGCAGTGGGATGCGGGCGGTGCCAAAGCGGCGTTCAGCCGCCGTGAGTATGGCCACCGCTTCAATGGAAATTCCGTGACTTGGGAATGACGCGAACATTTCGGGGATGGGCTCGGATGCCGACTTGTCCGGGCCGTGGGTTGGTCGGGTGGTCGCCGCGTGCGGTGACGCTAGGCATCGGGTGGGCGGACAGATCGTCGAGGCGGTGGCTGCGGTCCTCCAGATGATCAGCGACGATGTGGATGACGCGGCCATCGGTCTGGACGCGGCCCTGCACGACCAATAGGCGGGCGGACATGATAGTGGGGCGGTAGGTTTCGAACATCTTTGGCCAGATCACCAGATTGGCGACGCCGGTTTCATCCTCCAGCGTGATGAAGCAAACGCCTTTGGCGCTGCCCGGTTTCTGGCGGACCAGCACCAGCCCGGCAAGGGAGACCTTCGCACCGTGCCGCAGACGGGTCAGATGGTCGAAGCAGGTGAAGCCCTGCTTGGTTAGGCTGGCGCGGTAGAAGCTCATGGGGTGGGCTTTCAGCGACAGGCGCAGGGTCTGGTAATCGGCGACGACGTGTTCCGCGCGGCGCATGGCGGGGAGTGCGACGTCGGGCTCGGGACCTGCGGTGGCGGCGTCCGCGTGTTCAAATATCGGCAAGCTGGGCGCGTCGCGCAGTGCCTGCACCTGCCACAGCGCCTGCCGTCGGTCGAGGCCCATGGATCGCATGGCATCGGCAGAGGCTAGACGCCGTACGTTGCCAACGTCGAGCCGTGCGCGGTCCTTGAGCGTCTCCACATTCGCGAACGCGGAATCGCGCGCGGCCATGATCCGCAGACCCGCCTCGCGGTGCATCCCGTCGATCTGTCGCAGGCCGATGCGCAGGGCGAAGCCGCCTGCGCAGGGCTCCAGCGTGCAGTCCCAGTCGGAATAATTCACGTCCGCCGCGCGTACCTCCACCCCGTGATCGCGGGCGTCGCGCACGATCTGGGCAGGCGCATAAAATCCCATCGGTTGTGAATTGAGCAGCGCGCAGGCAAAGGCAGCTGGATAGTGGCACTTCATCCAGCTTGACACATATACCAGTTTGGCAAAGCTGGCGGCGTGGCTTTCGGGAAAGCCGTATTCGCCGAAACCCTTGATCTGGTCGAAGCAACGTTGCGCGAAATGCGGATCGTAGCCGCGTGCCGTCATGCGCCCGACCATCTTTTCCTGCAACTTCTCAATCGTGCCGCGGGATCGAAAAGTCGCCATCGCCTTACGCAACTCGTCACTTTCCTTGGGTGAAAACTGGGCTGCATCCATCGCGATCTTCATCGCCTGTTCTTGAAAGATCGGCACGCCCAGCGTGCGACCAAGGATGCGGATCAGCTCGTCCTGCGGATGCTCCGGCCCCGGCGCGGGATAGACCACGGGTTCCAGCCGTTGGCGACGGCGCAGATAGGGATGCACCATGTCGCCCTGAATGGGGCCAGGGCGCACGATGGCGACCTCGATCACCAGATCGTAGAACACGCGCGGGCGCAGTTTGGGCAGCATCGCCATCTGCGCACGGCTCTCGACTTGGAACACGCCCAAGGAGTCCCCGCGACACAGCATATCATAGGTCGGACGCCGGTCGTCGGGTTCGCGATCCTCGATCGGCACGGTGGCCAGATCGTAACGCGAACCGTAATGCGCCTCGATCAGATCGAAGCCCTTGGCGATACAGGTGAGCATTCCCAGCGCCAGAATATCTACCTTGAAGATGCGCAGCGCCTCGATGTCATCCTTGTCCCACTCGATGAAGCTGCGCTCGGGCATCGCGCCATTGCCGATGGGCACCATCTCCGTCAGGGGGCGCTCGGTCAGGATGAAGCCGCCGACATGCTGCGACAGATGTCGGGGCATCCCGATCATCTGCCGCGCCAGTTTGAGGACCATACGCAGATAGGGATCGCTGAGGTCCAGTCCGGCCTCCTTGGCCCGCGTATCGTCCATCTGCCCCTCGAAACTGCCCCAGATCGTACCTGCGAGTTTTGAGGTCACATCCTCGGACAGAGCCATCGCCTTGCCTACTTCGCGGATTGCGGAGCGGGGGCGGTAATGGATGACGGTGGCGCATAGGCCAGCACGTTCGCGCCCATATTTGGCGTACATGTACTGGATGACTTCCTCGCGTCGCTCATGCTCGAAATCCACATCGATGTCGGGCGGCTCGTCGCGGGCCTCATTGAGGAAACGCTCGAACAGCAAATCATGCGCGGTCGGATCGACGGAGGTGATGCCGAGGCAGAAGCATACGGCGGAGTTGGCTGCGGACCCGCGCCCCTGACACAGGATCGGCGGCTTGGCATCTTCGCGGGCGAAACGGACAATGTCGCGGATGGTCAGAAAATAGCGGGCGATGTCCTTACGCTCGATCAGATCGAATTCTTTTACGATGACCTCGCGCACCTTGTCGGGCACGCCGTTCGGATAGCGGCCTGCCGCGCCCTGCCATGTCAGGCGCTGCAATTCCTGCATCGGGGAGCGACCTTCGGGCACGATCTCGTGCGGGTATTCATAGCGCAGATCGTTGAGGGTGAAGGTGATGTTATCCGCAACCTTGCGGGTTGCTGCGATGGCATGGGGCCAGCGTGCGAACAGTTGGCACATCTGCGCGGGGGATTTGAGGTGGCGCTCAGCATTGGCGAGCAACCGGAACCCGGCGCGCCCGATGGTGACGCCTTCGCGGATGCAGGTCATCACGTCCTGTAAAGGGCGACGATCCGGTGCATGATAGAGCACGTCGTTTGTGGCGAGGATACCCAGCCCATGAGCTCGCGCGAGGGTGTCGAGCCTGTTGATCCGCGCCACGTCATCACTGCGGTAAAGGCAGCTGGCTCCGATATAGCGCAGCCCCGGCAAGGCGCGCGCGAGGCAGGGAAGCGCCGCCTCGAACCCGTCGAGGCCCTCGCCCGGCATGGCGATCAGATGCAGCCCGTCGGCGTGTTCTGCCAGCATCTCCAACGTCAGATGCGTCTCGCCCTTGGCCTGCCAGTCGCCATCCACCGTTGCCATCTTGCCCCGCGACAGCAGCGTGGACAGACGCGCGTAGGCGGCGCGGTCACGCGGATAGGCGAGGAATTCCGCACCGCACAGCAACACCAATCGCACGCCGATCAGGGGGCGGATGCAGGCCGTCGCTGCCTCGGTATGTACCCGCACGACACCTGCTAGCGTATTGCGGTCCGCGATTCCCATCGCGTCATAACCAAGGTGGTTCGCCGTTGCGCACAGCTCACTGGCGGTGGAGGCCGCGTGCAGGAATGAGAAGCAACTCGCCAGCCCCAGCTCTACGTAAGGCGCGGGCGCGTTTGGGGTGAACCCGTTATCTTGCGCCAGTACGACCCGCTTATGTCCCTCCTGCTGCGGCATTACGCAAAGAACCCATGCACAAACCAACGCGGTTCCTCGCCGCGCCCGTCGCCGAGCACGCCCTCGCGATACAGCCAGAAGCGGCGGCCATCCTCGACCTCCACCTTGTAGTAGTCGCGCAACCGCGATCCGGGCTTGTCGCGCCACCATTCTGGCGCGATCCGCTCAGGCCCCGATTGACGCGCCGTGCGCAGGGTAACGCGCCGCCAGATGAACTGTGCGGGCGGACCTTCGGGCACGGCATAGACAACGGTGACTTCCTCGGGCCGATCAAGCAGGCGGACGGGGCGTTCGGCGCCAATCACGGGAGGCACTTGCGGATCGTGGCCGAGCGCCGCCACCCGCCGCTCCATCTGGTCCGGCAGATGGCTTTCCTCCCAATGCGACCATGAGATGTGGCGCGCGCCCAGTCGTGCACTCAGCCGGTCGAGCAGTCCCGCCACGTCCGCATCCGCGTCGCGCGCGCCGTCCAGCCCGGTTTGGATAGCCTCCAGCGGTTCGGTGCGCAGCGCCTCCAGCGTCAGCAGGTCGAAGCCGAAACCGGCGTCGATCCCGTCGAGCTTGCCACCTAGCAGCCGCAGCATATGCGCAGGATCGCAGCTCGCTCGCGCGAAGGCCACATCACCCCGGCGCGCCTCACCATCCACACGGTAGATCGTCAGACGAAGGACACGGGCGCCGCGACCTGCCGCTTCCAGATCAGTGCAAAGCTGCCGGGCAAGCTCCGGCAAATGTGGATCTGCATCCATCACCGGCTCCGCCAGCCGCGAACGCGCAATCAGGCGGACCTGATCCGCCGGTGCGTCGAGCGGGTCAGCTTCGCGCCCCATCGCGCGGTCGAGCTGCATCAGCGGATTGCGCCTCTGCGGTAGGTTCGCGAAACGCCTCATCAGCGACACGCGCGGCACATTATTCAGCGCACCGATGGTCTTGAGGCCCAAACGGTCGAGCAAGCGCTCCGTGTCAGATCCCAACCTCAGCGAACAGACAGGCAGCAGCGCAAGGCGTGCACCAAGATCGGTAGGCCCACAGATCACCCGCTGCTCACCATGTCGCGCAAAAGCCTGTGCCGCCAGCGATGTGGGCGCAATCGCCAACCTTACGCTGATCCCCTGCGTGGCGAACCGGCCTGCAATATCGTCCAGCTGCGCCGTCTCGCCTCCGAATAGATGCGCCGAGCCGGTCACGTCCACAAACAAACCGTCCGCGCCGTCGCGCACGCTCCACGGCCCCCAGCGGCGCGCCCAGAACACCAGCCGGTCAAGCAGCACCGCATCGCCCTGCGCATCCGCAAGTTCGACATGCAGATCGGGATGGATCGCCTGCGCGTCCACGATCCGCGCACCGGACCGGAGCCCCCGCGCGATGGCGGTCGTGGAGGCCGCATGGATCACCGGTCCGTGCGTGCCATCGCGCGCCAGTACCACCGGCACCTCATGATCTGGAAGCGTCCTGTCGCGCCGCGCCACGATCCTCCACCGCTCCATCGCCAGATGCGGAAACCAGATGGAGACGATCCTCTTTGGCACCCGGTTCATACCGTGCGACCCACGTTCCGGGTGGACGTCCCTGTGCCCGGATCAGTTCCGCGTGCCACTGCGGCGCACCCGGCGCGCCAGCATCGTGGAGATGGCGTAGCGAGGGCAACGCGCCGATGCGCCACCTCTGCCGCGCCGCACTCAACCCCTGCGCATCGTGGGATCGGATCAGCCAGACCGGCACGCCGGATGCTTCGGCCCTGAGCGCAAGTCGCTTGGTCGCTGTGAAATCCAGCACCGCCGGATTGCCATGGAGCTCGCCCACCACAGCACCCAGGCCGGCACAGGCCGCCGCTTCCTCCATCGCCCAGAGCACATCGCGCGGATGGCTGACCTCGACCCGCAGCAGCGCTCCGAAGCGCGTGGGTTTGCCCGACCCTGGCAGATACAGCCGCCCAGCCCCCTGCCCCGAAGCACGATCCTGCACCCACAGCACTGTGCGCTGCGTCGCAGGTAGGGCTGACAGCACGAACGCCGTTACAGACAGATCGCCTGCCCGCGCGGCCTGCGCCTCCTGCAACGCAACCTCTCCTGGACGGGGCACGCACCGACGCACCTCGCAGGACTGCATACGTGCAGTCGGCAAGCGTAAAACCTGCCCGTATGTTGAATCGATTCCCATTCACCGACCCATATGTTCACACTTTGTTCCATTTTGGAATGTGGTGAAATCAGCACAGAGCTGATCTGATGGCATCCTTCTTGGCGGACGCAAAAGCGGGACAGGTCCAGTGATGTTTCCCCATCCGGCGATTAATCGTCGATGATATCAATACTCTGCCCGGCGGCGGGTGGCGTTGATTTTGTGGCGCCCCGCCTACCCAGTGCACGATCGGCAATGCCGGGCGATGGGTGACCGGGGAAGCCCTGTCCGAAATATCGTACCATTTCAATATATTTGAGCCCTAGCGAGGACATTTTGCAGATCTGAAATCCACCGATACTATCCTTAACAACGAGCCCGCCAGATTTTGCTGAAACCTCTAATCCATGCTCACTGAAGCGAGCGATTAGCTCACCCCACGACCTGCTATCGGTGTAGATACGCTGCGCAAGCTCACTCAGCACGGCTAGCTCATCGGGCATCGGAAATCGGTCAAGGTCGCCTTGCTTAACAGCAGCACCACCGGATGCGGATATTGGTCTAGTAGGTGCGGTAGAAAACGTTTCCGAGGTATCTTCGTCAGCAGCCGCCTGCCCCTGAGGCGCGAATACTAGCTCAGGCAATACGGTTTCCCATGTGTCACGGCGCGCATAATGGGCAAATCGTTCATCGCCGTCGGATTTGCGCCAGTGGACCACTGCCCCCACCGTACCGGAATAAAGGACCCTACCCGATGGATATTCCCATGATTTTGACATTCGGCCCAAGACGCAACCATTGCGATCCAAGAACTCCCAAGCCGAGTTCCTGTATTCTAGCCACAGCGGATCACCCACCTTGCACATTCGGATCGCATCGTAAATTTCGTGCTGCTGCCCGTATCGGCTGGGGAAGGAAAGGTTGGAATATTTGAGATTTGGCAAAAGATAGACTCGGGCAGGCGTCTCGCCGATTGGGTGATCCGGCGATACCTTTCTTTGGATGACCGATGGTGTGCTGGGGTATAGCAATGCATGGGCGCCCGAGGTCATCACAGTCAAGCTCACCTGCGCGCGTGTCATTGCCACGTAGAAAAGCCGACGAGGAGCATCACGATCTTCGTTTTTTGAGGGTTTGTCCCAGCCGCCATTCAGAATGGCCACATGATCGAACTCCAGCCCCTTGGCCCGATGCGCTGTCAGTAACAGCAGGCCACGTTGTTCGCCGCGCGTGTCGCGGGACCATTCGGCCAACCATTCGACGATATCGGGCACAGGCATCGCCTTCGTCTTTAACTCTCGTGCTAGCTCGGCGATACCTTCTGCCAGAAGGTCGATCCATTTGTTTGGAGCCTGCTCATTTAGAATGTCGAGGATATCGGCCACTCCCAACAGGTGGCCCTGCCGCTGTCGAAGGCCGCTAACCAGCGCCTGAGTTTCGCGCAACCGCCAGATATTTGGCAGGTCCTCATTGGCCATCTCAACCTTGATCTTCAACTGCTCAGCATAGGTGCGAACTGCGTCAAGTTTGCGCCAATCCCGTGAGATTACGGCGGCGCGGGCCCATGACCAATCAGGATCCAGTCGGGACAAGCGTACCAGTTCATCGACTGCTGCCATAACCTGTGGAATATCCCCATTGGGGACATCCAAGAGCTGAACCCTGCCCTGCGCCACCCCATCTGCGCCCCCAAGAACCCCTCCCTCGGGCGTGTTTGCACGGTCAGCGTTTATCCTGATTTCATGCTCCAGCTTCATTCGATCTGGCGCGGCCGAAATCACAGAATTCGCGGCTAAAATTATGTGGCGGGTGGAGCGATAATTCTCGACCAGAAACGCCGGACGCGCCTTATAATCCTTTTCGAATTTGCGGATAAATTCGATGGATGCCCCGTTAAAGGCATAGATGTTTTGATCATCATCCCCGACAGCAAACAGGCTGAGCTTCATATCTGCATCGTCCAGCGACCGACCTGCAATTGCAGAGATTAGCTGGTATTCCTCTGGCCCGATGTCCTGATACTCATCCACTAGGATCCAACGATAGCCCTGAATTAGCGTGTCGCGCTGCGCCTCGGCCTCGGCCTTGGATAGGCCCTCACCCTCCAGCTGACGCACTGCTTCCATTACGATGTTATCAAAATCTGCGGTATCCGCGCGTTGACCGACAAAGCTGGCACCGACGAGTTTCATCGCCAAGGAATGACAGGTCGAAACCGTCACCCCCATAGCATCGTCCCCTACCAGAGCCCGCAGTCGTACTCTGATTTCAGCAGCAGCATGCCTGTTATATGCAAGAACCAGAATACCTTGCGGTTCCTCACGCTTCATGCGCAGCAAATAGGCAATTCGGTGGACCAGAACGCGCGTCTTTCCTGATCCCGGCCCTGCCAAGACCAGAACATTCGTCCGATCACGATCATCGGTGACGATTTCCTGCTGAACCTTGTTGCCCAGCTTCTCAACGATTGCGTCCCATGATGCGCTGGTGGTTTGCCGCCCGACTTCACGGCCCACACCGGGCATCCAGCGTTTCATGAACTGCTCCTTGTTGAGCAGGAAGTAATCCTCGGACAGGCGCGTGGCATCTGTCATCATGCGCATACCTGTTTCCGCATAGGCCGCCATGACGTGGGTTTGCAAGGTTTGCTCGCTGTAATGCTCCTCTAGCGGAGTAAAGTGCGCCTGTGTGAATTGGCCGCCGGCAGGGTCCAGATGCACCGTCATGGCGGATCGGAACACTGTCAGCCCCTTGCCTAGGGTTAGCACGCCCTGTTCGTGCAGCCACATCAATGCGCGTTCCATCAGCTTCGTCATATCACGCACGCCGACGCCCTTGAGAAAAGCATCCTGCGTTAGCTGCGCCAACAGGTCGCCGACCGTCGTTTCAACCTGTTGATCCTTGCCGCGAGTACCCTTGTTCAACCGCCCCGTCAGGTAGGTGAGCATCAGTTCGGCGGCCAGCCACCGGACCTTTGCTGTCTCTTGGATAACTCGCCATGACCGGACCAGCGTGACCAATAACGTGTTACGGCTGCCCTTGCGTAGCGAAATATTGCCCCGCCCCCCCTCCTGAGTGCGCCCGTCCTGTGCCATACCGCGCACTAGCTTATCAATCGCGTCGGGCCTGACATCTGGATGGGCCTTGTCCCGCAATCGTTGGCAGGCCTCAGCTAGGTTCAAGGGAACGGGCGTGCGGTCATCCAAATCTGGGGCAAGCTCCTGCATCAACGCAATCAGATCGGCTTCCAGTGCGGAGGCTTGCGCCAACCTCTGCGCCGAGGAGTGGGCAACCCCAACATGAACGAAGACGGTGATCGCCACGTCATTTCGCGCGATGCCTAAGGATTCAAGCGTTGCCATGGCTCTTGGCAGCGCCCCCGGTGGGATGCCGGCCACACCGCACAGCTCATCAGTTGAAACGCCCTCATCCGCGGGTGCGGACATGAGATGTGTAACGATAGCCAGCAATTGCTTGCTATGTGACTGCGTTATATCTGCCTCGGCCAGACGGCTCTTTGCCTCATCTACCGACCGAACCCGCAGGGAGGACGGGAAAACCTGCACTCGGTTTTCCTCACGCGATACCAGATGCGCCTCCTCCAGCCATGATACGGCCGTCTTTACACGGGTATCGTCGGTCGTACTGTCACGCTCGAACTTCTGATCCTTTTCAAAGCGGACGATCTCACCCGAGGTTGCGACAACCTTACCTGTCTTTTTTGTGCGATCATCAATCCGGCGAAGTGCCTTTAGGATTGCCCCAATCTCATGCCGCGCGAGGCGTGAGCTGGCCGTCAGGCGAAATTGGCGTTCAACGTCATCCGCCGCAAATAGTAGAACGCAATGGGCGTCCTCCCGATCGCGTCCCGCGCGGCCAGCCTCCTGTAGGTAATTCTCCAGAGATCCGGGAATATCAGCGTGGATGACCAGCCGAATATCGGGCTTATCGATCCCCATACCAAAGGCATTGGTCGCTGCGATCACGCGCAACTCGCCCACTCGGAACTGCTCCTGTACGGTCTGTTTATCATCAGCGCTCATCCCCGCGTGGAAATGTGCCGTATCCATCCCCTGTGATTTAAGGAATTCAGCGACACGCTCCGTTTCTTTGCGCGATGAGCAATAGACCACCGCACCTGAACGTCCATCTGTGGGCAGCAGTTCCAGCAACACGGTTAGGACGTCGGACAGCTTGGTTGCCTTGGTCGTTGGTCGTACATCAAACGCCAAATTTGTCCGCGAGGCGCCACCATCCAGCGGCAGCAGTTCAATGCCCGCCTTGGTCTGGAAGTGGTTTATTATATCCGCCACGACCTCAGGCTTTGCCGTTGCGGTCAGGCAGATCATGGGTGCGGGTGGCATGTCACCCGAAAACTCCTTGATGAAACGCCCCAGATAGCGGTAGTCCGGCCGAAAATCATGCCCCCATTTCGACACGCAATGGGCCTCATCAATCGCCCATAGCCCAACCTCGCGCTGGGCCAAAACGTTGCGGATAGAGGGGCTTCGCAACTGTTCGGGAGAGATGATGAGGATACCAGCATCCCCCATCCGCACCTTGTTGAGAGCGTCCTGACGTTCCGGCATGGACATCATGCCGTTGATCGTAACCGAGCAAGAAATACCGGCACGTTCCATTCCGTGTACTTGATCCGCCATCAGCGCGACCAAAGGTGAGATAACAACCGTTAACGCGCCAATCTTGTCGAACCGCGACAATGCAGGCACCTGATAACACAGGGACTTTCCAGTTCCCGTCGGCAGGATCCCCAACAGGCTGTTACCAGACATTGCCTCGTCAACGATACGTTCCTGCAGGGGGCGTCCCTCGGGATCAACCGGCTTTGCTCGAAAACCAGGGAAGCCGAACCATCGCTCCAGCGCCCGCACCGGATCGTTTTGTTCGGCACACCATGCGCAGGCGGGGTCCTTGCAGGATGTGTCACGCAGGTGTTTGACGATCAGTGATGCTTCGCGAAATTGTGCACGAACCCAGGGTGGCATCACGGAATCGCCGGAAGCCACGGTGATCCAGGACAGAGCATAGGCCATTGGCCAGCCATTCTGCGGGCTGCTCAAACGAGTCAGGGCCTGCTCGATACGCACGCCACAGGCGCGTCCGTCGAGCAAGCGCAAGATCGCCTGACAGGCCTGTTCGTAATCGGGGCATTCGCGGCCGCGCACATAGCGAAATACAGCATCAAAGCCGCCTGCCCGT
>Ga0115567_10006543_pt1 | contig 11130 bp, 12 predicted proteins | sample COGITO_mtgs_1204_2_FD_88679 | JGI IMG/M metagenome (GOLD analysis project Ga0115567, IMG submission 88679) | Pelagic marine microbial communities from North Sea - COGITO_mtgs_120412 | ecosystem: Environmental > Aquatic > Marine > Epipelagic | place: Germany:Helgoland, sampling site Kabeltonne... | reverse complement strand
TTTTTATTGTCTTTAAGGTGCGGCTTTCCATTGGCATCGTAATAGAGATCGTGATCTGTGTAACCCGCTGCGCCTAGTAAATGTCGTACACTCATAAAGCCGCGGCGATGCAAATCGCTTTTCATGCTGTCTACCCGATTTTGGCAATGCGTTGTGAGCGCAATATCCTTTGAAAGCCACTCAAAAGACTCTTCGATCTTCCAAATGAAGACTTTAGTACTCGAATTTACTGTTATAGTTTTGTAAAGTGGCATTGTTATTAATGGGCTATTTTGTATTTTTGCAACCTGAAAAACGCAAAGATACCTTTCAGAATAAAAATAGCTAATTATTAACACCTTTTCCGCCTTTGCGGAAATAAAATAGATTTTATGTCCACAAAAACTGTAGCATACACACCGTACAAAGTAAAAGATATTTCCTTAGCAGACTGGGGAAGAAAAGAAATTGAGTTGGCCGAAGCAGAGATGCCAGGTTTAATGTCACTACGTGAAGAGTATGGCAACGAACAGCCACTTAAAGGTGCTCGCATTGCGGGGTGCCTTCATATGACGATACAAACTGCTGTTTTAATAGAAACATTAGTCGCTCTAGGTGCTGATGTAACTTGGAGTTCATGTAATATTTTTTCTACACAAGATCAGGCCGCAGCAGCTATTGCAGCAACGGGAGTTCCTGTGTACGCATGGAAAGGGATGAATGAAGAGGAATTTGAATGGTGTATTGAGCAAACGCTTTTCTTTGGGGAAGATCGCAAGCCTTTAAATATGATCTTAGATGATGGTGGAGATCTTACAAACATGGTTTTGGATAAATATCCAGAAATGGCAAAAGGGATCAAAGGACTTTCAGAAGAAACTACTACTGGAGTGCACCGTTTGTACGAACGTATGAAAAAAGGAACACTTCCTATGCCGGCTATCAATATCAATGATAGTGTGACTAAATCTAAATTTGACAATAAATACGGATGCCGCGAGAGTGCTGTAGATGCAGTACGTCGTGCAACAGATATTATGTTGGCAGGAAAACGTGTTGTTGTTTGTGGATATGGTGATGTAGGTAAAGGGACCGCGGCTTCTTTTAAAGGAGCGGGTTCTATTGTGACGGTTACAGAAATTGATCCAATTTGCGCATTACAAGCTGCGATGGACGGTTTTGAAGTGAAGAAATTAGAAACTGTTGTAGGCAATGCAGATATTGTGATTACTACAACAGGTAATAAGGATATTGTTCAAGGGAAGCACTTTGAAGCAATGAAAGACAAGACCATTGTTTGTAACATTGGTCATTTTGACAATGAGATCGCTGTTGCCTGGTTAAATAATAACCACGGAAATACAAAAGTAGAGATCAAGCCTCAGGTTGATAAATATACAATCGACGGTAAAGATGTTATTCTTTTAGCTGAAGGACGTTTAGTAAATCTTGGTTGTGCTACGGGACACCCTAGTTTTGTAATGAGTAACTCGTTTACAAACCAGACACTAGCGCAGATTGAGCTTTGGAAAAACAGTGCTAACTACGAAAACAAAGTATATATGTTGCCAAAATATCTAGACGAAAAGGTGGCAAAATTGCACCTAGAGAAAATAGGCGTGGAGCTTACTGAATTACGTCCAGAGCAAGCAGAATATATTGGCGTTGAAGTGGAAGGGCCGTTTAAGCCAGAATATTACAGATATTAATGAAATCGAAATTGAAGCTGAAGTTGAAAATTAGTTAACTTCAGATTATTCTAATAGATTAAACCCTCCCTGAAAAGGGAGGGTTTTTTGTTTTCTTGGCCATTAGAATTACTGGGCTCTAAGATATATTTCAATATATTCCTGTGTCCCTAGATATTCATTCTTAATTGCTTTTACATAATTTTCTACCACTTCTCGGTGCCTATATTTAGGCGATAGGGCATCTTCAAACTGTTCGTCCAGGATGGTAATTGCAATATACCAAGTGCCCTTTCTTGAAAAATGTTCCTCTGTAAACATAGCGCTTTGTCCTTTGTCTTCAAGAGTTGCATCAATAAACATTGGGAGTAGATTAATTGTTTGGGTATTTCGGTCTAGTTCGTAAAATGATAGATTATATTTTTTTTCATTCAGAATAAATGATGGGCTGCTAGATAGGTCATCATAATCAATTTGATATTTGGCATTTATGTAGGAGTAGAATTCGTTTGCATCCTTCGGGTCCGTAAAAATATAGGCATAGCTTTTAGGAAGTTGCCGTTTAAACTTTTTTACCTACTACTACTTTTCCTTGTTCCATATTTGGGGCAATAGAAAGAGGGATACATGACGAAAAAAAAACTATTGATAAAAAAGTAAAAATGAATCGCATGATGGTTGTTTTAAAAAATAGCATCAAAAAACATACCTAACCACTTTCAAATCAAGAAGAGGTATAGGCTCTTGAAATTCTCAAAAAAGGTTAAAATTCACTAAAACCATCGCAATTTTGTGCGCGTTTTTTTGTTTCTTCCTTTTTCTTTTTTTAAACATAAATAGTAATGAGGACCAAAAAACTTCTACTTCCATACAAACCTATTAACGAACTGAATTTATTTTCTAAAAGTTAATAGGATAGCGCTCTGTTAAAAAAGTTTAAGGTTTTGGTGCGCTAACGTACGGAATGATTTATAAAAACACGGTTTATGCTTTGGAGTAACAAAACCGGCCGCTATGTTCCCTTATTAAATTTTCAGTAAATAAACCATACACTTTAGTGCGATTATAAAAAAAATAGAATTTATTTAAGCTGTTAACGAGCGATTTATTGCGCCCTTACGGATTTCCGTAAGGGCTTTTTGTTTTATGGTAGTAGGTTTGGGTTCAAATAATGAGGTAATGGATGATTTAGTAAGTATTGGAGGAGGTTTAGTAGGCATTCTCCTGTTTTTTGTTATTTGGATTGGTCTTTTCTTAATTTTTAGAGCGGTAGTGCTCTGGTATTTTAAAATAGACAAACAGGTAACACTTATGACCGAACAGAATAGACTATTACGGGAAATAGATAAAAAACTGGGTAAAAGCTGAAACTTTACGGCCTCGTCAACTGGGGAGTTCGAGGCTGTTTTAGATCCCTTACGGAAATCCGTAGGGGATTGTTTTTTTTGCCATTAATTGAAATAATTTAAATTTTTGCCATGCGTAGTTATCGTCTAACATTGAAAAAATTATCTTTGATTTCATTAACCAAACCTAACACTATATTGTTTTCTAAAATTATATCCTGTTTTCTACTACTCATTTGTTTTTCATGTCAACTAACGGAGAAGCATACTAAACATGGAACATTAGGTGAATATGAGAACTTCACAAACCTTGAAGCCGCTACTGGTTTAAGACTAGATCGTGCTCAAAATACAATATCACTAGTCTCTTGGAATATACGAGACCTTGGCGGCAGCAAAAATGAGGAAGAAATTGAGAAAATCGTGCAGCTTTTGAGAGATTTTGATTTGGTTGCCATACAAGAAGTCGTTGCCAAAGATCCTAAAGGTGCTCAGGCAGTGGCCAAAATAGCTTATGGGCTCAATAGAACAGGGAGTAAATGGGATTATAAAGTAAGCGATCCTACCCATAGTCCTTCTGCCTACAGCAGCGAGCGCTATGCCTTTATTTGGAAAACTTCAAAAATCACACTCGAGAATACGCCGTTTTTGGATAAAAAATTAGAAGATGTTGTAGTTAGAGAGCCTTTTATTGGCCTTTTTAAAGCAATAGAAAGCATGGAACAATTTTATGTTGTCAATTTCCATTCAAGAAAATTTAATGATCATCCAGAAAAAGAAATCAAATTTTTTAAAGCGTATCCAGAAAGACTGAAATCGCAAAATATAATTATTGCAGGTGACTTTAATCTAAATGAAAAGCATACTGTTTGGAATCCACTTTATAGTAAAGGGTATCTTAGTGCCCTTAAAGTTTCACCTACCACTTTAAAGATAAAATGTAAGAATGAAAACTACCTGAATCACTCCATTGATAACATATTTTATAATGAAGCAACAATGAAAGTATCAACATCTGGTAAAGTTGATTTTGTTGGCAGTTGTGATAATCTTACAAAAGCTAGGTTCATTTCGGACCATTTACCAGTTTTTATGGAATTCAGTTTCAATTAAAAAGTAAAAAGAATGATCTTAAAAATTTTTCATCTAACTATAACCGCAGCATTTCTGCTGAGCACAGGAACCATAGCGCCAAAAACGATATTTATTCTTGATGGCGAAGCTGTAACCACGGTCTACATCTGTAACAGTACGACCAGTTCAAAATACCATTATAAAAAAGATTGTAGAGGATTAAATGCTTGTAAGGCCTCAATTAAAGCCATCGAAATGGTTGAAGCAAAAAAGTACGGCCGCACACTTTGTGGTTGGGAGGATTAAATATAAAGGCCCTCTAAATAAAATTATTTAGAGGGCCTTTATATTTTAATTTTTGATTTTTTTCTGCCTACTGCCTTACTTTTTATTAACCTCTTTGATATATTTCTCCAGTGCCATGGTCATAGATGGGGTATCTGGTGTAGGTGCTTTAATGTCTGGTCGCAAGCCATTGTCTGTAGCCGCTTTGATGGTTGTGTTTCCAAACACGGCAATACGGGTATCTTTTTGTTCAAAATTTGGAAAATTCTGTAATAACGATTCAATTCCGCTTGGGCTAAAGAATACTAAGATGTCATAAAATACACTTTCCAGATCCGATAGGTCACTCACAACGGTTCTATAAAATATAGATTGCTGCCAATTCACTTTAAGATCATCAAGCACTTGCGGCACTTCTGGCTTTAGTTTATCTGAAGAAGGAAGTAAGAATTTTTCAGTTTTATATTTCTTGATCAGCGGTGAAAGTTCTGTAAATGTTCTCTTTCCTACGTAAATTTTACGTTTTCTGTAGACTACATATTTTTGAAGGTAATAAGCCACTGCTTCACTCTGGCAGAAATACTTCATACTGTCAGGTACTTTAAAGCGCATTTCTTCTGCAATTCTAAAATAGTGATCTACAGCATTACGGCTGGTTAAAATCACAGCTGTATAGTCTTTAAGGTCTATTTTTTGAGACCTAACTTCTTTACCCGAAACACCCTCTACATGGATAAAAGGCCTGAAATCTATTTTAACTTTTTGTCTATCGATTAAATCGAAATACGGTGAGTTTTCAACCTTAGGTTCCGGTTGAGAGACCAAAATAGTTTTCACTTTCATATGCATTTTTTTTAGCTACGTTATCACTTTATACAGAATAATATAAGGTGAAATTTCAAGTGCGCAAAGATACAAAATAAAATAGAAGAAATTAGACATTATTAATTTTCCATTTGTTTTGTAACTGTAAAACAGCGCAATACCATTTAAGGCCAGTAAAACCAAAGTAAAAACTAATAATCCAGTTTCCGAAGGCGTAATGATATAATAAAATATAAGATTGCCCATAAAAACCAAAACTGCTATTAGATTGCGATAGCTCAACTTTTGGTAGAGGTATTTGTTGATTAGGGTGTCCATATTAAAAAGAGAGCCAATAATTTTTTCAACATAAAATTTAACCAAAATAAATACCGTGTACCCAGTACAAATTTGTAAAAAAAGCCAAGGGTTATTTTTAGGCATTTCAGGTGAGAGTGTCCTTAGTATCAAAAAGATAAAAAGCGACATGGTGATTACTTGAGCAATAAAAAGTAAAATATTAAAAGGGTGTTGTATTTCGTCACTTTTTCCTTGTACCAAAAAATATTTGTTGCTCAACGGTAAGTAGATGTATTCCTGAAACCGTCTAGGATATAAATACTTGGCGAGGGTGTACAAAACAATGCACCCGCTTAAAAAAAGGGTGATCCAGTCCAGTGCTTCGGTATGTCGTTCTACGTATTGCAAGTCTTAAGGATATACTGCAAAGGTAGTTCAATTTATAGCTTCTTATAAAGCAGTTTCATTACAATTTTCCTAACATTTATTAAATGAAAAAGAGGTACATTTGCCCTAAAAATGAGTGTATGCCTAATGCCTTAGTGGTCATTCCTACATACAATGAAATTGAAAATATAGAAAGGTTGTTGCGCAATGTTTTTTCGCTGCAGCGTACCTTTGCGGTATTGGTGGTCGATGATGGCTCTCCAGACGGTACAGCGAAAAAAGTAAAAGAACTTCAGGTCGAATACCCTGGTCAACTCCACCTTCTAGAAAGAGCGGGCAAAATGGGGCTGGGAACAGCATATATCGCTGGTTTTAAGTGGGCATTAGCGAAGGAGTATGAATATGTTTTTGAGATGGATGCAGATTATTCGCACAACCCCAATGATCTTATACGTTTATACAATGCCTGCCATAAAGGAGGTTACGATCTTTCTATAGGCTCGAGATATGTAAAAGGCGTTAATGTGGTTAATTGGCCCATGAGCAGAGTGTTACTTTCTTGGGGAGCATCAAAGTATGTGCGTTTTGTAACAGGAATGGATATATACGATACGACTGCAGGATTCGTTTGTTATCGTCGAAGCGTCTTAGAACGAATCAATCTGGATAAAATACAATTTGTTGGGTATGCCTTTCAAATTGAAATGAAATTTAAAACACATCTTGCAAAATTCAGAATTATTGAAGTGCCGGTTGTTTTTACAGATAGGACAAAGGGAGAATCAAAAATGAGTGGTAGTATTATTTCTGAAGCTATTTTTGGCGTATTAAAAATGAAATTTAAAAGCCTTTTTGGCAAAAAACATTATAACGAGATTTAATGCAATCAATACTAATTAAGAACGCGCAGATAGTTAATGAAGGTACCATTTTTCAAGGAGATGTATGGGTACAAGGGGATCGTATTGCTGAAATAGCCGAAACTATTAGCGTAAAGACGGCTGACACGAAAGTGATCGATGCCGACGGGCAATACCTTATTCCGGGTATGATAGATGATCAGGTGCATTTTAGAGAACCAGGACTTACCCATAAAGCAACTATAGAAACCGAATCTATGGCGGCAGTAGCAGGCGGTATTACCTCGTTTATTGAAATGCCAAATACAGTACCACAGGCAACTACGCTGGATTTATTAGAAGAGAAATTTGCGCGGGCTAAAGAAACTTCATGGGCAAACTATAGCTTTATGTTTGGGGGCACCAATGATAATTTAGAGGAAGTTTTAAAAGTGGATCCCAAAAAAGTAGCAGGGCTTAAATTATTTTTAGGATCCTCTACTGGAAATATGTTAGTTGATGATCCTGCTACGATTGAAAATATCTTCAGTAAAACTAAATTATTAATTTCGGCGCATTGTGAAGACGAAGCTACGATCCGTAAAAATCTAGCCGAAGCACAAGCAATTCATGGGGATGATATCCCTATCGAAATGCATCCTAAAATAAGAAGTGAAGAAGCGTGTTATCTATCTTCTTCAAAAGCAATTGAACTGGCGAAGAAAACAGGCGCAAGACTACATGTTTTTCATTTATCTACTGAAAAGGAAACGCATTTGTTTGAAAATGACAAACCGCTTTCAGAAAAAAAGATAACGGCCGAAGTTTGTGTCCATCATTTATGGTTTACAGACGAAGATTATAAAAGTAAGGGAACAAAAATAAAATGGAATCCAGCAGTAAAATCTGCTAAGGACAGAGATGGCCTTTGGAAAGCATTAAACGATAACCGTATTGATGTGATCGCTACAGATCATGCACCACACACGCTTGAAGAAAAGGAAAATAATTATATGAATGCTCCTTCGGGAGGACCGTTGGTACAGCATGCTCTCGAAGCTTTGTTTGAAATGAAGGACAAAGGTCGTATTACGGTTGAAAAGATTGTTGAAAAAACAGCACACAATCCGGCTATTTTATTTCAAATAGCAGAACGCGGTTATATTAGGAAAGGGTATAAAGCAGACTTGGTTTTAATAGATCCCAACGCCCCTTGGACCATAAAAAAGGATAATATTGCCTATAAATGTGGTTGGTCGCCCTTTGAAGGGAGTACGTTTAAGAATAGGATTACTCATACCATCGTTAATGGTGTTTTAGCCTATGAGAACGGAAAAATGGTAAACCGCACCCACGGTGAACGCTTAACGTTTAATAGATAATGAGATATTTATTCCTTTTATTGATCCTTTTATTTTCAGCTTGTCAAGATATAAAAAAGCCAGAAAAGCCAGAAAATCTTATTTCGCGAGAGCAAATGGTAGATATTTATGTAGATGCCTACCTAAGCAATGCAGCACGGAGTATTGATAATAAAGTGATTTTAGATAAAGGCGTAAAACTTGATTCGTTTATTTATACAAAGCATAAAGTTGATAGTGCGCAATTTGCTAATAGCAACGCCTATTATACTATAAATTTAACCGAATATGCCGAGATCTTCACAGAAGTTGAGCAGCGCTTAGTTGCCATGAAAAAAGGTGATGATAAAGATAATGAAGCCGAAGAAACAGAAGAAGGGATCGACACGACCTCAACTGAACCCCAGCAATCATTAATAGCGCCTCAAGATTCTGAAGCACTCGATTCTATTGAATAAGCTTTCGCAACACGCCCAACAGTTTCGTCAAAAGGGATAAAATCGTATGCTAGTTGCGATATTAGTTTTGAGTTATCGTAAAATGATTTTTTATAGAGCGAATGTACGGTTGCTTTCAATAACTTTCTTTTTGTTCTAAAAATAACACTAGAAAACCAGTCTAAGCCACTTAGAAGATAGAGGATCCATTGCGGAGCTTCTTTTTTTGGTGGTTTTTTATTCAATTTTAAAGAGATTGCCGTAAGCAGTTCTTTATAGGATACATTGTTGCTAACTACAATATAACGCTCATTCTTGACCGTACTTTTCATGAGTATTAGCATGATTGCAACTACATCTTTTACGTCCACTGTACCAACACCGCCGCCAAAATAAAAAGGGACTCCCTTTGCGGCTTGCTTAAAAATAGCACCACTACCACTGTTCCAATAGCCCTCGCCTAAAATTACGCCTGGATTTACAATAACGGCATCAAGTCCCTCTTGGGTGCCCCGCCAGACTTCCATTTCGGCTCCATATTTAGTGATCCCATACACACTGTTTTTTTCTTCTGGGTTCCAGTCTGTCTTTTCGGTGGCAAGACCATTGTCTATTGGAGTTCCTATGGTGGCTACAGAGCTCACATGGCAAAGTTTTTGCACATCGTTTGCGATACAAAGATTGACGATGTTCGCCGTACCTTCAATATTCGATTTTTTAAGTTTGTAGTAATGTTTTGGATCAAAACTTATATACGCTGCTGCATGATACACATGCGTGATACCTTTAAAAGCAGCCGTTAGCGCGGGGATATCGGTAATATTAGCTTCTACCCATTCTATTTTTTTATAAAGATTCTCGCTGTCTTCGGTGTAGTAGGAAAAGATTTTTTTTACGGAGACAAGATCGCTCGATTTTCGGTGGATCGCCCGAACGGTCGTATTGCTTTTCAGCAAAAAATAGAGCAAATGACTCCCCACTAAACCTGTTCCTCCTGTAACTAAAATCATAATTTCAAAAATACTCTTTTTTATGATATGCTTTCCCGTTTCATGGCATCCTACTATCTTTACCAAAATTTAAAAAATGAGTGTAAAAAACTTTGTAGAAGAGTTACAATGGCGTGGTATGGTGCATGATGTGATGCCGGGTACAGAAGAACATTTGCTAGAACAGATGCGGTCTGCATATATCGGGTTTGATCCTACGGCAGACTCACTCCACATAGGCAACCTGGTCCCTATTATGATACTGGCTTTTTATCAACGTAGCGGGCATAAGCCCTATGCGCTCGTAGGTGGTGCTACAGGTATGATTGGCGATCCTTCAGGGAAATCTAGTGAACGTAATTTATTAGATGAAAAAACACTACGACACAATCAGGAATGTGTGAAAAATCAGTTGTCTCAGTTTTTAGATTTTACTTCGGAAGCTTCCAATAAAGCTGTGATGGTGAATAATTATGATTGGATGAAAGAATTCAGTTTTCTTGACTTTATTCGCGATGTGGGAAAACATATCACGGTAAACTATATGATGGCGAAAGATTCGGTTAAAAATAGGCTTACAGGAGAGGATGCAGATGGGATGAGCTTTACTGAATTTACCTACCAACTGGTACAAGGCTATGACTTTTTACATTTATTCAAAAATCACGATTGCACCTTGCAAATGGGTGGAAGTGATCAATGGGGAAATATCACTACAGGAACCGAAATGATTCGAAGAATTGGGGGCGGAAAGGGCTATGCGCTCACCTGTCCGCTTATCACCAAGAGTGATGGTAGTAAGTTTGGAAAAAGTGAAGGCGGTAATGTATGGTTGGACGCAAAACGTACTTCACCGTACAAGTTTTATCAATATTGGCTTAATACCAGTGACGAGGATGCGGAAAAGTATATTAAGATCTTCACATTTTTAGAAAAGAAAACAATTGATGATTTAGTTGCTGAACATGCGCAGGCACCCCATATGCGATCGTTACAGAAACGTTTAGCAGAAGAAGTGACGACAACCGTTCATGGTACAGAAGAATATGAAAAAGCGGTAAAAGCTTCCGAAATATTGTTCGGTCGCTCCACGTCAGCCGATTTAAAGTCGTTAGATTCGGAAACCTTTTTGGATATTTTTGAAGGCGTGCCACAAGCTGAAGTTACTGCAGCGCAAATAGAAAACGGACTCGATATCATTTCGGCATTAGCTGAAAGTACAGGGTTTTTAAAATCGAATGGGGAAGCAAGACGTGCGCTCAAAGAAAATTCTATTTCGGTAAATAAAGAGAAGGTAGCCGAAGGCTATGCTGTTTCAAAGGAAGATTTAATAAATGGGCAGTTTGTGCTTTTACAGAGAGGTAAAAAGAACTACTTTATTATAAAAGTGGTTTAAAAACATTTTAGCTGTTGAAAAAAGAAAACCCCTTTACCGTCTTGGTAAAGGGGTTTTCAGCATTAACAAACTAACCAACCAATTATGAATGAGTAAAACTCAAAACATAATTTTACTAACATCTTATAAGTCGCAATAAAACAAGATACCTTACATACTTATAAATAATTTGTTACTTCTGGATAGCGGAGTAATGAGCTGATTAAAAGAGCGGTAAAAAGCTGCCAAGCCAACTACAAATACCT